>Ga0210044_10002452_pt1 | contig 27633 bp, 26 predicted proteins | sample CryGey13umfilter_2_FD_183959 | JGI IMG/M metagenome (GOLD analysis project Ga0210044, IMG submission 183959) | Groundwater microbial communities from aquifer in Utah, USA - Crystal Geyser 4/9/14 3 um filter (SPAdes) (version 2) | ecosystem: Environmental > Aquatic > Deep subsurface >... | reverse complement strand
TTAAATTGGTCATCAAATAATCCTTTTTTGCCAGTTGCTTTATATTCTTGCATTATCCTATTGTTTTGGTGTAAAATAATACGCGAATATACATATAATTAATTGGATAACAATATATTAAATTTTAGAACTCTCCTAAAGCAAAACAAAAGCCCCGGATTTTTCGAGGCTTTTACTTTATTCTTAATACTATTTTCTACCAAACAATCACCCAATATATTACTACTTGTTTTTCATCGCTTAATGCCACACCCTTTGAGTAACCATGCTTCCACTTTTCCGGCAAACATTCACATTCCTGTAAGTGCTTTTCATCAATATATTTGCCCGGCTTGGCATCCAATACGTGCAGTTTAAAATCTATTGGTAAACCGCTCATGGTGTTGCCTTGGTATTGGTCTATCTCAAAAATAGGTACAGGCAGGCTACTTGCTGTGGTTATATTGTGCTTTGCCAGTTTTTGACGTTCTGGGGGTTCCTGGTCTTTATATATCTTTCCTTCAAGTTCTACTACATCGCAATAATCAAAAACTAATAATAAACTACTGTCATTGGCTGAATAAGTAGTACTTGGTAAATTTCTAAAGTCAGATGCTATGGCTTTGTATTGGGATAGGGAATAAGTCATAAACAACTTATCAACTCCAAAGCCTGCCATTTCCAAAGTGTCATTTTTTGGTACAGTTGTAACATACCAACAACTATCAGGGAATTCAGCAGGAAAATGACTAACTAAATCACTTTCAAAAAACTGCACACTTTGTTTATACCTTTCCTGTATTTGCTTTTTTACATCAATATTTTGACAACTCGTAATAAAAGTAGTAAACAACAATATATATGTTAGTATTATACTTCTCATTTCTAAAGGTTTATTTATTTCTTTTTCCATAAATCTTCATATATGGTGGGTTCTAAAAATTAATTTTTTTGACTTTCTTCAAGCACAAAATTGAACCCTTTTAATTTTGTGCTAAAAATGTATTACAATATTACAACTATTTTTATTATTTGGTCTCAATAAATTTTAAAAAATTTCAAATAGACATATTAATTAGCTATTATTCTGCGTATTACACTTTAAATGAATTCAATCTTTGAATCTGTTCAAATCTAAAAAGATTGTAAGTAAGATTTATAAGGCCTATGATTCCAGTTGCTCTTACTATTCCAATTGATTTCAAAACTAAACCATTCATGCTTTGCTCCATAAATCCGAATACGTGTTCTACTCTTGCTCTCGTTTTAGATTTTTCGCGATTGCTTGCTATTTGTTTATCTGTTAATGGTTTATTGCGATATCCTTTTTCGGTTACTTGGTTTTTAAGTTGATACTTTCTAATTACTTTTTCCTGCTTTTCTCCAGTATAAGCGCTGTCTGCATATAGTGGTTGCCCTTTATCGCTGTAATCCAGTAATTTATCTAAAGCCTGTGAGTCATGCACAGAAGCATCTGTTGCTAAATACTTCTTCACGAATTTACTCTTGGAATCAACCTTTGTATGATTTTTATAACCCTAATATTTCTCCCCGTTTTTCTTTGTCCATTGGGCATCAATATCCTTATGCTTTTTTTTATTGGGTTGGTCTTTCCATAAATCATCGCCTTCTCCTTTTTTAATCTTTTCATTTTCTTCACGAGTGTTTCGCTGACGAGGAGATAGGGTGAAACTTGCATCGATTAACTTTCCTTCATTAAATAATAGATTCTTGTCCTCTAAAAATTTTATGAACTGACTGAATAATAACTCTATAACGCCTGCTTTTGTTAGGTTTTCTCTAAACAACCGAACTGTTTTTTCATCTGGAACTTTATCGCCAGATTCCAGACCTAAGAACTTTTTGAAACTTGATCTGTCAATTATCTGGTATTCTACTTGCTTGTCGCCAAGACCATAGTAGCGTTGTAAAATCATAATCTTAAACATCATCACAACATCAAATGGTTTTGCTCCAGCATTATTTTTCTTTTCAGTGTTTAGCAGCTTTGATTCTAATGTAGCGCGAAAAGCCTCAAAATCAATAACATTATATATTTTTTCTAAAGGATTGCCTATTGCTGATAAGCGTTCAGTGTTAAATTGGTCATCAAATAATCCTTTTTTGCCAGTTGCTTTATATTCTTGCATTATCCTATTGTTTTGGTGTAAAATAATACGCAAATATACATATAATTAATTGGATAACAATATATTAAAATTTAGAACTCTCCTCAATATAATCATCCAACTCGTGTTGGTCAGTAGTTTTATTGGCTAACTCTTCAAATAATTCTTCAGCATGGCTTATATTATTTTCACCAAAAGCAATATTTATAAGTTTAAAATTGGAATATAAATCATCCCAGGCCTCAAGATACTGTTTTACACTATCAATTGGCACACTATCTCTTTCTACTAAAGCATCAATTGATTGCTGCATTAAATCGGTATAAGCCATATTTATACAATCCAATTGTAAAAGTAAATCCTTATAAGTTGAAATTTCTTCTGCAGCCTGCCAGATATTTGCCATTTGTTGTTCACTAAGTTGGGCTTCTCTTTGAACAAGTGCATCCCTGACTAAATAAGATTTTATTCCATAATTGTTGGTTGTCAATATATCCTCTATCATATTTGTTGTAAATAAGTCGTTCCCACATGCCAAAGCCAGAATATCGTATGATGGTGTTGAATTCATAAGTTCGCTATAAACATCTGGCACATTTGAAGCTGTAACGTTTAATGCCATATTTTAAGTACATGACAAAAATTTATTAAATTCATAAAAAGTTTGTAAATCGTTGTTATTAATAACTTTAGCTAAAGCATTCAGTCCATATTTAAAAAGGCTATAAGCTTTTCTTCCGTGTTTTTTGGTTTTAATTTGAATTAACTCATTTAATTCAATCCCAATTTTATATGCCCAAGTAAAGGCGATTAATACTAAGGCAAGCAGTTTCTCTACCCGATCCAAATGTTACAAATGCGTATCTTCAATATTAAAACCGCTGGATTTCAGTGCCCTAAAGACTGTTTCAATTTGCCATCGTTCTTTATATAAATCATCGGCTAAATTGGGCTTGTTATAGGAAATAATGAGTTGAAGTTCAGGCTTTCCATGTTTGTCCATAACTTTACTTCCAGAGATATAGCACAGTTGATTATTGATTTTGACAATATGAGGATAATAGCAAAACTGATTGATTTTCAATGCCATAAAAAGCCAGGAGGTTTTTATAGTTTCGTTTTTGCGAGGTAAAAACACTTTAAAATTTTCACGAATCCGGATGTAATAACGAATATGATAATCATTCAGGAACCCCGTCCACTCATCTCCTATAAATTCTCGATCGGCCAAAAGGCAATCAATGGTTTTATCACCAAATAAGTGAATGTAACGCTGCAATAAATCAATTCGTTCTTTAGTAGAAGAATTGCCAAATTTGTCCATCATTGAAAACAACAAAGGAAAAGCAACACCCTGATAAACAACTGATAAAACCAAAATATTAATATTTTTAGAGCCAAACTTACAATTGGTTCTATCCAAAGCAAGCCTAAATGGTGGTTGATGCGGGAGAAGAGCTAAAATCAAACGGGCTATTATGTTGGTATCCAAAATGTAATCAGCAATAAACCTTTGGATTCGACGAAGCGATGAAAACGTCTTTGCATCGTTCTCAAAAGCAACCGCTAACTTTTCAAAATTGACGGTTTGAACCTTGCTTAAAGCGATAATAAATAACCCAAAAAATTTGATTAGGGTATCATTTAAAATACTAATTTTACTCACTGCTCTAATATTCATATCATTGATGATTTTGTTGTTATTATCATCTAAGATATTGAATATCAGAGTTTTAAATACATTTTTACATAAAAGTTATTAGCATAGTTATTAACATATATTATTGATTATCAATTTTTTAAGTGTATTTTTAAAAATTGTCATGTACTAAAAATGAAAATATTAAATAAAATTAATTGTATGATTTTTAAATGTAATTTATTTAATTTAAAACAATCAGCTAAAGTATTTTTTTTGTTTATAATTTTTGTATTTGTTTTTTCATCATGTAAAAAAGAACAAAAAAATGAAGAGATAGCTCCTACAGATAATTTAGCATTAGATAGCATTGTTGCAACAAAAAGAAATATTGCCTCATTCGAAGAAATTTACATTACGGCATATACTAGAGGGAAAAATATTAATTACAAATGGACAACAAATCATGGAACTATGGTTGGTCAAGATTCTATTACTGTAAAATATTGGGCATGTTGGTCGTGTATTGGTGTTAACACCATAAAATGTGAAATTAGTAATGAGTTTGGCAGTATTTCCGATACTCTAAACGTAAATGTACACATGTAATGAAAACAAAAATATTACTTTTAATATCAATGTTTTTTATTTTTAACAAATTAATATTTGGTCAATGTTGTTCTGCTGGCAACCCTGTTGGAGGTGATGGCTCTAATGTTGGATTAAATAAAAAAGCTTTAAGAGTTTCTGTAATGTATAAATACAGTTTATCACAAGTATATTTTCATAACGAAAGTCAAGTAGATGTTCCATTTACAGATAAAAGCTATTTTGATTATAATAACTTATCAATAACTTATGGATTACTAAATCGACTTTCATTACATTCTGAAATTGGTTATTTTATTGATAAAACACAAAAATTAAATATGAATAATGAGAATATTGTTATAAATTCTAATGGTTTGGGTGATTTGTTATTTAATGCAAGATATACATTAATTAAAACTGTAAAACCTATATCACAATTAGTGCTATCGGCTGGTGCACGATTTCCTATAGGTGCTTTTAATGAAGAAATTAATGGTGTTGCTATACCAATGTCTTTGCAGCCATCATCGGGTGCTTTAAAATATAATACAAGTGCTTTCTATTCTCGAAAACGAATAGAAAATAAAATTGGTTTTACAATTTTTACACTTTTCGAAAATAGTAGAACCATTAATCAAGACTATTTAGTTTATAAGTATGGAAATTATTTCCAATTTTCTTTAGCTGGTTCATATTCTATTTCTAAAAATTTTATTTTTATAGCAAATGCAAAATTTGAATTAAGAGCAAAAGATGAAAGAGAATTTGGGCTAAAAATTGAATCAACAGGTAGTCGTGTTGTTTATTTTAATCCTCAAATTTTGTATTCAATTAAAACAAAATGGAACATTATTTTTATGACCGATATACCTATTTATAAATATGTAAACGGATATCAATTAACAAATAAATTTTCCTTTCAAATAGGTCTTAGTAGAAATATTTCATTTCGTTATCAAAAATAATTTAATAAACTATTTTTTTTGTGATTTTAATGTCGTATGTTTACAACGTTAATCTTAACATAAATGTCAAATAATAAATCCAATCAATTTAATGAAGTGCAAAAGGAGCTTGCACTTATTTCTAAAGCACTTTCGCGTCCTGCAAGAATTGCAATAATTCAAATATTGTCAGAAAAAAAAGAAATTAAATCAGGAAATATTTCTGACGATTTACCAATTTCAAGAACAACAGTTTCTCAGCATCTTAAAATTTTAAAAGAAGCAGTAGTTATAAGCTACTCCCCAAAGTTATTTCCCGCTTTATTCCAAGTTCAGTGATATTGCCTTAACTTGAATCAAATCCTGTCCAAACTTTGTGGAGTAGCCTATAATTTGCGATAATAAGTTTTAAACTTAATTGCTATTTTAACTTTTATTAACGAAAATAATAGTTGATCTTAAAATCAATGTCGTATGTTTGCGTCATTAAACATTAGATAATGACAAACAATAAAAAAGAAGAGTTTAGTGCTGATCAACAGGAGCTTGCAGAAATTGCACGGGTACTTTCACATCCTGCTCGAATTGCGATTATTCAACTTTTATCCGAAAAGCATGAAATCAAAACTGGAGATATTTCTGAATTTCTTCCTATTAGCAGAACCACGGTTTCTCAACATTTGAAAGAATTAAAAAACGCCGGACTCATTCAAGGAACAATCAATGGTTTGAAAATTCATTATTGTTTGAATATTCAGAATTTAAATTCGATAAAAAAAACTATCAATATACTTATTGATGAGAGTATCAGCAACTTTATGTGTAATTGTTAATACTAAAAACTAAATGATAAATTACAAGAGTGTTCTTTCATTAGCAATCGGAATTACAGTATTTGGAGTCCTTTCCTTAAATGCTTGTAAAAATGCTAAATCAGAAAAAAATGAAAATGCTACAAATGAAAAACTTAGCAAAGCAGCCCCTGTAATTGCTACAGTAAGTAGTACAAATGCGTCAGCAACAAAAACTCAACTCGACAAAGCCAAGAAAGCAAAAAAAACAGTTTTTCTTGTTGTTACTGGCAAAGGTGCAAAGACAGAAACCATTACAAAAATAGCTAATGATGCAAGCAAACAAGTAAAACAATCAATGGTTATTCAAATGAATCGTGATGATGCAGCAAATGCAGCTTTAGTCAAAGAACTTCAAGTTTCTGGTGCTCCAATTCCATTAGTTTTGGTAATTGCAAATAACGGACTTACTGTGATGGGTTTTGTTGAGCAGGATGCTTCTGTTACCAAATTGGTGGATGCTGTGCCATCGCCTAAAATGTTGGAAGTAATGACAGCATTAAAAGATGGGAAAACTCTTTTTATAATAGCGTACAAAAGTACAGCAAAAGACAAAAAGCAAGTAAATACAAATTGTTTAAAAGCATGTGCCGATGTTAAAACTGCGGTTACTATCGAAATAAATATAGAAGACAAAGTGGAAGCAAAATTTCTTAAACAACTTGGAATTGACATGACTAAAAGCATAACAACTTTGGTTGTAAATCCTTCAGGACAAATCACTGGAACCTATACCGGAATTCCAGATGCAACAAAATTAATTGCTGATGCAAAAAAAGTTGTAAAAAGTGGTTGTGGGAGCGGTAGTAGTTGTGGAAGTACTTGTAAATAATTATTAAACCATGAGATTAACAAATCTAGCCTTAAAAGAGCTTTGGCATCGAAAGTCGCAGCTTGTCTCTGGCTTATTAGCTATTACATTGGGTATTGCGGTAATTGTTGGCATTCGTTCAATATCAGTTGTTTCTGAAAAAGCCGTAGCAATTAATCTTGACAATTTGGGAGCAAACATACTTGTTTTGCCACAAGCCGCCAGCGTTGACAACTATTATTCCGCTGATATTGATGCTCCTACATTTCCTGAAAGTTATGTCGAAAAAATAGTAACTTCTACCTTACCCGGTGTTGATAATATGTCGCCAAAACTTACTCGCCGAATTAAAATTGGCAACGATAATATTGTACTTACAGGAATTCTTCCAAAAAGCGAAATCGCTTCAAAACCAATATGGCAACAAGGAGGATTAGTCGGTAATAAAGTAAGTGCAAGTTGTGCTCCTAAACCCGGAACTGAACCAGCCAAATATAAAGATGCAAAATTGCAACGAAAAGGAATTGATGATTTAGCAGCAACAGATTGTTATGTTGGTTCTGCAATAGCAGTAAAGTTAAAATTGAAAGAAAGTAGTTCACTCGACATCATGGGAACGCAATTTAAAATTGCAAAAATTCTTCCCGAAACTGGTACAGTTGACGACGACCGAGTTTTTGCAAACCTACATACTGTTCAAACTTTATTAGGAACGGGAGAACAAATTAGGGCCATTGAAATTATGGGTTGTTGCAATGAAATCTCGGAAGGCTTGCTAGGGAAATTGCGAAATATTTTACCCGACACTCGTATTACAACTATTGGTCAGATTGTTTCAACACAAATTGAAACAAATCGAATGATGAATAAAATATCTTTGGTTTTTCTTATCATTATCCTCTTTGTTGTTAGCATCTCAATAGGAAATTATATTTGGGCTAATGTCAACGAACGCCGCAAAGAAATTGGAATACTAAGAATGATAGGTTATCACAAATGCCATATATATTATATTTTAGTACTAAAAGCATTAATAATGGGAATTGTTGGTGGCATTATTGGCTATTTTGTTGGAACATTTGCTTCTGTATGGTTAGGACCACAATTTATTGGAATTGAAGTAAATCCAATATTCAATTTACTACTATTATCTGTTGTACTTTCCATTATTATTTCAGTTTTAGGTTCGGTCATTCCTGCCTATTTAGCCGGAAAAATTGAACCATTTTCAAATATGCAGGAGGATTAAATATGATTATACAAGTTAAGAATCTCACAAAAACATATCATCATCATGATGGAGCTATCAACGCTGTCGATAATCTTTCACTTGATATTCCTAAGGGTTCATTTGTAACAATTACTGGAGCATCGGGTTCTGGTAAAACAACTTTACTCCTTATTTTGGGTGGTCTATTAGGAACTACATCGGGCAAAATGTTTTTTAACGATAGTGAAATTAATCTACATAACGAAGATGAATTGGCAACTTTCCGAAGCAATCATGTTGGATTTGTAATGCAAAGTTTTGCATTAGTTCCATATCTTACAGCCATAGAAAACATTTCTATTGCACTAAATGTAAAAGAAAAAGATAAGAAGAAGAATCAAAAACGAGCCTTTGAATTGCTTGAATGGGTAGGTTTACAAGACCGTACCAATCATTATCCGAAAGAACTTTCAGCAGGTCAACAACAGCGAGTCGCAATAGCACGTTCAATAGCAAAAAACCCTGAATTACTATTAGCCGATGAACCTACAGGTAATTTAGACCCAAGTCTTTCTGAAGAAATTTTAGGAATTTTAAAAGAAATAAAAGAAAAACAGGGAACTACTGTTGTAATGGTAACTCATAGTCCTATAGCGGCAGAATATGGAGATATAAAAATTCAGCTCAAAAATGGACAATTGGTAAAGTAATAACTCATTTTGTTAAATTTAAATAATGAAAATACTCATATTATGCACTGGGAATAGTTGCCGAAGTCAAATGGCACAAGGATTCTTGCAATCTTTAGACAAAAATATTCAAGTTTTTTCGGCTGGGACTGAGCCGGCTAAACAGATAAATTCAAAAGCAGTACAAGCAATGCTTGAACTTGGAATTGATATAAGCAAACAAATTCCAAAGCACGTAGATCAATTTCGTAACGAAACATGGGATTATGTAATTACCGTTTGTGGAGGAGCCAACGAAACTTGTCCGGCATTTTTCGGAACTGTTAAAAATCGCTTACACATTGGTTTTGAAGACCCATCGGATGCCGTTGGAACCGAAGAATTTATTAGGAATGAGTTTCGCAGAGTGCGAGATGAAATTAAAATTGAGTTTGACAAGTTTTATTTAAAAAACTTAAAATTTGCCATAATAAACCCTGAAAATTTAAAACTTATAGTTAAGAAAAAATACAGCGAAATAGCTCTGCAATCAAAAGAAAAAACGGAATCTTCATGCTGTGGCGTTGAAAGCAGTTGTTGTGGAGTGGATTATACCATTTTTAGCGAGAGTTATGAAAAGATTCAGGGGTATAATTCCGAAGCGGATTTAGGTTTGGGTTGTGGTATTCCTACCACATATGCAAAAATTAATAAAGGCAATACAGTTATAGATTTGGGTTCTGGTGCTGGCAACGATTGCTTCGTTGCTCGTGCAATTGTAGGCGATGAAGGCAAAGTTATAGGCCTTGATATGACTGAAGCGATGATAAAAAAAGCTGTTGAAAATGCCGATAAACTTGGCTTTGATAACGTTCATTTTTTACTGGGAGAAATAGAGAAAATGCCTGTTTCTGATAATATAGCAGATGTGGTAATAAGCAATTGTGTGTTGAACCTTGTGCCAGATAAGCAGAAAGCATTTGCCGAAATTTATAGGGTTTTAAAATGTCAAGGACATTTTTCAATTTCTGATATAGTGTTGAATGGGAAATTGCCATCATCAACTTTAAAAGAAGCTGAAATGTATGCTGGCTGTGTTTCAGGAGCAATTCAAAAAGATGAATATTTATCATTAGTTCAGAAATCAGGTTTTATAAATATTGCAGTTCAGAAGGAAAAACAAATAATTATTCCTGACGAAATTCTGCTAAATTATATTACTAATGATGAGCTTATAGAGTTCAAAAAATCAAATGCAGGTATTTTTAGTATAAATGTTTACGCTGAAAAACCTTGACGAATTTGTAAAAGAATTTATCGGAATAATTAATTTTAAATAAAATATTATGCCCTCAAATAAAAGATTAGGTTTTTTAGATCGCTACCTTACACTTTGGATATTTTTAGCAATGATTGCTGGAGTAATGATGGGATGGATTAGCCCAAAAATTGCCGATTTCTGGAATAATATGTCTTCAGGAACAACAAATATTCCTATAGCAATCGGTTTAATTGTTATGATGTATCCACCGCTTGCAAAAGTAAAATACGAAGATCTTGGTCAAGTTTTTCGCAATGTTAAAATATTGTCACTTTCGCTTATTCAGAATTGGATAATTGGGCCTCTGCTTATGTTTGCTCTTGCAATAGTTGTTTTCAAATTATTTCCAGGCGAAAATAATTCAAACTTACCTTATGTTTATGGCATTATTATGATTGGTCTGGCTCGCTGCATTGCCATGGTAATAGTTTGGAACGAATTAGCGAAAGGAGATTCACAATATGCTGCTGGTTTAGTGGCGTTTAATAGTATTTTTCAGGTACTTTTTTTCTCCATTTATGCATATTTTTTTATTGCTATAGCTCCAGCATGGTTTGGAATACCCACAAATGATGCTGTTGAAAAAATCACTATTGGCGAAATTGCTAAAAGCGTATTTATTTATTTGGGAATTCCATTTTTAGCTGGATTTCTCACAAGGTTTATTCTTATTAAAGTAAAAAGTAAAGAATGGTATCATCGTGTTTTTATTCCTAAAATTAGCCCATTAACTCTTGTTGCGCTTTTATTTACGATTGTTGTAATGTTTTCACTTAAAGGCGAATATATTGTAAAAATACCTCTTGATGTTGTCTTGATTGCAGTTCCATTGCTGATATATTTTGTTACGATGTTTTTGATTTCATTCTTTATGAGCAAACGAATTGGAGCAAATTATGAGCAAGCTACTACACTTTCTTTTACCGCCGCAAGCAATAATTTTGAACTCGCTATTGCAGTGGCTATATCAATTTTTGGAATTAATTCGGGCGAAGCTTTTGCAGCTGTCGTAGGCCCACTTGTGGAAGTTCCTGTTATGATAGGCCTTGTAAATGTTGCGTTTTGGCTTAAAAGGAAATACTTTTAAATCCACCTTAATATAACAAAATATTAACTATTTTAAAAGATGAACTGTGCCCGATAATTCAAAAGTTTTGATGAATGGTTTTTTTAGCCTAACAACATAAGCAAATACTCCGCTTGGAAGTACATCGCCATCAAGGTCTTTACCGTTCCAATGTTTTAGCACATCAGTGGAATTGAAAACTAATTTACCCCATCTGTCAAAGATATTTATTTCGTAAGATTCAAGATTAAACTCACCAACAGGACCAAAATCGTCGTTAAGTCCATCGCCATTTGGCGTAAATGCATTTGGTAAATAAAGTTTATTACAATCTTTAGTAAAGATTTTTAAAGAAGTTGAGGCAGAACATTCTAAACCATTTAATGTGTTTGTAACTTTTACAGTATATTTTGTTGAACTTTCTGGCCGAAGAGATAGAATGCTATTATTTGAGCCATTATTCCAAAGATAATTATCGCCTCCAGAAGCTGTCAGAGTTACTGTTTTTCCAAGGCAAATTGTATCGAAATCTGAAACCATAACCGGAATTGGATTTGAAACTGGATTAATCAATGCCCAAACGGAATCATTGCAACCAGCGCTATCCCAAACAATTACGCCATAAGATGTTGGAGTTGAAGGATGTACCCAAATGGAATTTTGAGTGCTACCAGAAGTCCATAAAAATTTGCTTCCATTACCAGGAGATAATTTTAAACTATCGCCAACGCAAAATTCCTGCACATCATCAAGAAAAATTATTGGTTTGCTCCCGTAAGTTACTTCGATAGAATCATAAGAAATGCAGCCCAAATTATTTGCTGCCACCCAATAATTTCCACTTGAAATAACATTATATTGAGCATTTGTTGAATTGTCTTGCCAGAGATAAACTGAGCCCACATTTGTAGCATCAAGTAAAAGACTATTGCCACCACAGATGAGAGTATCGTTGCCAAATGAGATTATCGGGAAAGACGCAACTGTGATTAGCACAGTGTCGCTATTTTCGCAATGACCGTTAGAAATATTCACCCAAGCATTATTCGACGAGCTCACATATATGGTTGAATCGTTGCTGCCATTGTACCAATTATAAGTTGTTCCTGTATTTGTGCCAGCAGCAAGAAGTAAACTGTCGCCTTCACAAAAAAGAGTATCGTTTCCAAGGTTCACTTGTGGAATTGGAAATTGTTGAATATTAATAGTATCCCTATCAATACATTGAATTACTCCATTGGTGTTAGTAACCTTCACATTATAATTATTATTCCATGTTCCAGGACTATTAATGGTGTTGGTTTGAGTTGTTAAACCTGATGGTAGATTCCATAAATATGATGCGCCTAAAGTTCCTCCGTCGGCATCTAAAACTAAAGTCGGCTGACCACAAAGTATTGTATCGTTACCCAAATTGACAATTGGTTGAGGAACAATATCAACGGTAACTGAGGTATCATAACTGCAACCATGATTATCCACAATTGTGTAAACGTAAGTGTAAAGTCCAGTATCAGGAGATAGCACGGTTACATTTCCAGCACTATTGGTTATCACATTTGTATTTGGATTCCAAATTTGACTTGTTATTGTTGGTTCAAAGCCCCAAGTAACAGGCAATATTGAGGGGTCGAAATTAATTCCCCAAGAAAAAATATAACCATTGTCAATCAATAAATTATCAGTTACTGTGATTGTCCATGCACCATTCAATGGACATCCTACAAGTGTAGAAAAAGAACTTTGAGGAGCATAGGACAATATTGGGTAAGGTGTAGATGCGGTGGATGTTGCAGGATAGGTTGTAGAAGGAGGCAAAAATGATGCGCCAGAATAAAAATTTCCTGCATTGTCGGTAAATGAGTGTGAATATACACCAGCTGCGGCAAGCATCGTTGTTGTAGCAGTTGGCTTCCAACAATAATCATATCCTAATCCTGCTTGTGCTGTGGCTCCAATGTCTATGGGTTCACCTAAAAAAGTATTAGTGCCTCCGGGATAAGATTTTAAAGTAACAGTGCTATTATTTGGGCATTTTATGGTGATGTTTAAATCTCCTAAATATGAATGTTCCATATTAGCACAAATGCCAATTATATTTGAAACATTTGTCAAAGTTTGCCCCGAAGCAAAGCTATTAAAAACTAAGGTGGAAGTATATGATGCCCCACTGCCATCTGGCAAATATGTTGTTCCAGCAACGCCTAAACTTGAGCTTGCTGCCCATGGTTTGGTAGTAAATTGTCCAATGATTTGATTTGTGTCGTATTGGCAGATATTAGTTATTAATGGATGTGTGCCATTGAAATTTGGTTTTGTAGAAACTCTAACTCTTATATTTGGATAGTTAGATGCCATACAACCAACAGAATCCCAAGAATTTAAATGTATTATATATCCTTGAATAGAATCATAAACTGTGGTAATTGTTTGACCGTTGCCGCTTGTTCCATTTCCTAAATTCCAATGAAATGTCGAGGTTGAATCACTTTGGTGATAGAATAAATTATTGCTTGTATAATTATTTTTTGCTGTGAAAATAACGGTATCATGTGGGCAAATATCTATGTAATATATTCCGCTATCAATAGTAAATGGAGGAATTGAGGTGAATAAATTGGTGGTAAAGGGTTGGCAGGGCATTCCACAGCTCACTGCTGCTGCCCAGCCTTGGCCAGCACTTGTGGAAGTCCATTTTACAGTAATACAGCCAGTTGTGTTTACAACAGAGGCTCCAACAATGATTCCAATTGGCGATAAAGTGTTGGTAAAAATTCCAAATAATGGGGATGTAACTGATGGACCATCGAATATTTGCAATGCATCGCCGAAGTTTACAGCCCATTGCGAGAAATTCAAATTAATATAAGCCCCACTTGTTGATGGGCAAAAGGTCATTGTGTATGATTGCCCTGCGGTATAACCGCCACCACTACCGCCGCTATCGTAAAAATTGCCTGAACATGTCATGGCAAATTGATTGTTATATGTAGCAATATTATAAGTCTGCCCTGAAAGGTAAGATACTCCAAAAAAGGTATATATTATAATTATAAACTTGATCTTCATTTATTAATTTTATTTGTTTTGTATGAGCTATTATGTATAATTGAAAATTATTTATAGGCAACAAAGTTAAAATTATTTTTCATAATACATGCAAAAACGTATATTCTCTAATTCTAAATTATTAACGGTTACGTATATGAAACGTTTAACATTTCGAAGCACTTTCCTATCAAGTTACAACAAACTTTGATACGTGCTGAAACGCTCGATAATCCACTGACGGCCAAATGTTTTATATACGATATTAGCCAAAGTTTTTCTCTTAATCAGTATAGTTTGTCTTTTTCAATTTTCAAGTCGGTCAAATTAATCAGTTCTTTACAAATCGCTGAAATGACACCACCGCACCACCTGTCGACAACTTTATATTTACCTAAATATTTCCCTTCCAAAATCCATTGAGAACCGTCAGTCCCCATTATCTCTGTTTCTGCTGTCGGTAATTTCCAAAAGTCAATGGAATTTATTTTGTTTTCAATTAATCTCCATTCTTCAGTTGTCAATACTTTTGATTCATTCACTATAATTTCACCCGGTTCATAACCGCCCGCTCCATTTGAGACTTTCCAGTGAATTGAAACAATGTCGTTTTGGTTTTCTAATCTTATTACAATTGGGTTGTCAAAAGTTCTTAAGTATGTAAAACGATAAATTTTTGTTGGCAAAGTGTCACTTAAAACAGGTTCGTTCAGAGCTTTCAAGTGTTCTGAGTACCAATTGATTGAAAATAATGCTGACTCAACCCCTGAAACAGAAAAATCCGAAACATAAGTAATTACATTAACTGAAAAATCTGTTTCCCAATTTTTTGGTAATCCAACAAACGCAGAAACTGGAAAGTAAGAGGTCTGTAAATTATCCATTTTCAACTCTTTGCTTTTAGTTATTTCGCTTCGATAATTATAAAGTTGTATTAATGAATACTTTATTGTTTCTTTAAATCTTTCATCTATAGAACAGAGGTCTGTAAAATAATCTATGCTACTTTGTGCATAGTGGTCAAGATTAGTTTTTTTTTTTGTTGTTAGTAAATTCTCTGACAAAAAGCTCGTAATATATTTTTCCAAGAGTATAAGTAGCTTCAATATTTTCTTTGTCAAGCTCTTTGGCCTTTTTCAAATAATTTATACGCTGTGTAAATGTCAGTCCTGCAAAATGAGCGTTTCGCTCACTGGCTCTAATTAAATATATCTTGGGATTTTCTGGATGGGTCTTAATTATGTTGTAGAACAGAACACTAATTGAATCTCGTTGATTATTTCTTCCATAGACTTCTACTAAATAATTGATTGCTGTATTATTTAGTCCATCCGCTTCTAAGAGTTTGTAGGCAATGTCTTTCTTGTTCCCCCACTTTTCTTCTGATTTATAAAAGCTCAGTTCATATTCTAATTCTTCCACTGTCTGTGAGAAAGAGGCAAAATAGAACAGGGTCAGTATAATTATCAGTATTGGTTTCATTACTCTGTTGTCGTTTCTAAAATATTAACTAATATATAGGTCTGATTTTATCAGACCTATACGGCCAAATATGGTGTATTGGTATGGTTTTTATCAGATTTACTTTACAAAAATAATTTATTTTTTTACTAAGTTTTTGACAAAAATTTATTGAATTCACAAAAAGTTGGTAAGTCTTAGTTATTAAAGACTTTAGCTAATGCATTTAGTTTATATTTAAAAAGGCTATAAACTTTTCTTCCATGTTTTTTGGTCTTAATTTGAATTAAAGCATTTAACTCAATCCCAATTTTACATGCTCAAGTCAAAGTGATGAAAACAATTTCACCTCTTTCTAAAAAGTACCCGCTAACTTCTCAATATTGACGGTTTGAAACTTGCTTAGAGCTTTAACAAAAAGCCCAATGAATTTAATTCGGGCTAAATATAAATCAGAACCAAAAAACTTGATTTGGGTATCATTTAAAAGACTAATTTTACTTTCTACTCTGGTATTCATATCATTGACGATTTTGTTGTTATTATCATCTAAGATATTGAATATCAACGTTTTTAAATACATTTACTCATAAATTTATCGTAATATTAAGAATATATATTATTTAATATCAATTGATTAAATAGGCTTTTTAAAAATTATTCTTTACTAAGCAAAAATAAACAAGAAACAAATTTTTGCTTACAGAACTATTACTTTAGATAAAAGATTGGAAAATATATCTTATGAAAATATTACTTACAGGTGCCAACGGATATATCGGAATGCGACTTTTACCAGTACTTGTGGAAGCTGGACAAGAGGTAACTTGTGTTGTGAGAGAAAGCTTCAGATTTCAGTTAAATAAGGAATTATTAAAAAAGATAGATATTATCGATTTTGATTTTCTTCAATCTGAAAAGATAGAAAGTCGATTCGCGGGGAAGCAATTTGATGTAGCATATTATCTTATTCATTCTTTAAAAGATACCTTCATTTCACTTGAAGATTTAGAAAAATATTCGGCAGAAAGTTTTATAAAAATAGCTAAACTTACTCAGGTACAACAACTTATTTATTTAGGAGGAATAAGCAATGCAAATGCTCTATCAAATCATCTTAAAGCACGAAAAATTGTTAAAGATATCCTTCAAAATTCAGGAATACCTTATACCATTTATGAAGCAGGTGTGATTGTAGGTTCAGGAAGTGCATCTTTTGAGATCATTCGTGATTTAGTTGAGAAATTGCCAATAATGATAACTCCGCTCTGGATACACTCAAAGTGCCAACCTATTGCAATTCGAAATGTGATTAATTATTTGCGGGATTCAATAATGAATGAAAAAACTTTTAACAGAACTTTCGAGATTGGAGGACCAGATGTTTTGTCTTACAAAGAAATGATGCTTCAATTTGCAGAGGTAAGAGCTTATAAAAGGTACGTTTTTTCAATTCCATTACTCACACCGAAGATGTCATCTTACTGGCTTTATTTCGTGACTTCTACTAATTTTACTATTGCTAGGCAATTGGTAGAAAGTTTAAAAAATGATGTGATTTGTAAAGATAATTCTATTCGTGATATCATTCCTCAAGAATTGATTTCTTATAAAGAGGCCATTAATATGGCTTTTCAGAGAATAAGGCAAAACATGGTAGTTTCATCATGGAAAGATGCTTCTACAAGCATATTGCATCACTTAGATATTAATGATTATATAGAGGTTCCTACTCATGGTTGTTTTAAGGATAAGAAATGGATTGATATTACTCCAGAGACGGTAGAGGAAGTTGCCGACCGATTTTTTGGAATAGGTGGTGTTCATGGTTGGTATTATGCTGATAATCTGTGGCGTTTTAGGGGTGCTATTGATAAGTTATTTGGTGGTGTAGGCTTGAGTAGAGGAAGACGTAGCGAAAACGATTTAAAACCTGGCGATGCCATAGATTTTTGGAGAGTAATTGTTGCTGATAGAAAAAATTATCGCCTTTTACTGTTTGCAGAAATGAAAATGCCTGGTGAAGCGTGGCTCGAATTTATAATTGTTAAAACTGGGGATCAGGCAATTCTCCGACAAACCGCTACCTTCAGACCTCATGGTATATATGGTCGAAATTATTGGTACAGCATGCTTCCATTTCACTTTTTTATTTTTAAAAACATGATTCGAAAAATTGCAGGTCAATATTAATTTTTTTTGATCATTAAGCTATTCTATAATATTCAAAATCCTTTTATACTAATAATAATAAGCATAGCGGTAATTAAGTTTTTCAAAAATTTCAAAATAGTATCTTTTCAAAAGAAAGCTTGGAAAGTAACCACAAACTAACATTACTAAACTTTATTAGCAATGAAAAACCATGTTACACAATTTTAGAATCGAGATATATTCTCATCATTTAAGTTTTTGCCTAAAATAGGTAAATAAAAATAGTTTAATAAACTTATCTGCCTTATGTTTTTCAATAAAAAAAGGAACTGCAAAAGGCACAAAAGAGCCAATCGAACTAATGTGCCTTATGTGTTTCAAATTTCGAGGAAAGAAGAACCACAAAAGACACAAAAGAAAGATAATAAAGATCTATTTATAGAGATCATCAAAACTATTAGTCCAACCAGGCAGATTTCCTCTCACTGATAAGTCTAAAGATGGATTTTTTCCACCCATATTTAGCAGCCGGAGTAAACCAGTGGAAATGTAAGGATTTTTATCAGGGTTAAATGTAATGCCAGTATCCTCAACAAGTTTGTCGTCGTTGCATCCTTCAAGCATAGCTTGTTTTTTCTGCTTATTGTACAGAGCCACGGAATAAGGCACAGCAAATTTTTGTTTCATGCGAGCCAACTCATAAGCTTTTTCCAGAAGCTCATACTCACTTTCGCTAATGCCGTTTGCTAAGCCAAGCTGGTAAGCTCTTTTGGCTGTTAGCCCTTGCAAAAATAATTCGTCGATTATTGATTCACCAAATCCCAAGCGAACAAGTTCCTGCACAGCACCAAAACCACCAAGGATGGCATAATCAATCTCCGGTTGATTGTAATTTTTCTTATAACCTAACACAGCTTTTCTTTGCAGAGAGTCGAATTCTACACCTCTAAGAATCAAATCGAAGCGTTGGTTTAAAAAATATGTGAACTCTGCACCGCCACCCCATTTCTCGCCGAAAGCTCCTATAGTCCAAATTGGTGACTCTTGGATAAATCTAAATAGTTTGATGCCAGCTTTTGTGAAATATGCTGCCTCTTCTTCGCCCAAAAATTGATAACCTTTTTTTGCATCGAACCAACCTTTGTTGAACTGTCTTGCATCAGCACCGAGCATTCGCATGCCAGTGCCAGCAGCGGTAAAAAGTATAGCACCCAATTCACCTTTTTCGTACATCATCATTGAGATTCCTACAACATAGTCGAGCTGGTCGAGAGTATATTTATTCCATACATTTCCGCGCAGAGGATTATCGAAAATTATTGTTGCAACTCTATCTTTTTTGGTAGGAAAAATAAATCTAAGGTCGTTTAAATAAATTTCCGATTCACCACTAATAAAATTTCGATAGCTTACCGGCGTTGCATAAATTCTACCATAGCCAAGTAAATTTGTCCAGCCTTTGGATTTCATAGTATAGAGTAGGGAAGGAGTGCCTTTACGTGGCCCATTTTTCCCATCTACATCAAACAAGTCTATTCTATCTGGATTTTCAGAAGAAGCTTTTTTCACTAAGGCAATAAATCCATCGATGCCGTAATAATTCAAAAATCCGTCGATAATTTCACTTACCCCATATTTAAATCTTAACCCTACTTTGCTTGCCACATTTATGTCGGCAGCAGTTCCATAATTATCTTGAATTAAATCCAGGGCATAGAGTAAAATTGGAATAATATAGCGTCTTAATGTTTTTCCGCCTTTGTCGTTAGATAATGAAATTTGAATTAATCCTTCAATGCTTTTTATTGTTGATTCTCTTTGGTCCAATGCGTTAGCTTCAGAAATTGACCAATAGTCGTTGTAATTTATTTCCTTAATTTCCATATAAGTTTTGCTTTTTGGGTCATAAACTTTTACCGGTTTTTCTCTGTTTGGTAGTCCGTCCCATTTAAAAAAACCTTCTTTTTCTTGGTTGTAGATACCTATTTTTCCAGATTTTTCAAGGTCGCCAATCCAAGCAGGATAATGGTTTCCATTTTGGTTATACAATGATTTCAATCTGTCGTTGGCAGGAAGAGCCTTTCCGAGGTGGTTGCCACTTTCGGTATAAGGCATGTGCCCAGTTCTATCCAAAACCAGAAAAGGATTTGCAGTAAGAAGAGCAAATACTTGTGGTAATTCTACAAGGTCTTGTCCTGTTTTTACATCCCAGCTAACGATTGCCCCCATAGCCTGAAATATAGGGTCGGCAATATAACCGTGATGATCATTTCGAAGAGCTATAACTTTCTTTTCAAGAATTTGTTCGGCAAATGCTACTCCAGCAATAAAAGATTCTTCGGAAGCATATTTTCCTTTCATTACATCAAAAAGACGATTGGAATGAAATGGAAAATATCCATGTCCAGTAAGAAATTTATCCTTCAAAAACCTATCATTGAATAGTATAGCCAATTCTTCTGTAGTATGTGATGAAGTGTTGGAGAAGACAAAAATCAATTTTTCTTGGTCGGCATATTTCTCTATATTGCCAAAGATTGACTTCTTAATATCGAGTCTTTCTGTGGCAACCTCCCAGATTATTTCAGCATCTTTTAAAGTTTTGAAATCGCTGGTATAGCTTACTCTATTTAAGAAATCGCTAATCTGTTCAGCCAAAATTCTACCATTAGCTGCCATACCACCAAAGTAAGATTTAATATCATTTTCAGCTCTTTGGAGTGATTTATCGGCCACATCAATAAAGACAATATTGTAATTTGTTTTATTCAAAATGTCTATGCCAATGCCAGTTCCCATTGTTCCCGAACCAATTAGCGCAATATTTTTAACGCTATTCAATTTAGAAATTTCTTTCTGCAATAATTTATTGCCGTACGAAAAACATGTTCCCATATCTATATTTTTTTAAGTTATTTTATTCAAATTAATACTGATTATCAATATTTTGTCATTAAACTATTTCGACACAAACTGCTCCGCCTTGTCCGCCACCAATGCAGGCGGCAGCAATACCGAGTTTTTTATTTTGTCTTTTAAGCTCGTAAATTAAGTCGGTAGTAATTCTCACTCCTGTGGCAGCAATATTATGACCTAAGGCAATAGCTCCGCCGTTGACATTGGTTTTCTCTCGTGGCAGACCAAGTTCTTTTTCATTGCCAAGATATTGAGGAGCAAAGGCTTCATTTATTTCAAAGAGGTCGATATCAGAAAGTTTAAGATTTAATTTTTTCAACAGGTCATTTATTGCAGGCACTGGTCCTTGTCCCATAATTGTTGGGTCAACAGTTGAAAATTGATAAGCTTTAAGGATTGCCAGGTATGGAATTTTATTTGCGTCGGCAAAGTCTCTATCCATAAGAATTGCAGCAGCAGCGCCGTCGCTAATCTGACTTGCGGTACCAGGAGTTACAAGTCCTTTAGCTAAAAGTAGAGGGCGTAATTGATTAAGTTCAGCAAGGCTCACATCATATTTTACGCCTTCATCTTTCCAAACATTAAGAGAATTTTCCCTTTCATCAGAAGTGTCTATGGTAAAAATTCCTTTCAGATAGTCATTTTTTCCAGCTATTTCGTATCTATTCCATTGTTTTAGCTGTGCATTTTTAGCTTTAATATGGCTCGAGAAGGCATAATCATCACAATCTTTTCTTGTGATTCCTACTTTGGCACCATAAACTTCGGCGGTTTTTGGCATCAAAGTATTATGTAAATTATGGTTGAAACCTTCGAGAAGATAATCTTTCATTTTTGCCTCTTCAAATTCCCAGACGCTATCTTTTTTTCTTCTTCCTTGGTGAATAAGATTTGTTTGCGACATATTTTCTGTGCCAAAAGAAATCACGCAGTTAGTTTGCTGGTTGTCTTCATTGGCAATTAAGTCGAAAGCGTCGGCAAGAACTTGAAAACCTGTACCACAAATTCGCAAGGCGGTTTTTCCTGGAGCAACTTTAAGATTGTCGGTATCATTGAGTTCCAAGGCTACTCTATGAGCTACATTTCTTGGCAAATAGATTTGCTGGTTTTCTGAATCAATGTAAATCATGCCAGCAACAATCTGGTCAATTTTAATTTTTTTCAGGTCGATTCCAGACCTTAAAATCACTTCTTTTACGGCTAGCACAGCCAAATCTTCGGCTGGCAAATAGTTATAATAGCCACCGTGTTTACCTATTGGAGTTCGGGCAGCGCTTACAATTACAATTTCTTTCTTTTTCTTATTCATGATAAATATGTTTTTAGATTTATAACATTTTATTTAATTTATTTCTTTCGGATGAATTCTTTTCATTTCTTGCCACCACCGCCATGGTAAGCCTTGAAGTACATGTTAATTTTCCAACTTCATTTACAATATTAATTCTCCAGATATGAGTCTTTTTGCCGAGATGTACTGGCGTTGCTTCGGCGAAAATAAAACCGTTGCTTACTGGTCTTACATGACTGGCGTTGATATCGAGTCCTAAGCAATAAAATTTTTCGGGGTCCACAATCAGGTTCGAAGCAATGCTTCCCAAGGTTTCGCATAAAGCTGCCGAAGCACCGCCATGTAGTATTCCCATCGACTGTTTTGTGTTTTGCAAAACTTCCATGCTGCATTTAAGCGAATCGGAAGTTATTTCGGTAAGTTTAATGCCCAAAGATTCAGCGAGAGTATTGGTGATGAGTTTTTGTAAGTCCTCAATTTTATATGGCTTATACCAGATATTCATAATTTTCTAATTTTAATTACTAAGTAAAACATTTCCCCAGGCAGCGTAATACTGAGATTTTTCGGGGCTTTCGCAATTTACAAATTTCTCTTGAAACAGTTTCAACATCACTGGATGATTATCAGGAATGCCACCTGTAAGGACTAAAAAATCATCTACTGGCGACAATTCTAGACTGCGTGCAATCACAGAATTATATATCCCAAGAATGATATTGGGCATGGTAGCACCTTTTTTTATCATGCCAATAATTTCGGAAACAGCAAAGACGGTGCAATAGCTATTTATCTTCACTATTTCTGTGGCATTATTAGCATAATCGGTGAATTCGCTTGTGGGGATGTCCATTTTAAAAGCTAATTCTTCGATAAATGAACCAGTGCCTGCTGCACATTTGCGGTTCATTTTAAATTTATCAACCTGTCCTAAGTCATTAATTTTTACATATTTAGTATCTTGACCCCCAATATCAATTATCGAGCATTTTCTTTTATATTTTTCAAACACCGCTCGCGAAAGAGCTATAATTTCGGAATTGGAAACAAAGGGAATCTTAAGTTCGTCGCGGCCATAACCGCAAGTATAAACTGGATATTGAATCTCATTATTTATTGAAAATTTATCGATTATTTTTGATGCTGCTTTGTTAAAATCGAATCCAGTTCGTATAAGATGATAATCTACAATTTTGTTGTCATTATCAACTAAAACACCCTTGGTGTATGAAGATCCGAGGTCAATACCTATTTTATACATTATTATTTTCTTGATGATAGTTGTTTGATAAAAGTTTCTATTGCAATTATCGATTGCTCTTCGCTATAGCATCGCGAATCGCACAAATCGCCGTTGATTTCAAGGTAAGGAATTTTGTTGATTTCGTTCATTCTATTAGGAAGTCCATAGCGATTGTTAGAATTTCTTCCGCAGGTTTTAGCATCGTGATATATTATTCCATCAATAGAAAAATCTTTCATTAGTTTCTCCAAAACTTTCTGTTTTTCTTCATCAGAGCGCACAATGAAAAGTTTGCAATAAGCAAGAGCTGAGGACTGAAATGGGTCGTTGGCATCAAGGTCATCAAAAACCCAGCTGTTGCAGTATGTTGAAGCTACTATGCAAGAATCGAGGCTCGAAAAAAGTTTTGCATGGCTACTTAATTTATACCAAAGAGGCATTCCGTCCCAATAGATTCTGAGTTTTTCAGAGGGAATAGCACCCTGTTTATTTTTTATTCTCTCTTCCAATTCTGCAAGTAATAATTTATAATAATCCACAGCATATTGAGTTCCGCGCATAACCACTATGGGTCCCATGTGAATGGCTGAATCGAAAAAATTTATTGGCGAGGGCTTTGCCTTAGCAGTTTCTAAAACTTTGCGCCAAAGCACACAGCCATCGTGAGATAATCCAACAGTTTTTCTAAATTTTTCAATTTCAAATTTTTTCCCCGAAATCTTTTCAAGTTCAGGCACTAAATCCTTGAATTGGTTTGCCACACTTTCAATAATTGAGGGCGTTAATTCGCTAATCCATAAAGGAGTATTTACAGCCAAAATTGGCACGTTGAAATGCTTGGCATAAAACATAAACCAATCGCCAACTTCATGACATTGGTTGGTATTGTAAACCAATACATCGGGTTTTGGCACCGACTCGAAGCCACTTTTTTGAAGAGGAGTTTCATTTTGCAAAAAAGCGCCTATATCGCTTGTTAGGTAGGAGCAAATTTCTGGAGAATAACCCAATGAGACCGCTGTTGGAATATATTTGTCGGCAGTTTTGGATGCACCAATCATTGCACCATGGTTTTCTGGAAAATATACTTCAAAACCCATTGAATACAGAAGTTCGGCAGGTCCAACACTTGTGCACCAAGCTATTTTTTTGCCAGTATCTACCGCGTTTTTTAAGCGTGCAAAATAGTCGCCCATAGTTTGTCTAAGTGAATCTACTGACTTAAGTTTTATTATTTCATTTCTTTCGAGGCTCATATCTTATTTTTTTATTTATGATTTATAAAAGTAAAAAATATACATACAAAATAATAAATACAAGCAGAAAAGCTAAGCCAAACCAGCTAAGAAATTTTAGCCATTTTGGTGGCCGCATTTCTTTAGGGAAGCTATCGCTTGTTACTACCTTGTAATTAATATAGGCAAAAAATGGTGCTGTTATAAAAGAAAGTATAGTGGCGAATGCCAAGAGAGTTACCATGTTTTTAGTAAAAAAAGCAATTATAATTGCCGCTGTGATTGATAGAAATATTGCCCAGAAAAAATACATCTTCTTTTCGAATTTTTTCAGCGAAGGGAAAATAATTATCAATGAATTTTCTATTGAACGAGGATATCCATCTATAACTGTGATAGCAGTGGTAAACATAGTTATAAAAACCACAATAGCAATAAATTGGGTGCTCCAGCTGCCAATTGATTTTGAATATAAGGAGACTAATTGCTGCGAAAAAACCAGTCCGCTTTCAGAGAATTGCGTGCCTGTGCCATACATTATTAATGCGCCCAATCCTAAAAAAAAGACTGCCAAGAATGCTGAAGTAAAATATCCTAAATGAAAATCAAATTTAAATTCTTTAAAGCTAGGAATATATTTTGTTTGTTTTTGGCGTTCTAATGCCCAGAGTGATGGCCAAATAGAGGCGTCTATCGGCGTTGGCATCCAGCCCATAAGAATTATAAGAAATGTTATTCCAGCAGTATCCCAAAGTGGAGGAGGTAAAAAACCTTCTTGTGCATGTGAGCCTGTTTTAAGTGCAAAGAAAAAAGTGATTATTGTCAAAATTGCCAGCACAAAAATCATAGCCTTCATGGTTTTATCAAGTAAAGCATATCTTCCCAAAATAAGCATCATTAGGATAAAACATAAAAGTACGATTGATGCCACGATAGAATTTGCCTGAAAATGAAATATATAGGATGCTAAATCTGAAGTGATTTTTACTACTGCTGCAAAATTGGCTATGGAAGTAAAAAATGATAACAGCAAGAAAGAAGTTATAGCCCAACTACCTAATTTTTTATAACCTTCCAGCATACTTTTCCCAGTGGCAGCGGTGTAACGATAGCTAAACTCAAAAAATGGATACTTTACAAGGTTTATTAATAGAACTACCCAGATAAGTCGGAAATTGTAAAGAGCACCAGCTTTAGTTGCAAGCACAAGATGTGAAGCGCCAATGGCAGCACCGGCATATAAAATTCCAGGCCCTATTGTTTTTAAAAGGTTTTTGAGATTATATTTTTTTGCTTCTTCTTTCATTGTTTAAAGATTTATTATTGAGCTAACAATTCTTCCAAATTGCTTTTCTTTTCTCTAAAAATGAATTTATTCCTTCGTTAGCATCCTCCGTTTCCATCAATTCATTAACAAATAAATCTGTGAAATAGGGCAAGTGTTTATTCATAAAAAAGTCAAAAGAGGCTCTTGCTGCTTTGGTTGCAAACCTTAAAGATGAAGCGCTTTTGTTCAGGATATATTTTTTAATCCATTCATCAACAGCAATTTGCAAACTTTCTTTATCCTCGAAAACTTCATTTATCAATCCCAAAGATTTTCCTTCTTCTGCAGAAATAATTTTTCCAGTAATTAGAAGTTCATCTGACTTAGCATTGCCAATTTTTAGAGGCAGCATAATGCTTGCTGGAGGAGCAAAAACGCCAAGAATTATTTCTGGTTGACCAACTTTTGCTGTTTTATCGGCAAAAATAAAGTTGCATACCAAGGGGAGTTCAAAACCGCCGCCAAGACATTGCCCCGAAATTATTGCCATAGTTGGGATGTGTAAGTCGATGATGGTATGGAACATATGATGAAAACTTTTGAGCATTTCAGCAGCTAAATCTTTTTTATGTTCTTCTACACTTGCGCCAAAAGAAAAATTCTTTCCTGCGCCCTCAAAAGTTATGAGTTTCAGATTCTTATGGTTTTTGAAGGAGTCCAAAAGTTCAATAAGTTCAGACATCATAATTTTATCGAGGATATTTGATTTTCCATCGTCAAGAATTATTCTTGCCACGCAACCGTCGAATTTGTATTCAAGTTTTATCTTTTGCATAAAATTATCATTTAAAAAATTAGCTTTTATTATTCAAATTGTGGTGAGATTGCTCTGATAAGTTCGTCGTTCCATTCATGCCCTTCGGCAAGCATGAGCCTTAGTTTGGCAAAGTTACATTCGCGTTTGCCTTTAGGTCCGTCGTTGAAGGCTCTAAAGCCAGCTTTGCCTTCAGTAGTCATATTCAAAGCGAGCCAATCGCGGTTGCTTTCTTTGTTTTTATCCCAATGTTCAAGTTTTATTTTTCTGAGCGAGTTGAGAGTTTTACTCAAACAATTGGGCATTGTCATCATAAGTTTTGTACATAGCGTTTCTACAGCCTTGTCTAAAAGAGAAAGATCAATTTCGCCTTGCTTTAGAAGCTCTTTTGCTTGTGATAGTTCATCGCCAGATTTCATTTTTCCATAAATTATTTCGCCTTTTTTATTCACCCATTTGTCGGTTTCTACCATAGGATTTGGCACGAATTCTCCATTGATTTTTAGCGATGGAACTATCTCTGTTAGAAGACCATAGCGCATAGCTTCGTGAGCCGACCATGGGTCGCATACGGTGCAAGAAAACATAGCATTTTCGATGCCTACAAAAAGTGGGAGAAAATCGGTGGAACCGCCATCTGGGGCGCTGCCATGTTTAGGCCCTGCTTGTCCAAATCTTGCCATATCTTGGGCTATCGAAAAATCGCAAGCCATGCCAATTTCCTGACCACCACCTATTCTCATTCCATTCACTCGGTTTATTACTGGCTTATCGCTCATCAATATTGCCGACACCATATCATTAAATAATCTCATATACTGCTTGTATTCCTGTGGATTGCCTGCATAATATTCGGCATATTCTTTTGTATTGCCTCCAGTACAAAATGCTTTATCTCCAACAGCAGTAAATACTGTGGCCACCACACTTCTGTCGTTGGAAGCTTCACGCAGAGCGAGAATCACTTCTTTCACTGTATCAGTTGTGTATGAGTT
>Ga0210044_10002449_pt1 | contig 27636 bp, 23 predicted proteins | sample CryGey13umfilter_2_FD_183959 | JGI IMG/M metagenome (GOLD analysis project Ga0210044, IMG submission 183959) | Groundwater microbial communities from aquifer in Utah, USA - Crystal Geyser 4/9/14 3 um filter (SPAdes) (version 2) | ecosystem: Environmental > Aquatic > Deep subsurface >... | reverse complement strand
CACGCCAACCCGCGCACGCAAACGAAAACGAACTGCGAAAAACTCTGCCGTTCTCAGCACTCTCGCAAAGCAAGAAGGGCACTGCCTTTCCGAAACACTTTCGCGCGAAACAAGAAGCGAGCCTGCTTACCATTACCAGACTTACCAGACCTTACCAGACGTCCCCACTTCAAAAAAAACGCAATATTTTTGCTGTTTGTGGTGCAACGCACCACAGACACCCCGAAGACCCGCCGTTAGAATGCGACCCAAAGACTCCCTTCTGCGATGGATATCCCCTCCAAAAGAGCCAGAAATGAACGAACAAGTGATGAGAGAGTGTCCTTCCGCAGCAGAACACAGACGGCGAAACAGCCGCAGCGCCGCGATCTCTTCGCGGGTTCTCGAGATGCTGAGCCATCTCAACCAAACCCACCGAAAAGCCCTGCCCAAGGCCATCTTGGCGCAGCTGCTCGACGTCGACGAACGCACGATCCGGCGCGACATCAAACGCTATTGCGACCTCATCGACGAATCGATTCCCTTTCTGCCCATCGATCTCCCCCGAATCTCCATGGAGCGACATGGAGGTGAGATCTTCGTCTGTCTGCAGACCAAGCCAGTCAGAAAAGTCCCCTTCGACCTCTGACCTGGACCGCTGCGGCTCGCAACGACTAACAAGAAAAGCCTCGCTCTCTCGAGAAGCGAGGCTTTCCTATTTGCGCCGTTCGACCTGAACCCCTCGTTCGCCTACAAACACTCCCTTTCCCCTTGCTCACGTCGGTGAGTGTTCCTAGTATGATGATTGTCAATATTTGACATGAGTCAAGCATGAGGCTGGCTATGATGACGCGAGACTTCCGCCTCATGAGTGCGATTATCAAAGTGAAAAACTGCTGCCAGGAGCGCGAGGCTGACATCCAGAAGGCGCTCGGGCTCAACTCTTCCGAGTACCTCTGTATGGTCGAGGTTCCCCTCGGCCAACGCATCGGGACCGGCGAGCTGTGTCGAAGAATGGGCCTCTCACCCTCGAGAGGCAGCCGGGTGATCGATAGAGTCTTCAGTAAGGGGTACCTCCTGCGCACACCGAGCGTCGCCGATCGCCGAGTGATCGAGATCGAACTTTCGCCTTCGGGGCGACGAGCGAAGCGCAAGATCGATGAGCTGCTGACCGTCTGTGAGGCCACCTTCGCTGGCAGCCTCGATGCGGGTGAGCGGGAATCCATCATCGCCGCACTCAACACGCTTCTCGTCTCAGCCGAGAAAGGAGAGAAGCCTTAATGCTGACCCAATCTGAGAGGGGCCCATCCGTGAGCCAGAACACACCTGGAGATCCCGCCGTCGATTTGGCGAACAACAAGAGTTTTCCCCTGCAGAGGGGGGACCGTGTCAACGACCGGTATGTCGTCGATGCGGTCATTGGGTCTGGAGGATATGGCGTTGTTTTCAGGGCCCTGCAGGAGTCCACCGGGCAATCGGTGGCACTCAAGGTGCTGCGCGGCGAAGGTTCGTCCATCGAACAAGACGAGCGCCGTCGTGCCCGTTTCATGCGAGAGATGAAGCTCACGGGACGGCTCAATCACCCCAACATCGTCCGCCTCATCGACTTCGGGGTCCTGCAGACCGGCGAGCTTTTCATTGTCATGGAATATGTCGATGGAGTCTCGCTCAGCAGACTCCTCAACGATGAAGGGGGGCTGCGTCCCAGCGAAGCCAAGCACTTCATGACCCAGCTCCTGCTCGCGCTCAGCGCCGCCCACGAGCTGGGCATCGTCTACCGAGACCTGAAGCCAGCCAACGTCATGATCACCACGTCTGGTCATCGGCGAAACGCGATCCTTCTCGACTTCGGAATCTCGGCTGTGCTCGAAGAGCATCGGGACGAGAGCTACATGGAGCTGACCTCGGCGGGACAAGTGCATGGCACACCGGCCTACATGGCGCCTGAGCAGCTCAGGGCCGAACCCCCTACGCCGAAGTCGGACATCTATGCTTGGGGTCTGGTGTTCATCGAGTGCCTGACCGGCAAGCGAGTCGTCGTCCGCGACTCCTACGTCGAGACCCTGGCCGCTCAGATCTCGGACGAGCCCGTCGAGATCCCAATGGAGTTGAAGAAGTCGCCCTGCGGCAACCTGCTCCGAAAGGCTGTGGCCAAAGAGCTCCTGATGCGCTACGACAACGTCGGCGATCTCATCGAGGAGCTCGATGTCTGCGAGGTCCCCGCGTCGCTCGTGCTGCCATGGACTGGCAAGAAGGCGAAGGACGAGATCAAACGCTCGCTCTTGCACCTCACTCAGTCCCCCTCGACGACGTCCTGGAGTGGAGAGCAAGGGGCCATGATGGCGACCCTAGATGGATTGGGCGACAACGCCTCGACCCGCTCGTTGAAGCCGAGCCAGGCGGCAGGTTCGGCGAGGCCGGACCAGGCCGATTCCCAGCGCAACAATGTCCTGCTCTATGTGGGTGTCGCCGTCGCGCTCGTCGCGCTGATCGGATTCATTGCCCTCCTGGTCGGCGGTGGGGAAGCGCCGAAGGCCCCAGCGGCGCCACCCGATGAGGAAGTGGCTGCTCAGGCGGCGGCTCCTGCCCCTGCCCCGCTGCCAGTGCAGACACCCGAGAGCCAGCCCAAACCCGAGTCTTTCTTGGTCAGTGTGTCGGTCAAGCCCGCCAACGCCTCGCTCTTCGTCGACGATGAGCTCGTGGCTACCGGCAACCTCGCCTTGCGCATGGTGGCGGATGGGAAGTCCCATTCGTTGCTCGCCAGGGCCGAGGGGTACGAGGACTATCGAGTGAATTTCGTCGACGTCGCGCCGCCCTCCTCTATCGAACTCGTTGCCTTGTCGGAGCCTGTTGACGAACCCGTCGCCGAAGTGGAGCCCCTCGACACCGGGAAGGCCGACGGGACCGCCGAGAAGAAGGCGAAGAAGCATCGGGACAAGGCCGTCGCAGCGAGCACGGGCGAGAAACCGGTCACTGAGAAAGCCGTCGAAGTCGAGACGGCCGAGCCGCACAAGGACACCTCCAACGTGCCGCCAAAAGACACGGGCAAGAAGAAGGATGGGGACTGGGGAGACCTAGGCACCATCGATACTCCGAACCCTTGGGACTAGTTAGTTAGTGCCCAGCGACTCAGCGTACCCCTCGTCGCCGAACTCCTTTGGGTTGTCGTGTTGATTGACGAGGACCTGGTCTTGTCCTGGCGCTCCTCCGAGCAACGAAGCGTTGGGCCTCGACTCGGGCCGAGGTGCCGGGCCATGTGCGGGACGGACGAAAGGTCCGAAAGCACGTCAGGCTGCTGGGCTACGAGCATTTGTTGGCGATGAAGGGCTGCGAGTCGGTGGTGGCGGAGGTGTTTCGGGTCGTCGTGGAGCGGGCTCGGCGGCGAGGCTAGGCTGGGGCTTGTCGGTCCGCGCGCCCACCGCTCGCGCCAACGCCCGCGTCGGTCGCCAGACACGCAAGCCCCCTAACACGAGCGCCACTCGAGCTCTCAGGGCAGGAAGACCTGATATTCCACGTAAGTTGCGTGATTGTAGTTGGCACAGGTCACAACGACGGGCAGCTCACGGTTTGGTGTGGAAATACAGTAGTTCCGGCCCTTCTCCCCAGCTCCCCACTGCTTCATGCTGTGCTGCATGGGGTCCACGGAACACTCTTTGGCCTCTGGAATGGGCTGAAGGTCTTTTCGAGGGCGTCGTGGAGCGGGCCCGGCGGCGGCGCTAGCCTGGGGCTTGTCGGGCGGCGCGCCCACCGCTCGCGCCAACGCCCGCGTCGGTCGCCCGACTCACAAGCCCCCCCTGAAGTCCTCCAGACACCTCGTCAGCCTCAATCACCCAAGCCTTTAAGTGCTGCGAGCAAACGATCGAAGAACTCAGCGGGTGCTTCAGGCGACACCTCGACCTGTCCCTTAGTCAACTCCGCCCACTCGCCGTCCTCCCCAGACGCGTCGACAATGTCTTGGAGCAGACCGTCAAAGAGAAGCTGGCTCGCATCGGTAGTGCCTACCTTGATGTTCGCGTTCGGTTGCCCGCGGAGGATCAAGCCAGCATCGCTCACGCGTAAGTACATTAGGTGCTTGGTGTCGAGATAGACATGGACGTTCTTGAAGGTTCCCAGGTGGTAGCGTGGGTCCTTCCGGCACAAAGCCTCGAGGTCGACAAGAAAGCGATGCGCCGAGGGGAAAGAGGTCGCCAAGTCCTCGCGCCTCTCCGCGAACTCTATTGTGACCACCGTCTCAAAGGTTGAAAGACTTCCGGGGCTCCGAGGCTTCTCGCCCTCGTTCTTAGCCATTGCCTGTCTTGCGTGCTTGGTGCTGGTCGCTCTTGGAATCATCGGTTTCCCTCTCGATGGCGACGTTGACGGCAACGATGGTCTACCTGTTGAGTCACCGTCAAGACGGGTCATATCGACGGACAGGCCAGGTCCATCGGTACGAGACGGACGCACAAACCAATGCCCGACGGTGCCAATGGTGCTAGGATCGCAGTGGCGCACACCCAGCCAGAAGCCTCGACGCCCACGCCGGTTGCTGGACTCACAAGCCCCCAAGCAAGGCAAATCTCTCTGCGATTCCACAGATTATCCACACACTGCGTGGACAATTGAGCTGGCCCCGTCGACAGGCCAGCAACTCCACTGAACAAAACAGAAACCCTCTGTACTGTCCGTGCCCTCGGTGGTGAGCAAGAAGTCCGACCCCCATCGCCCCCGAGCCGGACACATCCCGTCACCCCGACCTAATCCCATTCCAAATCGACCAACGGACGTGCTAGCCTGCCGCGCGCTCGACACACGGTGGGTTTGTTTGGGGGACCATCCATGGGGGCAGCTCAAGTCATCTCTCTCTTCCTCTCAGAGCCCGACGAGGGCCTGGTCGCCACCAGCACGCGCGACCCGCTGGGCTTCGAGATCATCTGGACGCACTTTGGCGGGCGAGTCGTGCCTCATCTGTCGACGGTCAGCACGGGGGCGACCAACTTCGGGGTGCTGCTGGTCAGCCTCTGGATCATTGAGGCGTTTTTGGAAAAACACCCCGACTTCAAGACGTTCGACGCCCGGGGGCAGCGCAGGCCTGCGCTGGAGGGGCTGGTCGTCGTCACCGAGTTGTTGCACATCTTCTCGGCCCTTGAGAAGCTCGAGGTTGCCGAGATCCGGAATCTGCTTGGCAGCGACAACGCCAAACGCCGCATGCACAAGCTCGGCGACGCCCTGACCGTCGGCCCCTTCGACAGCGACCAGGTGCTCTCGCGCCAACTCGGACTGGGAATCTACGGTCGATATCGCATTCCGCTGAGCTCCATGGGCCTCATCGAGAAACGTACTCAGCGACTCACGCCCAGGGCCTACGAGCTGTTCGCCAGCGCGTTCGAGCCCCACAGAGCGCTGCAGGCAGCCTGCCATGCGTTCTTCGAGACCCTCCTGACCAGTCCCTGCCAGCGGCCCTTCTCGAGCTTTCCCGAGGCCGCACAGGAGGCCTTTGCCTCGTTGCGGCGACCTCGAGTACGGGCCCGATTCGTGGCGGGCCTGACGGCGGCGCTCGAGGTTGACGAAGGCTCGGCGCTCGTCCAGCACGTCTACGAAGCGCTTCCAGTGTCGGGGGGACTCGATGCGGCGGCGACATTGTCTGTGCTTGCCGAGCAGCTGAGCAAATCCTATCCTCAGCAGACCGAACGCGTTCGCGACGTGATACGCCTCGAGGGCATCCTCCTGCGGCTCGAGACCCTCTTCGATCGGCTTTTTTACGATACTAATGCTCTCAGTGAAGACGACGAGATCGCGAGCGCAGCCCACAACGCCCTCCGGGCCCAACTGGACGACTTCGACCTCCTGCTTTCTCGGCACCCATTGCCCGGCCTGGTGAACCATCGCCTGAAGAAGTTGCGCCAGGTCGCCGCTGCTCCCTCTGTGCGTGCAGCGCTCGAAGCGTTGGTCACCCAGTACCACCGCGACACCGTGGCCTCCTCGCGCGGTGCCGGCGAGTGGGTGTCCTTGGAGTGGCCCAACGCGACGGTGATGAACGGCGCGTACGACCCGCGGCCCAATCCGCAGCTGCGCTGGGGCCGCAGGTACTACCTCGACACGCTCCGGGCCTTCAAGTTCGAGGTTCAAGAAGCGCTCGACGCGGGGGTCGCACAATGAGCACGGCCAAAACCCTCCGAGAGGCACTGAGCGCATTGGTAGACGACTTCGGCGAGCTCGAGGCGCTGCTGTTCACGACCTTCTCGTTCGACCCGGCGTTCTTCGAAGACAACGTCTTTGGCACCCTCGCCAACGGCGGTCGGAGGCTGGCCAGCCCCAACGAAATCCACCTCGCCTCGGAGTGGGCAGACCACCACAACGTGGTCGTCTTCCACGACCAACACGGGCTCACCCACGCCGAGAAACGGGCCACCTTCGAGACAGTCCCGGTCTATCTCGAACACGGCGTGTTCCACCCGAAGCTGGTAGTCGCCCTGGGGAGCTCGGGACGCCTACGTTTGATGGTCTCGTCGGCCAATCTCACCCTCTCGGGCTGGGGCAAGAACCGTGAGGTCTGCGTCAGCCTCGAGGTTCGAGACGCCGCCGTCGCCACTCCCTTGTTGGGGCTGCTGACCTGGCTCTTCGCGAAATCGAAGTCGGGCCTGAGCGAGCGGTTCGCCCCGCTGCTCGACGCGCTGCGCGCACTCGCTGACACCTCAGCTCCCGGCTCACCCGAGCTCATCGTCACGATTCCCCGTGAGACGCCGAGCTTGATGGAGCGGCTGGCCGCGTCCGAAGGGCGGCTGACCGTAGCTGCCCCCTTCTTTCATCCGCACCTCGCGGACTACTTGGACTCGGAGCTCCCCGGACGCGAGCTCGTGCTCATTCCCGCGCCGTTTGCCGAGGACCAGTTCAAGCTCCTAAACCAGGACCTTCAGGATTTATGGTCGAAGCCGCAGGTCACCTTCGCGCGCCTGAAGTCGGACTCCAAAGAGCGTCGGGTCGACCACCTCAAGGTCTTCCACTGGCCAGGCACGCTCGTCGTGGGCTCCCACAATGCCACCGAGGCGGCGCTGGGCCGCGCAGAGTCGCGGACCCACCACCGCAACGTCGAGGTCTCCCTGCTCTTTGCCCAGAGCGCCCTCCCCTGGCCAACGGAGCCACTCGCGGCCTGCCCCATTGGTGTGGGGACCCTCGACGAGCTCAAGCCCGAAGACGAGCTCAGTCGTGGCCTTCCCGCCTGTGTCTTCGTCACAGCCGACTGGCAGCGGGAGGTCTTCGGCGTGGTTGTCGACCCGGCCGTGTCAGGATTCCAGCTGGACCTGCCGGGATGTGATGGCGCAACTCCCCTCGAGACCGGGCCCCTCCCCTTCGGCCCCCGCACCAGCCGGGAGCTGCTGACGCGCAAGTGGTACCGCGCCCTCGATGCCGAAGGGCAAGAGCTCCTGCGCGGCTTCATCCACGAGGTCGACTGGCGTGAGTGGCGACGCGGAGAAGCGCTGCTGCACCTCTCGAGCTGCCTGGACGCGTGGATCGCCGGCGAGGTGCACGACTCGGGTGGAGGTGAAGCGAGACCTGTCGGCACTCGCGATGTCGATGGCGAAGCACGGGCCATGTTCGAGCTCGACGACGAGCAGGGCGACGTGTTCGAGAATTTCTTCCGGCTCTTCCGAGGACTGCGCGCCATGCGCGCCCAGCTCGCCGCCGCCCTCGCCTTCGAGTCTCCAGACGAGCGCACGCTGCGGCTCAGCTCACTCCTGCACAAAGCGCCCGGCAGCCTGCACAGCGCCATCGAGCTGCTCGACTCTCGCATCGCCGAGTTTCAGGGGGCACAGGGATGGAGCACCTTCCTGTGGGTCTTTTCCCAAGAGGTCGGCGCGCTCATCGAAGAGGTCGAGTCACACCCGAACCAGACCGGCCTCACCGCGCTGCTCGGCAAACTGCGCACGACGCTGGCCCCCGTCGCAGCCTACTGGCAAGAACACCCTCATCGCCAAAAAGCCTTCGCCGATCTGAATCAAACCAAGGCGCTGACCTTTCTCATGAAGGAGCTCGGCTATGCGCGCTGAGGTGTTTTCCCAAAAACTCGCCGTAGACGACGTGAACGCGCGCTTGGACTTCGGCTCCTCGGGCATCGAGGCCCCCATCGCGCTGGCCCAGCTCGACGGTACGACGGCGCTCTACAACACGCTTTGCGACCACCGTGTGGCCTACCTGGCCGACGAGGTCGGCATGGGCAAGACCTACCAAGCGCTGGGTGTGATGACGCTGGCTTGGATGTTCAGCCCCCAGGCCAAGGTGTTGGTGTTGGCGCCAAACCAGCCGGTGCAACACAAGTGGAGCAACGACTACCGTCAGTTCCTCGACGCCAACGTGAAGCGCTGCGGCGGCCGGGTTCGCGACGTGCTGATAGGGAGCCCGGTGCATACCCTGCAATCCTGTGACAACCTCAACGACCTCTGCAACGCACTTCTAGCAAACGAGAACACGCTCTGCCTGGCGCGCCTGAGTTCGTTCTCGCACCTCGCCGGCTCGATGGGCATCGACCCAGAGAAGACGAAGACGTCGGCCGAAGTGGCCGACCGCCTGCGGAAGCTGAAGTTTCATGTGCCAGAGCCACCGGAGACCATAGGGCCTTTGTCTGGGAGTCTCGACGTCAATGAGGAAGCGGCGAGGCAGCTCTCGGTGATCTTGCCCCGCTTCGACTTTATCATCGTAGATGAGGCGCACCGGCTGAGGAATCGTGGCGGCAACATATTCACGAAGGTCATGGCTTGGTTGCTGGGGCTGCGGCCGCCGAGTGCTGCGGCTTCGGATGAGCCTACAAAGTGCCCCGCGGTGTTGATGCTCAGCGCTACGCCCGCCCACCGGGCCGAGCAAGACATCTACAACCAGCTCGCCTTCGTGCGCAGCGACGCGGACACGATTCATCAAGCGCCCAACGCCACACGCGAGGCGTACTTGAAGCAGTTCTTCGTGCGGCGCTTGAGGCTGCTTCATGGGCAGTCGAAGTACGACTATCGGCGAGAGCAAGGGCAGCCGGCGCGGGCCATCGACCTGGAGAGTGGGCGGCTCGACGAAGAGCTCTTCTTCGTGCTCGCCCAGAAGCGTCTCGAGGAGGCCTTGGCGGCGCAGGAAAAACGGCTCAACAACCGCATCAAGATCGGCTTCCTCGAGTGTTTCGAGAGCTACGAGGCGGGCGAGAGCAACGTGGCGGCCGAGTCGGAGGACGAGGAAGGGGCGGCGACGCACACGGATGTAGGCGGTGAGACGCATGCACCGGACTACGACGCGATGCGCGGCTTGGTGAAGCAATATCAGGAGGATGTGGGCGGCGTGCCCCCGCATCCGAAGCAGCGACTCATCGAGGAGACTTTTCGCGATAGCCTGCGGGCGCACCCACCGGAGAAGTTGCTCATCTTCGTGAGGCGGCGCGCCTCGGTTCGTGAGTTGGTGCATCGCATCAGCAGGGTCTACGACGACGAAGCTCTGCGGCGACTGGAGCTCGCCATTGGGCCTGAGCGGATTCGAGAGGTCCTCGACGGGTCGAGCCCAGCGCCCAGCCCCGAAGAGGCCCAATTCCGCTCGGTGGAGCGCTTTGCGCGCTTCGCCAACAACGTCCTGGGGCGCGAGGGCGACGCCGACGTGCAAGAGGTCGAAGTCGCAGATGAGGACGAGGACGCAGAGCTCTCGAGGTCGCAGGTTCTCGAGGTGTTCGCCAGCCGCCGAACCAGCGCATCGGCCTCCAACCGCTTCCGCCAGCGGTTCAACGCCGATCGACCCCTCTCGGGGGTTTTCGAAGAGAACCGCGTCCGCCACCTCTTCGAGCTGATTGAGCCTGGTGGCCAAGGGTTTCTTGCGTTTCTGGACACGCATTACGATGTCGAGTTCGACCGCGCTGTGCAGTGGGTGTTGCAGAAGGACCAAGAGAAGGAGCAACCTCTTTTGCACCTTCGGACACCTGGCGGGGTGCTGCGACCCAGCCGGGTTCGGAGTCTGCTGCACGAGCTCTTTCTCGCTCGGTTCGATCAGAACAGAAGCCTGCCGGGGCCGTGGGGAGAACACGCCCGGCAGCTGTTGCACATCATCCGAGTTCTGCAGGGACAAAAGACCGCCTTCCCAAAGGCTGAAGAGATTGCGGCCGTTGAAACCTCAATGGAGTTGCGCGACAAGTTGATGGGGTTTCTGCGAGAGAGGTCGGTCTGGGATTGGCTTCGAGGCTGGTCGAGTGAGCACTTGAGCGAAGACGGTCAGGTCTTGCGCCACAAACTGCGGGAATCGGTGGCGCTGGAGGAGCGCGAGTTCCTCAAGAACGTCCTGGACAAGAACTTGCGCATCTCCGATGGCGTGCTCGACGTCTTCATCGCCTTTGTTCGCAGCGACCACACGGTCGACGAGGTCTCGAAGGAGTTGGCCAAGCAGCTCTTTGGAGCCGGCGGCAAGAGGACACTTTGGAGGTTGGCGGAGACGGCGCGGCTCTACCCCCAAGTGAAGAACCTGCTGAGTGGTCAGACCAAGAAGAAACCCCTCTACACAGAGACCACCTGGCCGATTTTCAACCAACAGGATCCCGTGCTCGGGGTCATGGGCGGGAGCTCGTCGAGGACACGAGCGATCGTTCAGTTCAATATCCCCTTTTTCCCCGATGTGCTGGTGACCACCGACGTCTTTCGTGAGGGAGTCGACCTGCACCTGAGCTGCCGACGGGTGTGGCACTTCGGCATGGCGTCGACACCAGGAGACATCGAGCAGCGCACGGGGCGCATCGACCGGTATTTTTCGAAGGTACACCGCGCGCTCAAACATGCCGACGGCCGGCCCGACTCGACCCTCGAGGTGGGCTATCCCTACCTGACGAGCTCGGTGGACGAGCAGCAGCTGGCTCGAACGCTGCGTCGAAAGCTCGAAGTGCAGCCTCTCTTGGACAGCGGCGTCACCTCCATCGCAGTGCAGGATGGCCTGGACATCGACGAGAAGATGTCCTGGACCGTCGACGAGCTCTTTTCGAGCATTCGCGAGATGAAGGACCACAAACTCTACGCTCCGTTTTGGCCCGAATCGCAGCTCACTTCGGAATCTCAGTTGGGAGCGGAGACCGAAACGTCGCGCGAGGAGCTGGCCAGCAAATTCGTGGAGGAACTCAAAAGAGCGTTCCAGGTTCTGTGGACTCAAGGGGTGTTGTCCGCAGAGCCGTATTGGCTCGACGAGACGAATCGACTGGATAGACCTCTGTTCCTAACCAACGTCACAATCGTGCGCGACGGCGACCGCGCGCGGGTCGTTACGATGCCCGTAGAAGGTGTGGAGCTGCGCGATCAGCCGCTACGGGTGCAGGTCTTCCCGTGGACTGGGACCGAGTTGTACTTGTTGCGCATCTCGACTCCTTTGGGGCAGCACCCTCGCGAGGTCGCACAACAGCTTACCTCAAGGCTTTGGGAGCTGGCGCCCACAGCTCCGTGTTCGGTCCATTTCCATCCGGCCGAGAACAGTGTGTGGCAAGTAGAGGTGCGCACCGAGCTGCCGTTTTCTTTGAAAGGCAACGGCTCGCTCGTGCCAAGTATCACAGAGCTAGAGGTCTGGCTCGTCCGCGTGGCCAAGCTGGCAGACGATCTGGAGTTCGGGCTGAGCGAGGCCCACAGCGACATCCCCTACGCAGACGCTCTAACGAAGAAGGGGAAGAGCTGATGAGCAGCGCACGGAAGCTCGACACCAAACCGCTCGACACGTTCATCGACCGGCTGCAAAGCCATTCCACCGAGGAGTTCTGGGAATGGATCGAGGTGGACGTCGCTGGTCGAATGCAGAGGGTGCAGGCTGTGCCTTTCAGTGCCACGCCGGGCTCTGCGTTTTCGGTAATGGTACGAACCGTCGTCGCCTCCGGCGACCTGATTGCGCTGCTGACAATCGTAGACGTGGAGACCAAAGACCTCGTGGGCTTCCACCTGAAAGTCGTGCACCACGTGTTGTGGTTGAGCGTGTGGGTAGATCCCCAATGGGAGCGCAGCCGATTGATGGAGGTCGTGCGCAAGCTGGCGCTCGTGGGAGACCGAATGGAGTTCCGCTGGAGCGATGGCGGAGATCTGTGGTGAACCAAACGAATCGTCACTAACGGAGCCCCCATGACCGACGACGTCACCCACCTCGAATCCCAACTCGCCGCCACCCGCGCGAAGCACATCGTCCCCCTGCAACGCTACGCTGACCTACAAGCTGCGCTCGGCCGCGCCCAAGCCGCCGCCCTCATCACCAGCCTCACCGACGAGCTCGCCCAGCTCTCCGAGGAGCTCTTCGACCTTCAGAGCTCCATGCTAATCAACTGGGTCAGCCGTCTCTGCGAAGAGTTCGGTGTCCCGGAAAAACACTCCGTCGCCTGGATGCGCGACTGGCTCGTCGAGCGCCCGGCCTTCTGGCGCATGAGCTCGAAAGTCCGCCACTATTACGCCGAGTTCGCCGAGGTGCCCTACGCCGAGGTGCCAGGCCACGTGCGGGACGGGCGAAAGGTCCGAAAGCACGTCCGGCTGTTGGGCTACGAGCATCTGTTGGCGATGAAGGGCTGCGAGTCGGTGGTGGCGGAGGTGTTTCGGGTCGTCGTGGAGCGGGCTCGGCGGCGAGGCTAGGCTGGGGCTTGTCGGGCGGCGCGCCCACCGCTCGCGCCAACGCCCATGTCGGTCGTCAGACCCGCAAGCCCCCCGACGCCGCAGCCCGCCGCGGCCAACCAAGAGGAAACAAAAGGAAAACAAGAAATACTGATAAAACGCGCAACCTTTTGCTGCGCATTGCCGATAACTCAGCATTCGACAACACCGACACGCCGTTGAGCGGCCAAGGAGGATGCAATGGGTCTGGAGCAGCGAAAGAGCCGAAGTCGACACAAGAGAAGCCGAGAGCGAGCCCACAGCACGCCAAGCAATCGGTTTGCAGCCCGCGCACTCGATGACGGCCGCATTTTGATGATTGTCGAGCAGCCGGGTCGAAGCGACGCGATCGCCACCATCCCCATGCTGGGACCCACTTGTGAAATCGCATTTGGACGCTTCGCCGGTCCGTTCATCCCCCAGCCAGGGAAACGCGCCCTCGACCAGCCGTTCTTTGCAGGCGAGGTCCCGATAGTCCTCATCATGCTGCCTGCGGGCGAGGCTCCGGCCGTCGACCTGGTGGAGCTCGAAGGCTTGGACGGGCTGCAGGCCGTTCAGCTCCCCGATCTCGATGGGAGCTGCATGGTTGCGTTTGTCGGGTTCGCAGGGGCTCGACCCCTTGGGATCCTCGCGGTCACCGAGCCGGCCGAGCGCGGCTGGCCACGTTTGCATCAGATTGAAGCGCTCGCCGGGCTCGCAGGCCACGCGCAACTTCTGGTCACTACGCACGATGATATCGTTGCCTGCGCCGGTACGTCTTCAGCTCCGCCCGTACTCCTCGAGGCGAAAGTGCGCATGCGGCCCACCGTCGAGCCGCCGGTTGAATATTGGCCGGGCGTCGGCACGGGGATTCGGTTGGAACCTTCATGAGCTCTGCACAGATGCCAATTCAGGGCGATCGGAGGCTGCAGCCCGCCGCTCTCGCCACACCACCGCCTCGAGGGCCTGCTCGAAAGAGACCAACCTGCGAAGCATCGAATTGTATCGGTAGTAGGGATCGCTGACCTCACTCGAGACGAGGAGCCGATAGAGCTGCAACTCAGCCTCTGTCGAGCCGGCCTCGGCGTTTGGAATCTCCAACCCCAGAGCGCGCAGCCTCGTGACGGCACAGGTGACGAGCCATGAGTGCTCGGTGAGCCGTCCATCTCGAAGATCGCAGATGCCTTTCTCCACCAGCTCCCAGCCCGGGAGGTTCGAACACTCTTCAAGGTTCATGCGCTTTCGACCTCTTCAGTACTTGCGTGGTCTTCAGTGAAAAGTGTTCACTCTCAGCGGCCGGCCACGTGGACTTACTTGCCTAGCGGTCAACGGCCAGCAAGAGAATTCCTCTCGAGGAAGGCTTGCAGTCGGGCCTGGAAAGCCTCCGCGTCAATTCCGGGGTAGCGAATGAGCCCAGGTTTCATTTCCTCGAAAAACTTCGAGAGGTCTTCCTCACGAATCAACCCAAGTTGGAGCATGTGTTCGACATCGGAGACATCTCGGTCGTGTCCACGAGCGATTTTGGATAGGGCTTGTGCGTTGAAATCGTAGTGAAAAAAGTCGACCTGACCTTCTCGGCTGATGAAGACACTCCGAATGCGCCACCCCTCGAGCTCGGGAAGAAAGTCCTGTGGGGAAGCAAGCTCGATGTTCATATTCAAATCTCGCTTCAAATCTCGAATGGCTTCGAAAGCTCCCTGCGGCTCGGGGTCGAGGCGGATATCGACATCTGCTGTCGAGCTGCGCCATCCAAACAGCAACGCGCTCGCCCCGCCCGTCAGGTAAACTCGGCCTGGACCGCGAACCTTACTGCCCAGGTTCTGCATGAACCGGCGAACCCGCTCCTCATCCAACTCGTGTTGCATCGTATTTCCGGTTGCTTCTTTGGACCGTGAGGTGAGGGCATCCGATCGCGCGCAGGTACGCGAGGTGTCTCGCCTCGAGACACCTCAGTTCCGAGGTGCGCGCGAAAACCTGATGAGATGAAAAGACTATCGACAAGCTTGGAATCTGTCGACGACGAAGAGGGCGTCCACGGTCCCAAACAGAAGGACGGATTCAAAACAATCCGTCCTTCACACAAGGATGGATATTGACAAATCCGTCTCCAAAGGGAGGACGCATGCCGCTCAGAGCCCTTTGGGGGCTTGCCGCTCAGGGTCCGACGCGGGCCTTCGTTCCCGGTATCGGACGCTGGACTCGCAAGCCCCAAAACCACGCCCTTCTCAACGAGGTTATGGGCTCTCGGGCAACTTGGGGCCCGCGCGCCGGGCCAGCGGCATGGTCATACAACGCGGCCCGCCCCTTCCTCGCGAGAGCTCATCGCCGTCGAGCTTGATGGCGATCTTCTCGCCGTGCGCGAAGTCGCTCTCGGCGTGGTAGGACAAAAAGCCGTCGACGGAGACCACGTGGTAGCCCGCCTTGCGAAGCTCCTCGAAGGTGCGCGAGTTGCGGTCGTAGCCGATGACCACCGAGGGCGCCAACGCGAAGAAGTTGGCGCCGTCCGTCCACTGCTCGCGCTCCTGGTTGAGGCGGTTGCGGCCGCCGCAGGCGTAGAACGTGAGCGGCCGCTGCAGCACGAACTCGAGCGCCTCCTTGAGGTTGTAGTGCATCGTGCACGTGAACGTCTTGGGGTCGGTGCCCGCCGTCAGGCGCAGCACGTTGTTCACGCCGCTGACGTCGATGATGGGCGGGTAGACCACACACTCGTCGGGCGAGATGAAGGTGAACACCGTGTCGAGATGCATGCAGGCCCGTTTCTTGGGCAGATTGATCACGATGATGGATTCGATGGGCGTGCTGTCGAGGAGCTCCCGGGCGACCGACATCACGGCGCCAAACGACGAGCGCTCGGAGTGCCCGATCAGCACGGTCTTCTCGTCGACGACCAAGAGATCGCCGCCCTCGAAGGTGACCCCGGCGGGCAAATTGATGATGTGGTTGCGGTAGGGCAAAAGGGCCGGATGGTGGCGAGCGACCGTCCGCATGATGACGCTCTCGCGCCGCCGTGCGCCGGTGGCTGGGTGGCTCAGGATGATGCGGTCCCGGACGATGCAGGCGACGTCTCGGGTGAACATCAAGTTGGGCAAGGGATTGGCGTGGATCGGGAGGGGGGACACTCCTGTGAGCGCGAATCGACACAGCGACTGGGCGTCGAGGCTCTTCAGCTCCCGCTCGAAGGCCTGCAGGTTGAGGTCCGTGGCGACGGCGCAGAGCTCTTCGACAAAGCTCTCCCGGGCATCGGCCTCGACGAACGCCTCGCGCAGCAGGTTCGAGAGCTGCAGGACGGCCCCCGGGCGAGGCACGATCTCCTCGAACACCGCACACATGCGCTGGTGCTCGACCTTGGCTTGGGAGACGAAGAGGATGTCTTCCATCAACATCTGCTCGAGCGCCGACGGAGAGACGAGCTCCATCTCTTCGCCCGGGGTGTGCACGATGACTTGCTCGAGAGGATCGGTTTCCGAGCGAATGTCGAGCACACACGCGCCGGTCTGAACACTATTCATTTGGAGCTCCCTTGGTTCACATTCGCGTGAACGTCTATACCTGAGCTGGGACTCCGGTGCACGTTCCCTAGCGTGCGCTGGGCGGCAAGGGGTAGAAAGACGCGTCGAGAATGAGTACCTTGTGCGTCTTCCAAAAGACGCTGCAAGACACTCATCGGCTTCGACGAGACTCTGTGCGGCAAACGAAATTGCCGAGCGGACGACCGAATTTCGCGGCACAACTGTCTGAGATGACGCACAAAATCGGTCGTGGTAAGCGAGGCAAGAAACAAAATCGAGGGGCAACCGATGGGCCTTTTCTTCAACCGCGACAGTATGAGCAAAGAGGCTGGTGAGTGGGCGGCCATCGCGATGGCGTGCATGTGCTACGCCGACGGTGAGGCGACCGACGAAGAGCTGCGCATCGCGCGACGCCAGGCGGCCTCCAACCCAGTCATTCGCAAATCCATCGGCGCCAAGCGCTCCAACGAACTCTTCGAAAAGACGATCCAAGCCATCTTCGAGGTGCCCAGCGCCATGTTGGCCTCCTACGAGGTCAGCCTTCAGGAGCTCGCCGCGGAGATCGACGAGGTCGACGAGAAGAACTTCGCCCTGACCACGGTGATCGCGGTGGCGTTGGGCGATCGGGCCGTGTCCGAGCGCGAGCACGCCATGCTGACGCGCTTCAAGGAGTCGTTGAAGGCGACCGTCGAGGTGCCCGACATCGGCAGCGTGGTCGCACCAGTGCTGCGCCAGGCCGCGCAGCAGGCGCCGGCCAATCCGGGAGATGTCGTCGACGAGCGCATCGTCACCTGTCGAGAGTGCGGCAAGCTCACGAGCTTTTTCGAGAAGTATGGCTACTGGTGTGCGTCCTGCGAGCTCTACACCGAGGTCGTGGGGGCTACCGATGCCCTTGCTGCCTTGAATCCCGGGGCTCCGGTCGAAGCCGAGACGGCGCCAAAGGCCATGGTCTGCAAGACCTGTGGACAACCCGTGACGTACTATGAGGGCTATGGCTTCTGGTGCACTCCGTGCCAGTCGTACACCGTCGAAGGCGCGAAGTAGTCCATAGGGGCGGCCGGCGGCCGCCCTGGATTTCCGGTCAGTCTGGAGTCTGGAGTTCGGAGCTTCAGCCGGCTGCTGCCTTGGATACAGCTGAAGTTCGACTCACCGCAGAAGCCAGCTCCGGACTCCGGACTCCGGACTTGATTCTGCTGTTCGACAGGTCCGACTGGCCGGTTCAGTTTCAGATTCTGGTTCAGTCTGGAGTCTGGAGTCTGGAGCTTCAGCCGGCTGCTGCGTCGGATCCAGCCGAAGTCCGACTCACCACAGAAGCCAGCTCCGGGCTCCGGGCTCCGGACTCCGGACTTGATTCTGCTGTTCGACAAGTTCCAGACTCCGGACTTGATCCTGCTGTTCGACAAGTTCCGGACTCCGGACTTGATTCCGACCGCGAGCCTTATCGTGCATCAATCTGGCGCAGCTCGATGCGCTCGATGACCTCGCGCAACGCGGCCATCAGAGCGGCGGCCTCGTCGGCGTCGTTATCGTAGAGGTTCTCGAGCTCGTCGGGATCGGCGCTCAGGTCGAACATGAGCTTGCTGCCGAGGTGAACGTCGACGATCAGCTTCAGGTCTCGCCGGAGCAAGGCCCACTGCCGCTCTGGCCGCGAACCGTCGGGGATCAGCTCGGAGAAGACCGGCCTCCCGTCGGGCTCCTCGCCGGTTCGAATCGCCTCGGTGAGGGTTCGCCCAGAGAGTTGCTGTTCGACCTGCAACCCCAGCAGATCCAACATCGTCGGGAAGAGATCCACCAACGACACGGGCGTCTGCAGGACTCTGGCCGGGGCTCCGGGCACCGAGATGGCCAAGGGCACCTCGAGCACCTCGCCAAAGAGCGTGCGGCCATGAAAGTTGTCGCCGTGCTCTCCGAACGCCTCGCCGTGATCCGAGGCGAAGACCACCACCGTGTTCTCAGAGAACGGTGCTCGCCCCAAGGTCTGCAACAAGCGCTTGAGGTTCTGGTCGGTGTAACGGATTTCGCCGGCGTAATTGCTCGCCAGGTCGTCCTCGTCGACAAATTCTGGCCGATGTGTGTAGGGCGAGTGTGGGTCGAAGAGGTGGACCCAAACAAAGAACGGTCGGGGATCTTGGCGAGTCTTCAGCCAGCGCACGAAAGAGGTGGCCATGGCCTTGGCGTCGCCCTTGATCTCCTCGATGGGGGTCGCATCGACGGTCTGGAACCCCTGGTAGAGGTGTTGCGGGTGGTGAAAGTAACCTGTGGAGACATAGGCGCGGGTCTCATAACCCGCCCGCGTCAACACCTCGGCCAAGGTGTCGTTCTGCATCAAGAACGCGGGCACCGGACGCTCGGGCCCCCACGCGACCTCGGAGGGCAAACGCCCCGTGAACAGCGACGCGAACACCCACACCGAACGCGAAGAGGTCGAGTAGGCCCGCTCGAAGCGGGTGGCTGTGCCCATGAAGCGATCGATGTTGGGCGTCAGCGAGTCGGCCTCGGACTGTTCGAGGTACGCCCCGACCCGGTCGCGCCGCAGCGCGTCGACGGTGATGAGGACCAGGTTGCGACCGGGCACGCCGCTCGGGGTCCAGCCCGCCTCCCAGGCCGGCACGGCCGCTCGACGAAGGTCGGACCCAGAACAGTCCTGGTCGATCCCGTCGTCGGGTAGGTCCAAAGCGTCTGGACCTATGGTGGGCTCAAAGGGCGCGCAGTCTCCAGCTCCAAACCACGAACCGTAGCCGTCGTCATCGACGTCCGAGAGGCGGATCAGGCGGCGCACGAAGATGCCGCCCAAAGGCGCCCCCGCATACACCGTCGCCGCGCTGGTCTGCGAGAATGGAAAGAGGAACGCGTCCGCGGCCAAGCTCGAGACCCCCGAGAGCAAGACCGCGGCGAGCAGCGCGGGGCGCCGGCTGTGACCCAGCGGGCGACGCAGGACGAGGAGCAAGGCCACAAACACCACGATGCTCAGCAACCAGCTCAGATCGACCGCGCGGCGCAGCTCTGCGGTCGCCGCCCAGACCTTCCACATCACGGCCACGAAACCGAGGCCGACGACCAGCGTCGCCGTACGACTGGATACGAAGCGCGCCTTGCGCGGCCCGAGCCGCGAGCGCAGTGCGCTCGTGGCTCGGCCAAGGAGTCCGCGCAGTACTCCCCACACCAGCCCAGCCAGCCCCACGAGGAGCAAGACCTCGCCGACTTGGATGATGGCCATGAGGTGCTGGTCGTGGAAGGTGACCTGGGCGTTTTCGACGCTGCGCAGCATCACCAGAAACGCCAGAGGAAAAGTGACGACGCCGACCAGGAGGTCCAGACCGCGGTCGGTTTGCTCGGCGCTCCACAGCTCAGTGGGCAACTTCTCGAGCGTCCTGAGTACCGCTGGCGCACCGAGGCGAACCACGGCCAGCCCGAGGCCGACGAGGACACCGACCGCAAGCCCCAAGAGCATCAGGGAGAGCGCGACCCAGATGACGTCGAACCCTTTGGTCGAAGACGACGCCGAGAACGTGGCCCAAACGGTCTCGAAGAGGCCCACCCCAGCGCCGGTCACGGCGCTGGGGAGGAGCCAATTCGATTCTGTTGCTGAGTCCTGCATGCCGCCTCACCTCAGAGGAGGTGAAATCAGATGGAGCCTCTGGAGCGGACGAGCCCCTCGATGACCTCTTTCAACAGCCGCACGCCGATTCCAGTCGCACCTTCACGAGGTTGGTACGGCGACTTGGCGTACATCAAGCCCCGCTCCATGAGGGCGGTGGCGGCGATGTCGAAGTGGGCCCACGACTCGACGACCTCGAAGTCGACGAACTCTCTGAGGAAGACCGCGGCGGTGATGGCACCAGCGCCAGCGCCCGGATCGGTCTCGCAGCTCTCGAGATCGGCGACGTCACTGGTCAGCTGCGCTTTGTAGTCGTTGTCGACCGGCAGCTGCCAACACCATTCGCCGGTGTCGCGGCCGGCCATGGTAATGCGGCTGACGAGCAGCTCTTCGAGCTCGGGCGCGTCGCTGTGGACGAAGAAGGCCGAGACGAAGTTGCCGAGCGCTCCGCGCGCCGAGCCGGTCAAGGTGGCGATGTCGAGGAGGTGCTTGGGCTTGTAATGATCGCAGGCGTAGGTCAGGGCGTCGGCGAGGAGCAAGCGTCCTTCGGCGTCGGTGTTCATGACCTCGACGGTGAGGCCCTTGCGGGAGACGAGAATGTCGCTGGGTCGGTAGGCGTTGCCCGCGATGGCGTTCTCCGCCAGCGGAATGACCGCGACGACGTTGATCTGCAGGCCGATCTGGGCGACGGCAGCCATGGCTCCGAGAACCGAGGCGGCGCCGGCCATATCGCCGTACATGCGGGTCATGTGGGCGTCGGGCTTGAGGTTGAGCCCGCCGGTGTCGAAGGTCACGCCCTTGCCGACCAGACCGACGCCGTAGCCCTTCTCGTCGCCGAGGGGCTTGTAGCGGATGACGACGAGCCTCGAGCGGTGCTCCGAGGCGCGGCCCACAGCCAGGTGCATGCGCAGGTTCTCGGCGGCCATCTGGGCTTCGTCGAGCACCTCGACCTCGAGGGCGGGGTGTTCCACACCAATCTGAATAGCCACTTGCGCGAAGGTCTCAGGCGTCAAATCCATGCCCGGTGTGTTGACCAAGTTTCGGGCCAAGGTGACCGTGCGACCCGAGATGGCGCCGGCGGCGAAGCCCGGCTCGAAGTGTTTCGGCTCTTTGCTGCTGAGCAGGGTGATGGCACGCAGATGGCGAGGCTCGTCGAAGCGTCGTTGGCCCTCGGTCTTGTAGCGCTCGAAGCGATAGAGTCCGAGGTGGACGCCCTCGGCGACCAGCTCGGCGGCGACCTGCGGGGCCACCCCGAACTCCGAGAAATCCGAGCAGGCGAACTCCAGGAGGTTCTTGGCCCGGAAGTGGCGTGCGGCCACGGCCGCCAAAGAACGGATGCGGTCGTGAACCCGATAGGGCCGACGGATCTTGGCGATGTCACCAATGCCGAGGAACAAGAGCCACTTCCAGGTCGAGCCCAGCGGTCCGGGCATGATCTCGAAGCGTTTGTAGGTCGTGCTGATCTGCCCGTCCTGGATGTGGCCGAGGAGCGTCTCGGCGAGCTCGGCCCCAAAGAGTTGGGTGAGCCGCGCCCGGTTGCTCTCTGCACCTTCGCTCAGGACGACCAGCAGATTGGTCGCGCCTGGGTTGTCAGGGGAGGCGACGCGAAAGTCGATGGGGTTGAAGCCAGTAGAGTAGTAATCGAAGGGCACGGTCATATGTTGGACACTCACCTATTTTGGGCAGCCACCACGAACTTGGGGGGTTGACGTCAGGGACGTTGCGAATTGGCCAGAGGATCTTTATCAGAGTGGTCCCGTATCGGACTAGCGTTCTTTCGGTGAAACGTGTCGAACACCTCCGAATTCTTTTGCTGGCCGGCGATCGCTAGACCTCTCGAGCCCACGTGGCCGGCCGCAGAGCACAAATCGAGCCTTTGAGCGTCCCACAACGCCTAACATACAACGTCCGCCACTCCAACCGAGCTCACTCGCTATGTCCGATCCCTATCGATTCATCGCCCACGTTTACGACCGCGCACTCGAACCCTTGACGGCGCCCCTGCGGGAGCTGGCCTTGCGCTTCATCGCGCCCGAACCTGGCTCTCGGGTGCTCGACATCGGGTGTGGAACGGGGACCATGTCCGTCCTCTTCCTTGACGCTGGCTGCGAGGTGGTCGCCGTCGAACCTTCTCCCGCCATGTTCTCCAAGGCTCGCCAGAAACTCTACGGCAGAGCGCGATTGCACCTGGGCAGCGCCGCCACCCTGCCCTTTGCCAGCGGCTCCTTCGATCTGGCGTTCCTGATGTTGACGCTCCACGAGATGCGCGAGCCTATGCGTCTCTCCGTGCTGCAGGAGGCCGCGCGCCTAGTCAGTGGGCGAGGCCAGGTCGCGGTCGTCGACTTCAACAAAGGTCCTCTCGCCGCTGGCAAGGGGTGGCTCTACCGCGGCGTGCAGGTCGCGGCCGAAATCTCGGCAGGCCGCGAGCACTTCCGCAACTACCGCGACTATATGGCCCGCGGGGGCCTCCTTCCCCTGCTCGAGCGAGCCGGCCTCGAACCGCTGCGTTCGAAGGTCGTCAGCGGCGGCAACACCATCCTGGCGTTGGCCAAAGCGTAGGCACGGCCGGCCGCCCTGGACCCTGGCAAGAGCTCGAATTGCAGGACTGTAGGTCGAACCTCGTTCGTTTTCTCGCTGTCTCAACCCGCACGGATGGCGTCCATGAGCGATGCTACACACGACTCTGAGCCCGAACTCCTCATTATCGAGATGGAGACCCTTCCACCGGCGCCACCGCCTCCGAAGAGCAAGCTGCGCCTCGGCGACATGCTCATCGGCAAGGGCTTCATCAACCAGGAGCATCTTCGAACAGGCCATCGATAAGCGCGCCAGCGACATCCACATCGAACCCTACGAGACGTTCTTTCGCATTCGGTTCCGCATCGACGGTCGGCTCTACACCGTCATGACCGAGAGCCGCGAGGTCCTGAGGGCGGGCGGCGGCGAGCAGTCCCTGCTCGCCGTGGCCGCAAACACGAATGTGGTCTGGATGCACGAGGCCGCCGTCGGCCGGGCGCTGGTCGGCGAGACGACCTTCGAAGAGGTTCGGCGAGTGCTGGGCGAGCTCTGACGGTGATGTCTCGAGAGCCCATAAGAAACCGGGTTCGAAACCTTACGAGATGGCCCTTCCTGCCCCATGAATTCACCACGAAGGTCACGAAGGACACGAAGAAGAGGGAGAGAAAAAAACTCTTCGTGCTCTTCGTGTTCTTCGTGGTGAAAACTGAGTCCAAGGGAACGACGAGGGCCTGAGCTCTCCTGTGAAACCCAGTGGGGGAGCAGCAGCTCTTGGCTCCGAATTCACCACGAAGGTCACGAAGGACACGAAGAAGAGGGAGAGGAAAAAACTCTTCGTGCTCTTCGTGTTCTTCGTGGTGAAAACTGAGCCCAAGGGAACGACGAGCGCCTGAGCTCTCCTGTGAAACCCAGTGGGGGAGCAGCAGCTCTTGGCTCCGAATTCTTTTGCTGGCCGTTGACCGCCAGACATCGAAATCGACGTGGCTGGCCGCTGAGAGAAGCGAGTTACCTTTGAGAGTTGAGAGAATTTAGCGTTGACCTCTGCGTGCCACTTCGTAGCCCACGATGCCGACCGCGACGGCCAGATTGAGGGACTCGACGCCCTGGGCGAGCGGGATGCGAACGACCTGCTCGAGGGACTCGAGCTTGGCTTGCGAGAGCCCACCGACCTCGTTGCCGAAGACCAGCGCGACGGGGCCCGTGACGTCGAGCTCCCAGTGGGTCTTCTGGGCGCGCGGTGAGGTCCCGATGAGAGAGTAGCCCTCGGTACGGAGCGCCCGAGCGGCCTCGTCGAGAGTCTCGAAGACCTCGAGGGGAACGAGCTCCTCGAGGCCAACGGCGGCGAAGCGGCTGGCTCGTCGGTGCCGGTCGGCGCTGGAGCCAGTGAGGACCAGGCGAGCGCCGAGCCCGGCCGCGACGCGGAGCACTGCGCCGAGGTTCGACGGCTTGCGCACGTGGTCGAGGACGATGGAGAGGGGCTTAGCGGTTGGGGTCGTCGTCATGGGCCCCATCCAGATTCTCGCGAAGCATATTGCAGAACAGCGCCCCCTGCTCGATGGCGTCGTCGAGCGCGACGTGGGTGTGGGGTGAGGGGTCGAACCAGCGCTGCGGCATGGTGTTCTTCGCGGTCTGGAAGAATGGGGTCTTCATCATCGCCATGGCGTAGGACTTCACGTCTAGGGCGGCGAACGAGAAGGGGCTGCGATCCGTGAAGCGGATGAGGTACCAAAAGACGAAGGTGAAGTCGAAGCCGGCGGGATAGGCCACGAAGACGGGCTGGCCGGGCAGCGAGTCGAGCCAGGCGCTGAATTCGAGCATCACCTCTTTGGGCTCTCGCAGGTTCTTGCGGCACGTTTGCCAGGCTTTGGGCTGCGTCGCCCACCACTGCATGGTCTTGGGGTGTCCTTTGGCGCCGGGCAGGGTCTGCAAGTTGGCTTCGAACGTGGCGAGCAGCTGTTTATCGGCAGTGTAGGCCGCCGAGCCGATGCTCAGCATGGAGTGAGGCCCAGGGATGGGACCGTCGGCCTCGACATCGGTGCTGACATAGATTTCCTCTCTCCCCACGAGTCCTCCAATTTCAATAGCTTGATGGGTAATTCCTCAACCAACGTCAGAAGAGGGTCGACCCACACCGCGGGCGCGAGGTGGGCCGACCAACAACGGGGCGTTTGCGAAGACGTGACTCAGTTGATTTGCGAGCAGACCGAAGGCGCCCCGACGCACAGCCAACCGACCTCCTGCAGGCAGAGGCCATCGCAGCCATCGCCGTAGGTCAGGTTGCCGTCGTCGCAGCTTTCGCCCGCCGCGACGTCGACGACGCCGTCGCCACAGTAGGACGGCGGCCAGTGGCAGTCGGTGTTGCAGGTTCCATAGGTACCGTCGTTGATGCCGTCGTCGCAGTCCTCGTTGAGGGGGTTGACGATGCCGTCGCCGCAGAACGGCGTGCGCGCCGAGCAGTCGAAGGTGCAGGAGTCGTAGCTGCCGTTGTTCACTCCGTCGTCGCAGACCTCGCCGATGCCAACGATGCCGTCGCCGCAGATTGGCGTCGTGCAGAGGTTGGTGCAGAGGTCGGTGCTGACGGTGTTTCCGTCGTCGCATTCCTCGACGCCCACTTGCACGGAGCGATCCCCACAACGTGCGACCTGGCAGCGGTTCGTGCAGGCGTCGCTGTCGACGGTGTTGCCGTCATCGCAGCCTTCGCCAGCGTCGAGAGTTCCATTGCCGCAGCCCTCGAGCTGGCAAAGGGCGGAGCAGCCGTCGCCGCCCGTGATGTTGGAGTCATCGCAGCTCTCGGGCCACTCGACGGCGCCGTTGCCGCACACGGGTTGGAAGCAAGTGCTGGGCTCTCCGGTGCAGTCGAAGGTGGGCTCGATGAGGCAGGAGTCGCTGCAGCCATCGCCCGAGGTGGTGTTGCCGTCGTCGCACTCTTCGGCGCCGCGCACGAACAAGTCGCCGCAGACCGAGACGCACTCGGCGGTGCCGGTGTTCACGAAGCCGGCGAGGGTGAGGCGATAGTTGGACTGTGTGGTGTGGCGCTCGGCCTGGAAGACCGCGATCTCATAGATGCCACCAGGGAAGAGCTGCAACGTCGTCGCCTGCGCGGCGTCGAGAGTGATGGCTCCTGGGGTCGCGCCGTGGACGCCGCCGATGTCGATGGCCAGCCGCCCGTTGATGAAGACCCAGACGTCGTCGTCGCCACGGAACGAGAGGGTCTCGCCGCCCTGGTACAAGAAGAAGGCGCGCACCTCGCTGGTGAAGTGGAAGTTGTGATTTCTCCCCTCATTGCCAAAGAGCTGGTTGTCGATGGGGAAGAAGTTGCCGTTGTCGTATTCGTAGGTGTTGACCGCGGTCTGGCCCAGGGTCAGCGATTGCACGGTGGTCAGGTTGATGCCGGGCACGTCATGGTACCACTGGTCGAAGTTCGCTTTGCCTGACGTGGTCGAGGTCATCGTCGCAGAGGCATACTGTGGTTTGCCGTCCGCGCCGAGGAGGAACTTGACGATCCCCAAATCGTTTCCGAGAAAACTCTCGAAATCGGGATGGCTGGCGTTGAAGTCACGGATCACGATGGGGACTTGGATCGATGTCGGGCTGGGGACGCTGAAGTCGGTGCAGGCGTAGCCGGCCTCGATGGTACAGGCCGACGAGCAGCCGTCGCCGGAGCTCAGGTTGGCGTCGTCGCATTCTTCGCCGGGAAGGGTGATGCCGTCGCCGCAGATGGGGGCGCAGATTTGCGTGACTGGGTTGCAGGAGTAGACCGTCTCGACCTCGCAGAGGGGGTTGCAGCCGTCACCCGCAGTGATGTTGCCGTCGTCGCATTGCTCGAGCCCTTCGACGACGCCGTCGCCGCAGACGATGGCGAAGCAGGCCACACCCGGAGTGGGGCAGGACCAGCCCCACTCCAACTGACAGGCGGCGTCACAGCCGTCGTTGGGGTCTGCGTTGCTGTCGTCGCATTGCTCGGTGCCTTCCTGATTTCCGTCGCCGCAGGTGGTGGTATGGCAGGCGCTGTTGGGCACCGGACACGCCCAACCGAGCTCCAGCCGACATTGAGCGGTGCAGCCGTCGCCGTTGTTGGCGTTGCCGTCGTCGCATTGCTCGGTCCCCTGCTGGTTGCCGTCGCCGCAAGTGATCGCCTCGCAGGGGACGTTGGGGACTGGGCAGATGAAGCCATCTTCAAGAATGCAGCGGTTGGAGCAGCCGTCGCCCGCCGAAGAGTTTCCGTCGTCGCATTGCTCCTGGGCCGCGATGATGCCGTCGCCACAGGCTGCAGCGCCGCAAAGTGTGCCCGGAACGGGGCAGTCGAAGCCAGGCTCGACCTTCGAGCAGGTGGCGTCGCAGCCGTCTCCGCCAAAGCGGTTGCCATCGTCGCAGGCTTCGGTGAGCTGCACGAGTCCGTCGCCGCAGGTGTCGGCGACGCAGTCTTGTCCTGGGATTCGGCAGATGAAACCGGCCTCGACGGCACAAGTGGCGCTGCAGCCATCGCCCGCGACGGCGTCTGAGTCGTCACAGGTCTCGGCGTGGGTGACGAGGCCATCGCCACAGTGAGGATCGAGGCTGCAATTGGGGCGGCAGCCGCCGTAACCCCCGGCGTTCACGCCGTCGTCGCAGAGCTCTTGTGGACTGTCGAGGTTGGCGTCGCCGCAGTGCGCGGCCAGCGTACAGTCGGCGTTGCAGCCACCGTAGCTGCCGTCGTTGACGCCGGTGTCGCAGGCTTCGCCGGCGTCGGCGTTGCCGTCGCCGCACTGGTCGGTGACGCAGGCGGAGCCTGGAATCGGGCAGATGAAGCCGTCTTCGATGGTGGAACAGGTCGCGTCGCAGCCGTCGCCCGAAGTGGTGTTGCGGTCGTCGCAGACCTCGCCGGTCTCCAGCACTCCGTTGCCGCAGACGTCGGGCAGCACGCACGCCTCGCCTACGAATGGGCAGAGGTAGCCGCCCTCGATCGTGCTGCAGTCGCCGGCGCAGCCATCCCCGCCAACCGTGTTGTGGTCGTCGCAGGCCTCGCCGGAGTTCAGCGTTCCGTTGCCGCAGGGATTCACGACCACGACCTCTTCGTCGAGGACGTCAGCGACGACCTCGAGGTCGGTCCCGTCGGGGAGCTCGGCCTCTACGTCGGTCAAATTGGTGTCCCCACTAACCTCGGCATCGTGCAGGCTCAGAACATCGGGCTTGCCGCTCGATGAGGTGTCGTCGCACCCTGGCATCAGAACACCCGCCAGAAGAAGCGCGAAAAAAGTCCGAAGTTTCATGAAAACCTCACGGGTAACGTTCGATTATCGCTGGGTATTGCTGAGTCCACAGATTCGAGCTGCGGTTTCGGCTCGCGAGGCTTCCAGCCTAGTGTAACGCTTCACATGTGTCCGTGCTTATGAGCGTGGCCTTTCAGGGAAGCAGGGCTCTGCCCTGACCCGCCGGGGGACTTTGTCCCCCGGACCCCCAATGACTTTCTTTTTTCTGTAATCAA
>Ga0210044_10002447_pt1 | contig 27665 bp, 15 predicted proteins | sample CryGey13umfilter_2_FD_183959 | JGI IMG/M metagenome (GOLD analysis project Ga0210044, IMG submission 183959) | Groundwater microbial communities from aquifer in Utah, USA - Crystal Geyser 4/9/14 3 um filter (SPAdes) (version 2) | ecosystem: Environmental > Aquatic > Deep subsurface >... | reverse complement strand
CCGGAGGCAGCCAGGGCAAACGAATGGCAGATAAAAGCAGTGTACAGTCTGCTGCTGATGTTGTGCAGCAATCTACTCCTGCATTCAAGTATCTGCAAGAAGAATTAATCAGCCTTGTGAAAAGCGGCAGAAATTTTTTCGGAGAAGAATTTGACCAGACTAATCGTAGTCGCACATATATGAACCTGCTTGATGGATTTATTGCAGGATCTAAAATTGATTATAAAGGTCAGTTCGTTAACAGCGAAATGAATAATGTGCTCTTTTCTGTCGAGGAGCACTCGACGACTGTCTATTCCGGAAATTTATTAGGTCGAAAAAATCAGGCTTGGTCACAGTTCTCTACTGGATATCTGAATACTTTTTCCGGTTCATTTACCGGCACGTTGCCCGAAAGCAGAAGTCTTTTAAAAATAACATACAACGCAACACAGCCAGCGTCCAAAGGTTATCTTGATTATTACGAAATTTACTATTCAAGAAATTTAAGCGCTGCTGGTAACGAATTACTATTTTATTCTTATGATACTACCGGTGTAATTGAATATCCATTAAACGGATTTACGAGCAGCGATATTTACGTTTTTGATGTATCCGATTTTTCTTCCGTTAAAAAAATTACAAATCCTTCTGTTTGGAGCGGATCAGAATTCAAATTTAGAGCGTCCGAAATTTCCGGTAATATTTCAAAATACATTGCGGTTGAAAAGAGCGCTATGTTAACACCGGCTAATCCGCAGCCTGTTCAAAACTCAAATGTGCTGGGCATAAATCCGGGAGCAAAATTAGTTATTATTGCCAACAAAGAATTTCAAACACAGGCAGAACAATTCAAGCAGTACAAAGAAAATGAAGTGCCTCTTCCAATTTCAACTGTCATTGTCTATCAGGATGAAATATTTAACGAATTTAGCGGGGGATTACCTGACCCTTCGGCGTTGAGGAATTTTATTAAATATGCTTATGAAAATTGGCAGGTCGAACCCGAGTATGTTTTATTTTTCGGCGATGGAACATACGACTATAAAAACATTGAAGGCGGAAATCAGAATAAAAATTTAATTATAACTTTTCAGACCATCGAAAGTCTGCACGAAGTAAATTCGTCCACATATGATGATTATTTCGTTAGAGTGACGACCAATGATGACTCCTTTCCTGATTTAGCTATTGGCAGATTGCCAATACAAACGACAAAAGATGCTGAAATTATTCTTTCTAAAATCAAAGAATATGAAACCGGATATAACGTAGGTTCATGGCGAAACAAAATTACATTCGTGGCTGATGATGCGATTGGTGAAAATTGGGAGGGAGATTTACACTCAGGTCCCAGTGAAAGTGTTTCCCGGACAGTTCCGCAGTCTTACGAATTCAATAAAATATTTTTATCCGCTTACCCGATTGTTATAACATCTTCAGGCAAGAGAATTCCAACTGCTAACACAGATATTATTAACGCAATGAATGAAGGCACTATCATCGTAAACTATGTTGGGCATGGAAACCCGCGCGTTTGGGCGCACGAGCAAGTTTTTGATAAAAATATTTCGATTCCTCAATTAAATAATAGTAATTATTTTTTTCTTACTGCCGCTACGTGTGATTTCGGTGATTTCGATAAGCCTTCGCTCCAAAGCGGCGCGGAAGAATTATTTTTAAAAGAGAGCGGCGGTTCAATTGGAAGTTTTACCGCCTCACGATTAGTTTTTGCCGGCGAAAATATTTCTTTGATGTACAAATTGTTTGATAAAATGTTTGATACTCCCCGTGACACTTTAAACTATATGATCCCCTTAGGGAAGATTATTATGTTTACTAAAGTTGATAAACATTCGGGCACTAACGATCAGAAGTATCATCTATTGGGCGATCCAACGCTTCGATTGAATGTTCCCCGTTTTTCTGCCAAAATTGATTCGATAAACGGAAAAACCCCGGACGCATTGACCAATATTAAAGCGTTAAGCAACGTAAATATTAAAGGGCATATTTTAACACGTTCAGGCGGGAGCTGGAATGATTTTAATGGCGAAGGTATTTTATCTGTTTACGATTCCCAAAGAGAGTTTACACTTAAACAGGATAATGATTCTCTTCATCAGGTATCAATGCAGGGCGGTCAAATTTTTAGAGGCAGAATTTCAGTAACCAACGGTGAATATGATGCTTCATTTGTTGTTCCAAAAGATATTTCTTATGAAAATCAGCGCGGTAAAATCGTTCTTTACTTCACTGGCGAAAACACAGATGGAGTAGGTTATTCAAACAGTTTTACAGTCGGCGGAACCGATACTAACGCTGTTAATGATAATAGCGGTCCTTCTATAGAAATTTATTTTGATGATATTAATTCCACTGCGGCGTATCTCGCTAATCCAAACTCAAAATTAATTGTTAAACTTCAAGATGAAAGCGGGTTGAACACAACAGGCACCGGCATTGGTCATAAATTAGAAGGGATACTTAATGAAGATAAAAATAATCCCATCGATTTTACGGAATACTTTCTGGGTGATATTAATGCGGGAGGCAAATCGGGGAAAGTGGAATACAAATTTAACGGATTAGATCTGGGCGAATATAAAATTGAAATAAAAGCGTGGGACGTGTTCAATAACTTCACTACTGAAACAGCATATTTTAATGTTGTGTCGGGAGATAATCTTGTTATTAGGGATGTTTATAATTACCCCAACCCTTTTAAGTCTAACACTACTTTTACATTTCAACAGAATTTAAACAGAATGATAGATGTTAAAATAAAAGTATATTCTGTTGCCGGAAGACTGATTAAAAACATTGAACGCTTAAGTTTAAATGATAAATTTGTTGCTATCGATTGGGATGGCAGAGATGAAGATGGTAATCTAATTGCCAACGGAACGTATCTTTATAAGGTCATCGTAAAAACGACCGATAGCCAATATAGCGAGAGTGTCCTTGGCAAACTTGCTGTGATAAGGTAGAAGTTTTTTAAGCTTAAAATTTAAGTATTCGCTGCAATTTTATATATATTTGAAATTTAAAAGAAAGAAAAAATGAAAAATCCAACTCGGAGGAAAATGAACATGAATCATTTAGTTAAAGTGCTGCTAATTGCACTTACATTTATAGGAATCAACAGAACTGCTTTTGCCCAGGGCGAAGCTGCTGTACCTTTCCTTCTACTTGCCCCGGATTCAAGGGCAGGCGGAATTGGCGAATCTGGCAGCGGTTTGGCAGATAACTCAGCGGCTATTTTCTGGAACCCTGCAGGCATTGCCTTTTTAACCGGCACCGAATTAAGTATAACGCACAGTAACTGGCTGCCGCAGTTTAATCTCGACTTATTTTATGATTATCTCACATATAGACAATATATAGAAGAAATTGACGGAAGCGTTACTGCCAGCATAACTTATATGAACTTCGGCGAATTCCAGAGAACTTTAGAATCCGGACCTGAAGTAGTAGGAACATTCCGTTCTTTTGATGCAGCGCTAACGCTTGGTTATGCAACTAAAATTCACTCCGATTGGGGATTAGGTTTTAATTTCAGATTGATACATAGCCGTCTTTCGGACAAACCAACCGGAAATGAAGAGGGAAGCGGCGTGGCAACTTCTGTAAGTTTTGATATTGCTGCTATGTGGCGTCCTGAAAGATTAGTAATCCCCTTTATTGATGAAGATATTGGCGGACGATTAAGTATAGGCGTTAACCTAAGCAATCTTGGTCCTAAAATTTATTATATCGATCAAGCGCAGGCAGATCCAATCCCTACAAATTTTCGTTTTGGTTTAGCTTACAAAGTTTTAGATGATGATTTCAATTCCCTCATCTGGACGCTGGATTTCAGCAAATTGCTCGTCAGCAAAAAAACAAGCTATGTAAACAACGATACTGTTTCTACTTCTAAGGAATGGTACCAGGCAATTTTTACGGCATGGGGTGATGAACCCTTTTCTGAAGAATTAAGAGATATAGTTACTTCTACGGGACTTGAGTACTGGTACGGAACGCCGGGTGATTTCTTGTTTGCTCTGAGAACAGGTTTCTTCTATGAAGATCCCTCATACGGTAATAGAAAGTTTATGACTTTCGGCGCCGGTATTCGCTACGATATTTACGGCTTCGATTTCAGTTACATAACAACTTCAGTATTTGAAGGCGGTGAAAACCATCCTCTTTCCGACACATTAAGATTTACTGTTTTAATTGGATGGGGCGCAGTGGCTGAAAGCACAAGAGGTTTTCCGAGAGGAATATAAATCATATGCGTAAAAACCTCCTCATAGTTTTAACTTTCATGATATGTTTGGGCGGCTCTGTTGCCCAAACATTTTCTGTTAATGTCAATCCTTTTCCTGCAAATTCAAAATTGGAATTGAATGCAGCTGACACATTAAAAGTGCTTGCTGTAATGGTAAATTTCCAGGAAGATAAAGACAACACAACTTTCGGAACCGGAAAGTTCGGAACAATCTATTCAGATAACTACGGAAAAGATATTCTCGATCCTCTGCCTCACGATAAATCTTATTTTGAAGCTCATCTTGAGTTTGTGAAAAACTATTTTCGTAAAGTATCGAATGGAAATTTGAATATCAGTTATTCTGTATTGCCCGATACATTTTCTGTTTCCAAAACTATGAGAAGTTATTCACCCCCTCCAAAATCAGACGACTATTCTTTACTTGGAGATTTTGCAACAGAAGTATGGTCAAAAGCCGGCGCACTGTTTCCCGGTTTTCATTTTTCAGATTATGATGTCTTCATCATTTTCCACGCCGGCGTTGGAAGGGATATTTCACTTCCCGGCAGCCTTGGAACTGAGAAAGATTTGCCATCAATTTACATGGGACAAAATCTTTTTAAAAAAATATACGGCAATAATTTTGACGGAATTCCGGTTGGCAGCGGAAATTTTAAAATTAAGAACAGCTTAATAATGCCCGAAACAGAAAGCCGCGAAGTGGAATCATTCGGCGGCACTATTTTATTTGAAATTTCAATTAACGGATTGCTCGTTGCCTCCGTTGCAAGCCATCTTGGTTTGCCCGATTTGTTTGATACAAATACCGGGTTAAGTGCAATAGGACGTTTTGGTTTGATGGACGGGCAGGCAATATTTGCTTACGGCGGAACGTATCCTCCGGAACCTTCACCCTGGGAAAAAATTTATCTCGGCTGGGCAGCTCCCACTGTAGTATCTCCCGATGAATATAAAAATTTAACACTCACTACAAACCTTGTAGCGTCAATTAGTGATACTGTAATTTTAAAAATACCAATCAATTCCTCCGAGTATTATCTTGTTGAAAACAGAAGCCGTGATGCGCTTTCAAACGGTTCTGTTGTTACTTTTATTGTTGGGCTTGATACTCTTACAAAAACATTCACAAAAGACACTACGGGTTATTATAGCTTTTCGGTTGATTCACTTTCCGGAGTAGTAATTGACGTTGATGAATTCGACTGGGCAGTGCCCGGAAGCGGCATTGTTATATGGCATATTGATGAGGCGATTATAAATAACAACCTAACTTCTAATTCAATAAACAACGATAAAAACAACCACGGCGTTGATGTAGAAGAAGCTGACGGTATTCAGGATATCGGCGAGGAGTTTTACACTATTTTTGGTGATATAGTAATCGGTGAAGGATTCGCAGAAGACTTATGGTATAAAAGTAATCCCGCCAATCTATTTAAAAATAAGTTTGATAAAAACACACGACCGAATACAAACTCCAACAGCGGAGCTAATAGTTTAATTTCTATTTCTGCTTTTTCCGAAATCGGAAATAGGATGTCATTTAATCTCGTGTACGGCGATTCAATCATTAAACCTATCTTCGCAGCTAATATAAATATGCCTGTTAATTCTGCTGAACTTACTGCGCTTCAAAAGGACAATAAAGTTACCTTTGCCATAATCAATAATGAAAACCTTCATCTTCTAAATGACAGCGGAATAATAACTACTTCATTAATTAATTTTTCCGCTAATCATCCGTCAGCAATTTTTTGGAATAACACAGAGTATTTCATTGGAGCAAAATCTTCAACCTTAAATGTATATATGGCTGACGGCGCAGTTAATTATCAGGCTTCAGTTGAGTTGCCTGCTAAAATTACTACTCCCCCGGTTGTTAGAATACGCCCAACTGAAGATAGAGAGATTTTAGTTGGAACCGATAAAGGTGCAATACACTTTTATTCAACCGGCAGATTACCGGCTGTTGATCCATCACAGACGAGACCGCCGGTAGTAATTGATACAAATCTTGTAATCAGAAAAATTGCGGTTGATGGTTTATTTTATTGCGGCGTTGCGGATTTTGTAATTTCATCCGGGCGCGTTATACCTTCTATTAATTACTTTGACAGTGATAACTACACATATCAAATTGAAGGCGAGGCGCCGGTAGATATTGCATTAACAAAAGATAGAAACGGGAAGTACATCTCGATTTTGCTGACAAGCAGAAATAATTTTTATCTTATTTCGGAAGGCAAATTAGTTTCTAAATTCACTGCGCAAGGGAGTAACATATCATCTTTTGCTCTTGGAGATGTGAAGCAGGACGGTGAAAATTATATAATCTATAATTCCGAAAACAAATTATATGCTGTCAATCTTCAAGGAGCGCTTGCAGAAAATTTTCCGTTTGAAGATCCTCTTGATGAACTATTTACATCAACTCCGCTTGTAGCTGACTTTGAAGGAGATGAAAAAGCAGAAATAATTGCTGCCACAAAAGATGGAAGAGTGTTTGCAATTTTCGGCGGATCCGGGAAAATCGTCCCCGGTTTTCCTATTACTCTCGGTACTGAATTAGCATCGGTTCCCGTAACTTTTGTAAAAGATAAACAATTATCGTACGCTGCTTTAAACAGTAAAGGTGATTTCTATGGTTATAAATTCGGTGCATCGGAAGGCACAGTATTTTGGGGCGGTGAGAATGGCGGCTCTACTAATTTATCGTTTGTGCCTGCGGCTTCATCTCAAAGTTATGTGAATGAATTTTTTCCGAAAAACCGCGCTTATAATTATCCAAATCCTGTTTATGATGCAGTAACATACATTCGTTATTACGTTAACGAGAACTCAAAGATAAACATAAAAATATTCGACCTTGCAGGTGACTTTGTTGCCGAATTAAATGCAGACGCTGCAGGAGGTTTGGATAATGAAACTAAGTGGGATGTAAGTACTATCCAGAGCGGCGTTTATTTCGCCCGCATAGAAGCTGCCGGAAGCAGCGGCAAAACTGAAACAAACATTATCAAAATAGCTGTTGTGAAGTAATTCTTTGCTTGAGTAATAGCTGTTAATATTTCAGACGAAAGATATTTCCTCTTTATGAAAAAATTAAGTCTTGTATTATTTCTTTTTAATATATTTTCTATTAATGCATTTTGCCAGTTAACGGAATTTCATCCGGAGTTAGATTGGTTTACAATCAAAGGCGAACATGTAGAAGTTCATTACCACGAGGGCGCGGAGCGTACTGCTTCTATCGTTGCAAAAATTGGCGATGAAGTCTGGGGACCTATCACATCGCTTTATAATTATGAACCCGAAACAGTTCATTATGTTATAAAAGACATTGATGATTACTCGAACGGCGCAACTTATTTTTTCGATAATAAAATTGAAATATGGTCAAGTGCGCTCGAATTTGATTTGCGCGGCGCTCATAACTGGCTGCGAAACGTTATCTCACATGAATTCACACATCTGGTGCAGATACAAGCTTCGATGAAATTGACGCGGACGATCCCTGCATTTTTTCTTCAAGCTCTAAATTATGAAGATGAACGCCGCCCCGATATTCTTTACGGTTTCCCGAATTTTATAATTTCATATCCTTTAGCAACTATTAACATGCCTGCCTGGCTTGCCGAAGGAACAGCCCAATATATGCGTACAGAATTTGATTACGATAACTGGGACTCACACCGGGATATGATACTCCGTTCCTATGCGCTTGATAATAAGATGCTGACCTGGAACGAAATGGGTGTGTTTGGAAAAACGAGTCTCGGCAACGAATCAGTTTACAATTCTGGTTTTGCCCTATTGCGATACATCTCTCAAAAATATGGCGAAGGTAAACTTCGAGAAGTTTCTGAAGCGCTTGGTAAGCCATTTAATTTTACCGTTGATGCTGCATTTGATGATGTACTCGGCAAAGACGGAAATGAAATTTATGACGAATGGAAAAGTATGGTTACAGAAAGTTACCGTACGCGTATGGCTAAAGTACTCGCTAATAACGTTACAGGAGAAATGGTTGCAAAAGAGGGATTCGGAAATTTTTATCCGCGATACTCCGAAGACGGCAGCAAATTTATTTACATCTCAAATAAAACTGCAGATTACTTCGGCTTATCATCTGTTTATCTCTACGACTTAAAAACGAAAGAAGAAAAATTATTAGCCTCCGGTGTTCGTTCTACCGTTAGTTTTATTCCGGGGCAAAATAAAATCATCTACGCAAAACTTGAAGATGATAATCCAAACTGGGCTAACGTTCACGATATTTATATTTACGATATTGATAAAAAAGAAGAAATCAGGTTAACTTATAATTTGCGCGCCAATCAACCTTCTGTTTCTAACGATGGGAAAAAGATTGTTTTTCTCTTTCAGAAAGATGGCACCGGTAATGTTGGGATTGTTGATCTCGATGGGAAAAACTTCAAGCGGTTAACCTTATTTGCGAACGGAGAACAGGTTTTTAATCCGAAATTTTCCAATGATAACTCGCAAATTATTTTCGGATATTCATATCATCAAACAAGAGATATTGCCTCTGTAAATGTAGATGCAAGCAATTTCCGTAAGGTGATAGAAACAAAAGACGACGAGCGAAATCCGGTTTACGATAAAGAAGGCAACATCATTTATTCATCTGATAAAACCGGAATTTATAATCTTTACCGGTATAACATTTCAACGGGAGTTTCGGATCAATTAACAAACGTAACAGGCGGCGCCTTTATGCCAGCAATTGATAGTGCGGGAAATATCATTTATGCCGGCTATGTTTCCTCTGGTTATAAAATTTTTAGAATTACTCCCGATGAGCAAGACGAAGTTCTCCCGGGTTCGGATTATGTTTGGCTGCACAATCCGCCGCTCGGAGAAGGCAAACCAAACGGGGACATTGCTAATTTCAACATTGACAGGCTTAAAAATTTTAATGATTATGAAATTCCCGATTTGAAAAAAGAGAAGTACAGCGGCGCCTTCAGCAAACTTACTATCTTCCCGATGATACGTTATGACAATTATAACACTTCAAATTCCTTTGTTGAAAAATTAAAACCGGGTTTGTATGTAACTTCAAGCGATATGTTAAACCGCTACTCATTTTTTGCAGGCGCTTCAATAAATACAAGGCTCGAAAGAGATTTATTTTTAATATTCGATTACAGAAATAAACTTCCGCTTCTTTTTAATCTCGGAATTAAACCCGAACTTGCTCTCGAACTTTATAACATAAGCCGTAAAGCAAATGTAGATATTTTCTTCGGAGTAGATTCAACCACATTTCCGCCAACGTATGATTACATAGTTCCTACAGATGTTACTTACAATCTTTTCGAGGTTGATGTAGTTGCTAAACACAGGATTTTTAATCAGCATCAAAACCTCGAATTCAGATTTATCTTCAGCCGATACTCTGCCGCGCTTGGAAGTTTTATTTTACCCGATAATACTTTGTATCCAACAACAGACGACACATATTTGATCGGCAGAAATTTTCAGTTAAAATATAGTTTTAATCTTGAAGCGCCTTATCGTCATAGTGATATTAATCCCCGCGGCGGACAATTGGATCTAACTTATAATTATGAGTTGAATAAATTTAATGAAGACGGCGAATACGTGGTGGAAGATGGTTTGCTTAAACCGCAATATGATAATTTTAATTTTCATCGTCTCGAATTAAATTCACGAATTCATTTTTCTTTATGGGCTGATCATGTTTTAACAGCGCAGGTGCGTGCAGGAACGATTTTTGGTCCGCCGCAGCCCGATTTTTTTGATTTTTATCTCGGCGGTTTAATCGGAATGAAAGCATATCCGTTTTATGCGATAAGCGGAAATGAATTAGGATGGCTCAATTTAACTTATAGGTTCCCGCTGTTCACGGACATTGATACGAAGATCGGTCATCTTTATCTCGATAAAATTTTTCTTTCTGTTTATGGCGATCTTGGAAATGCTTGGACTGGAAATATTCCGGCTCTCGACACTTTCAAAAAAGGCGCTGGCGCTGAAGTTCGAATTCAGATGAATTCTTTTTATCTCTTCCCTACAAGCGTATTCTTTAACGCAGCATACGGCTTTGACAAAGTAGATAGATTGGTAAGGAACGAAACAGTTACATACGGAAAAGAATGGCGTTTTTACGGCGGCATATTATTCGGTTTTGATTTTTAATAATTCTCATGAAAGTTTGATATGGGCATAAGAATAAAGTTAGCGTTGATGGTAGTATTTTTAGCCGCACAATTTTTAGCAGCACAAAATGAAATGTTCAATGGAAGTCTTGCAGCAGATACGAAAACTGCATTTGAGAGTTACACTGAAATCTCTAAAATAAATGTTATGCCGGTTCAGGGAAGTAAAAAATCTGTGGTGCTTGCAGGACTGCTGTCACTTCTACTTCCAGGCGCCGGCGAGTTTTATGCTGGCGATTATTTGAAAGCCGCTGCTTTCATTGCGCTTGAAGCAGCTATAGTTACAACAGCAATCGTTTACGATAATAAGGGAGACAAGCAAACAGAAATTTTTGAAAATTATGCAGATGAAAATTGGAGCGTTGTTAGATATGCCGAATGGTTAAATACATATCATAATGCACAAATCCCGATTGATCCGGATGCAACTCTGCCTTCATGGGAAAGAGTGGACTGGAATGTTTTAAATTCTTTTGAAGATGGTTCACATAAACTTCCGCGGCATGGCAATCAACAGTATTATGAACTGATAGGCAAATATTGGCAATACTCTGCAGGCTGGAATGATTACACATCCGGAATAAACAATACAGAATTATCTCCCAACTACAGATTTTACTCCGGTATGCGCGGTGAAGCAAATGAATTATATAATGTAGCTTCGAAGGCAGTTATTGGAATATACATCAATCACTTTTTAAGTTTGCTGGATGCTGTGTGGAGCGCAGTTTCATATAATAAAGATATTGCAGTAACTACACGCTTACGGACGGAGCAGTTCGCAAACAAAGTTGAATTCGTCCCAACCGTCAATATCAGGTTTAACTTTTAATAAGAATCTATTGGAACTCAGATTAAACAGATAATTTTTTTTCAAAATTTAAGTTGTGCTAAACCTTATCTTACACCTAAATTAAGCGATTCTTCCTATAACATATATATTTTAATGCCATTGCGAGTACCCGATCCCGCGTCTACGGGATTACATTGCATGAGATTGCTTTCCCGCTTGCGGGATTAGCTAAGCCGCAAGCTCCGTCCGTTAGCTAATGGACAGACTAACGGAAACGGATAATGACATAATAATCACTCAATTTAGGTGCAAGCATTTTGCCGTTATACATTGAAATATAGTTCGTTGTCTGTCGTGGCTGAATATCGGAAACAGGTCGTTGAGCTTATCAAAACGACTGACATATTTCACTAAATTATTCTTTAATTAAACACCCCAACCACCCTTGAAAATTTTTATAGAAGCACAAGTTTCTATTTGCACTTAACAACCTTAATTCGTAAACTTTAATGAATTTGAAAACAGATTTTTGTAGCAGACTAGTAATTGGAAATTATTAATTGAATATTCTATTGAATTAAATCAAATTTACTAACAGCAAGATATATTAGTATTCAACTGGTTTTATCCGATAAACAAAATGAAATGTTAAAATTTTACTCATTGGAAAATGTATGAAAACTTTATTAATATTTTTAGTACTATTGATAAATGTCTTCTGTATAGCACAAATTAATATTATAGTTTTGAATGATGTTCCGGATAGCTTTAAGCAAAAATATTTCAGCCACAAACGTGATTACAACCCATTGCATATTGGAAATGTATGGCAGTATTATTTTGATGATTCTCCTCAATTTTATGCTACGACAAAAGTAGTAAAGGATAGTATTATAAATGGGAGAAAATATTATAAGAAGATTACTCTGCAAGTGGATTTTCGTCCTCAAACATCTAATTTTATATCATGGGAAAGAAACGATACATTAAGTGGAGTTTCATTTATGCTGGATTTTCAGGATGTTAACGAAAACGGGGATAGTCTTGAAGAATTACCTATAGATAGTCTTGAATTACCTTTCTATACGAGATATAGTACTTACAAGTATTCATTTTATGAAGGGTCATTCTATGCTTTTTATCCCGGTCCTAAAACCACGTTGATTTTGGATACATTATGGCTATCAATTGAAGGAGATACAGTTGTAAGCAGATATCAGCAAATTGAGCCGTTGTTTTGGGGAGAGGATATTGCAGATAAGATAGGTATGTGGAGTTTCTGGCAGGAATCACCTTCAAGAATTCTTACCGGCGCCATCATTAACGGGAAACAATATGGAACAATTGTAAATGTTGATTTACCAAATTCAACAACTCAAGTTGAGTTAAATTTATTCAACAATTATCCTAATCCATTTAACCCTAGTACAACTCTCAATTTTTTTCTCCCAGATAAAAACCAACATGGCAACTCTTATTATGATGTAAAATTAATTGTTTATGATGTATTAGGCAGATTAGTTACTACTTTGATTGACGAATATAAACCAAGCGGTAAATACAGCGTGGTGTTTAATGCAAAAGGATTAACAAGTGGTGTTTATTACTATTCTCTAATTACCGACTCAAAAACAATTACCAAACCAATGATTTTTATAAAATAATGAAAGGTTTAACATGAAAACTAAATTACAATTAATCGTAATATGCCTGAGCCTATTATTTAGTTCAAAATTGTCAGCAGGTGTTGATGATTTATGCGGGACAACTTCGGGCATTACAGCTCCTTCTATACCATTAAGTGGTAATATAAAAATCTTTATAGTTTTTGCGCAATTTAAGGATGACCCTGACACAAACGATAATGGTTGGCCAAGGAATAGTTATCCTGCTTGGGCTAATAATTTTATAAATGCAGAACCTAATAGTACCTATCCATGGAATAATTTATCTCATTATTACAATGAAATGTCAAATGGTACATTCCAGATTATTGGTGATGTTTATAATTCGTTAGTAACTACGGATTACAATGAAAATCACTAAAGTAGTATAGGTGAAGTTAATAGAGAAATTATAATGGAGGTTGATCCATATGTAAATTTTGGAGAATATGATAATCTAAATGAGAGTGCATTTGGAAGCGATGGTAAGGTAGATTTTATTCTAATTATTTATCGTAAAACATCTATCTTCTCTTATTCGGGCATAGCCCACTTAGAGGTCAGTGCTACTATAAAAGTTGATGGTAAACAGATTGTTAACTATTCAGGTTTAAATATAGGAGGTGGTGTTCAACAAAAAGGTGGTATCAATGGGCGTGATTACACTTTGTATGTTGCAGCGCATGAAATCGGTCATTATTTATTTGGCGCGAGCCATATTGATTATGTTTCAAATCTTGCATTAATGTCCGGCAAACCTGTTTGGAATGCAAGTCGAGCAATGCATTCGTGGGAAAGACAAAGAGTAGGATGGATTAACTATATAGATAAATCTACTGATGGATTAGGTTATATTACTGATTTTATCACAACAGATAAAGTGTATAGAGTCCCTATTAATAGTACTGAATATTTTCTTGTGGAAAACAGGAGAAAACTTAGTACGCATGATAAAGCTGGCGATATTGGCTTCTATATTTATAGAGTTACAGGAGCTGCGTCATTTCCACCGACAATTGATGTTTTATGTGCGGATGGGAATTGGAATTTCAGTATAAATACTTCAACTCAATCACTTATTCAAACAACTCCAAATGTGAATGGTAAAGATGAAATGAATTTTTCTCAAACTGTTGGAGGTATAGTTTATGCTTGCCGTACTCCATTTTATCACGAAAATTCAGCATGGGGGGACGATGAAGATGCCTTTGATCTAACTTTTAATAATGTGTTGTCGCCAGTTAGTAATCCCCGCTCAACAAATAGTAGTTCGATAAATTTTACTATTGAAATTGTAGGTACTAATTATATTTATTTTTATTTCGCAGAACCTTATTTAGGGAATCCTTCAAAACCACAAAATTTACAGGTGACAGAAAATTCATCACACAATCCTCTTTTAACTTGGGACATAAATGGGGAAGATGATATCTTTAAATATATTATAGATAGAGCAGAAGGAAGTGGTGATGGTGTAATTTGGGAAAACAATATTGCTCAGACTTCTATTAATTGGTTTGTTGATTATGACGTTGCTATAAATCCAGTTTTCGAAGACGAGATATCATATAGGATTAGAGCTTTAGATACTCAAGGAAAAATATCTGTTCCTAGTACTGCCGTTTCTATTGATGATGCAGTTCTTCATAAGAGACAAAATTTAGAATCTAAAGAATATTCTAATGTTTTGGATCTGGCATATCCTAACCCGTTCAATCCTGTTACCACATTATCGTACAGCATAAAAAAAACCGGTTTCGTTCAATTAAAAATATATAATTTCTTAGGGCAAGAGATTATAACATTAGTTAATGAGTTACAATCAGAGGGCAAATATTCGGTTAATTTTGATGCAAGTAAATTGGTTAGTGGCGTATACATCTATAGTTTACGTGTGAATGATTTCATGCAGAATAAGAAGATGACACTCTTGAAATAACTTTATTTGTTTCCTCAGAAACATATAAAAATTTCTAAAATGTCTTAGACGACAAAATTATTGGTGAGGTGGAATTATAAAATTAAACATAGCACAGCGAGTCCGTTGGTTAACGGATTAACTAACGGATAAAAAGTTGAAAGTATAAAGTTAAAAGTAAAAACATAAAAAATATCTTGACACAAAAAATCCGTTGGCTAACGGATAAACGACAATACTATACAACGCTCTTCCGAATGTACGCCGGCATTTTAGTATAACTGGACTTTCTTCACCAGGATATTTAAAAATAGCTATACATACTTTTCGTGTTCCGTCATCATCATACCAGCGGTTTTTGCATATTACCTCTATGAATTTTTCAGATGGATTAATGTTCAATAGAGTTTCTGCAAAATAATGAGTTTGTCATTTCTGCCAAAGGCATCCCTTCGGAAGAAGGAGTCTTCTACTTAGAAATCTTTCTAAAATAAAAGATCTCTCTCCGTTAGATTTCGGCGTGAGCTCAGTCGAACGCTAACGGGTCGAAATGACAATTAAGAAAAATCGTTATTTTGCTGATACTCTAATGTGATTGGTTAATAAAAAAAGTCCATCCTTTTATGAGGAAATCAAACTAAAAGCTGCGGCTATTCATGAAACGGAAGTAAGTTCATCGCAAATTAGAAATTACTTCATTCATTTTTTTTATATGCGCAGGAGTTGTGCCGCAGCATCCGCCGATAAGTTTTGCTCCTAGTGAAATAATTTTTTCAACTTTTGGCGCTATCACTTCCGGAGTTTCGGTATAAACGGAAACTCCATCAACCCATTCCGGCAGTCCGGCATTAGCCTGAACTAGTATCGGTAGTTCTGTTAATGATTTCATTTCTTTAACAACTTCAATCATCTCGTCAAACCCTCTACCGCAATTTGCTCCAATAATATCAACACCAAGCTGGGATAAAGCATCCAAGGCAGTTTTAATATCTACTCCCCATGGGGTTCGTAAGCCAGCTTTACCAAGTTCAAAGGTCATGGTTATCGAAACGGGAAGATTTGAATTTTCCTTTGCAGATTTAACTGCAATAACTGCTTCATCAAGCGCCATCATTGTTTCGATAAATAAAACATCAACCCCGCCTTCCTGCAAAGCTTTTATTTGTTCGGCAAAAACATTATAAGCATGTTGTACGCTAATCTCGCCGAGCGGTTCAATCATCTCCCCAAGCGGTCCGATTGAACCCGCGACGAAGCTATTTATCGGACATACTTCGCGCGCCAATAAAGCTCCTGCAATATTAAATTCTCTTACCCGGTTTTCAAATCCATAAAATTTTAAGCGGAGACTATTTGCGCCGAATGTATTTGTTTCAACGAGACGTGCGCCAGCGTTAAAATAGTCTTGATGAATTTCTTTTATGATTTTAGGGCTACTCACATTGTATTCTTCCGGACAGACGCCAACCGCCAATCCGCGTTTTTGCAGTTCGGTTCCCATTGCGCCATCGCATAAAAATATTCCGGGCTTTTTTATTTCGTTTAAAAATTTACTCATGCAGGTTCCTATCTTTTATTCCGATTAATTCGCGGGCAACCATAACGGCTTCCGATGCATTTTTGGCATAAGCGTCTGCGCCTATTTGGTCTGCAAAATTTCTTGATATCGGCGCACCGCCAATCATCACTTTTACCGGAAGCGAATCCTGTTTTATTCTCTCAATTACAAGTTTCATGTAAACCATTGTTGTTGTAAGCAAGGCTGACATTCCAATGATTTGAGGATTCTCTCTATGGATTGCATCTACAAATTTTTCTATTGAAGTATCAATTCCTAAATCGATTACTTTAAAGCCGTTGCTTCTCAGCATCATTGCAACAATGTTTTTCCCGATGTCGTGAATGTCTCCTTTAACCGTCCCGATAACCACGGTGCCCGCTCCTTCTATTTTCGCTTCACTTAAGAGAGGTTCGAGTATTGCAAGTGAACTTTTCATTGCGCGAGCCGATATCAGCACTTGAGGAACAAAAATAATATTATCACGGAAACGCACACCAACAACGTCCATACCTGGCAGCAATCCGTCATCAAGAATTTTTTTGGGAGGATAATTTAGCTCAAGTAATCTATTGGTTAAACTTATTGCGTCATCTTTTTTTCCGTCAATTATTCTTTGAGCAAGCTGTTTGAGAAGTTCTTCAATCTCATGCATTAGTAAGCCCCGTATTTTTCTGCAAGTTCGCTGATTAGTTGAATATTTTCAGGCGGAGTATTTGGCGCAATAGAACATGCCGAACTTAAAATATAACCGCCGCCGGTTTTACCGGTTTTCAATCTCCACAGAACATCTTCTTCAATTTGTTTTTTATTTCCATAAAGCAGCGTATTAACGGGATCAATATTTCCTTTAATAAAAACTTTGCCGGTTAATGTTTTTTTTGCTTCTTCAAGATCCACAGTTCCAAGCGGGGGAGGATCGAGCGTATCGATCCCCTGCGTGCCGGTTTCCATCATAAGGTCCAATCTGTCGCCGATACTTCCACACGTATGTGTATAAATAGGAATATTAAATTCCTCATGTACTTCTTTAATAATTCTTTTTTCATAAGGCAGCACAAACTCCGAGTAGTGTTCGCGTGAAATTAATCCCGCGCCCGCAAATGCAGATGAAATTAAAATTGCATCAACATTTTCTTTTGCATGAAGTTTGGCAAGTTCAATTGCGCCAAGTGTTAATCGTTCGAGACATGCTTTAACTTTCTCCGGATCGTCCATTATTGCCATCAAAGCATTTTCATAGTTTAGAAGTTCTAAAAACTGAGACCACGGCGAAAAAACTTCTGAGTGTATTGAAATCAAACCATCTGTTTTTTCTTTTACTATTTTAATTGTATCGGCGTGATACGGTGGAAAAAAATCTGTAAAAGAACGAACTTCATTTTCAAACCCCCATTTATAAGGATATGAAATTTCAGTGATATCCCAGGGTTCAACATAAAAAAGTTTTTCGGGATTCAAATCATCAAACGACGGGAAATGACGCGAGCCATCGGGCTGATAATAATGGGGATTATCATTCCGCGGTACAATAGTAAAGCATCCGTTTTTCCATTTTACAACAAACTCATCAGCCTTTTCTTCAATGTTTAAGATGTATTTTTTATAATCAGGATCTCTTCCAGGCAGATTTATTAAAATGCCGTCAAACTTATAATTTTTCTGCAGCCGCACAAGCGCCTCGGCAAATCCTTCCGAAGTAAACCAGATATCGATTGGTGAGATACCGGAATTAATAAAATAATGACCGGTTGAAAGTTGGCACATAACCGGAACGCGGTCGGGTGTGCCGAGATTCATCGCCGTCTCTATTCTTTTTTTTGATTTCATTTATTCTCCTACTTTTGGAAGTCTAATGAAATAGAATTGATTCAATAGTGCAATTCTTCATATCTCATTTATCAATTTTATTTTTTAAGAAGATGCGGTTGATGCCAAAGAGCACAAGATTAGGTTCATAAACAAAAGTATGATCAATAAACGGTATAATATTTTCTGCAACTCCGCCGGTGATATAAATTTTAATAGAAGGAGCTGCAATTAATTTTTTAATAAAATTAACAGCTCGATCAACAACTCCCGCCTGCGCATTTAATACTCCGCTTGCAATCGATTCTCTTGTAGATTTTCCGATGACTGAGTCAAAATCTTCGCCACTAACTAATGGAAGTTGAGCAGTTCCACTCTTTAAAGATTCAAACATCATTTTTAAACCGGGGAGTATCATTCCCCCAATAAAAACACCGGCATGAGAAATGAAATTAACTGTTGTTGCGGTCCCGAAATCAATTGCCAAAACATATGCGTTGTCGCTATTAGAATTATAAGTAGACAAATTTTTATATAACACAAAAGCGCCTTCCGATGAGCAGATACGGTCTATACCCAGAGTTTCGGGAGTCTCATAATCTATTTTTAAGTTGAATAACAAATTGTTTTTTATGACGAAGGGTTCTTTTTTAAATGAGGAATTATAACTATCCACAAATCTCTTTAATCTTTTAGGAACGACTGATGAAACTGCTGCTACGTCATGCTCATTCTCTTTTGCAAAATTAATTACATCTTCAACGGAAGTGAAAATTATTTTCTTAACTAATTCTTCGTTTTGAAATAAAGCAGTTTTAATGTTCGTATTTCCTATATCTACGGCAAACAGCATATCATCCTAGTTTTTCTATCATTCTGTTTCTTCCTCACACTCTTACTCTCTTGCTATCTTATACTTACATCCCCAAAATTTATTTTCTCAATTCCTTTTTCTGTTCTTAACAATAAGGTTCCGTTTTCATCAACATCATCAAAAATACCATGACGGGAATTTTTTCCATCGTTCACGTCAATTTTTTCACCGATCATTCTGCAGCGCATTCTCCAGTCTTTTAATATTTGTTCCGGCTCAGTTTTATATTTTCCAAGCATCTCCTCAAAGATGTTTAGTATTTCTGCAAGTAATACTTCACGTTCTATATTTTGGTTCAACTCATTTTTTAATGAAGTCGGTTGTATTTGAAACTGCCCGTGAAAAGCTTGTTGATTTACATTCAAACCTACACCTACAACAGCACGCACAATTTTTTGTCCTTGTGATGATGACTCAATCAATATGCCGGCAACTTTTTTACCGTTTACAAGTACATCGTTGGGCCATTTTACTTCTGTACGTAACTGGTATAAATTTTCAATTGAAGCAGCCACTACATTGGCAGCGCCGAAAACAAGCAGCGTAAACCCGCTTGTGAACAAACTTTGGTCTTTGAGTAAAATAGAAAACGTTAAGTTTAAATCTTTCTGGCTTTGCCAGGTTCTATTTTGTCTGCCCCTGCCTTTGAGCTGTTTTTCGGCAAGTAAAACGCTTCCGTGGTCATTAAAACCATATGCGGAATTCATCAACACTCCATTTGTGGAATCTACTTCTTCTGCATAAACAAAATTTCGACCGATATAATCAGTGTCAAGTTTAATATCAAAGTCTTCTAAATTGAACAAAACAACCTCTATAAGTTTTTGTAAAAATAATTAAAAAATCTGTCGGATACTTTGTGTATGAATTAAATATCTAAAATATAACCATAATTACATATCTTTTTGTTACTTATATATTGAAATTTGCAGTTATTCAAATTAAATTTCAAATAGAATTAACTGTAATTAGTTAATCAAAGATTTATGATGTAAAATTGACTAAGATTTTTTGTAACAAATGAATAACGTATGAAATCATTAGGATTGTGTGTAGGCGCTTCAACTGTTTCTGCTGTATATCTTTCAGCGATAAACGGTTCTGTCAAAATTGAATCGAAAATTAATCAACCGCATCATGGTAACCCCAAGGATGTGATAGAGAAATTATTGTCCAATAACAGTGTAGAAAAAACTGCTGTAACAGGGAGGCAATTCCGAAAGTTTTTAAATCTTACTTCAATCTCCGAACCTGAGGCAATTGAAAGAGCCATTGTTTTCTCCGGTTTGACAGGAGATATAATTATCAGCGCAGGCGGTGAAAATTTTATAATCTATTTGCTCGACGGGAATCAGAAAATATCGAAAGCAGTTACGGGCAATAAGTGCGCAAGTGGAACAGGTGAGTTCTTTCTTCAGCAGATAAAACGAATGGACCTTGATGTTGAAGAAGCAATCAGCCTCGGTATGAAAGGCGAACCCTATAACATATCGGGCAGGTGTTCTGTTTTTTGTAAGTCGGACTGTACACACGCTTTGAACAAAGGCGTTGCAAAAGAAAATGTCGTCGCCGGACTTTCAAGAATGATGGCGCAGAAAATTGTTGAACTTACCGCTAAAGTTCCGCACAAAAAAGCAGTGATGATTGGCGGTGTAGCTTCTAATAAAGTGATGGTTAAGCATCTCGAAAATTATATTGATACATTAATCATTCCCGATAATGCTGCTGTCTTTGAAGCGCTTGGCGCCGCTTTATTTGCGCTGAATAATGAAACGCAGCCTGTTGACACAAAGCGCTTATACAAGGAAGAACAGTCGGCTTTTACTTATCACGATGATTTAAAACTTCATATAGACAAAGTTCATTTTAAGTCTTTTGTAGCAGGTGAAGCGGAAGAGAATGATATTTGTATTCTCGGAATTGATGTTGGCTCTACTACCACAAAGGCAGTACTGATGCGCAAGGACGACAATTCGATTCTTGCTTCAGAATATCTGCGCACAAATGGCGATCCGATTTTTGCATCGGTGCAGTGTTATAAAAGTATTAAGAAAAAGCTAAATGTTCCTATTAAAATTATTGGGCTCGGAGTAACAGGCTCGGGCAGGCATATCTCAGGTTTACATGCGCAAACCAAGGGAGTTATTAATGAAATAATTGCACACGCAAATGCCACAGTTTATTTTGATCCCGAAGTGGATACGATTTTTGAAATAGGCGGGCAGGATGCTAAATACACTTACATCACCGCTGGCATCCCGTCCGATTATGCAATGAACGAAGCATGCTCGGCAGGTACAGGTTCATTTCTTGAAGAGGCTGCAAAAGAATCTTTAAATATTGATTACAAAGAAATCGGTGATATTGCTTTGAAGGCAGGCAGCCCTCCAAATTTTAACGACCAGTGTTCTGCTTTTATTAGCAGCGATATAAAAAATGCGCTGCACGAAGGATTATCTAAAGAAGATATTGTTGCGGGGCTTGTTTACTCAATTTGTTTGAACTACACAAACAGGGTAAAAGGTAACCGCCCGGTTGGCAAAAAAGTTTTTATGCAGGGGGGCGTTTGTTATAATAAAGCTGTTCCGGTTGCGATGGCTGCACTGACAGGAAAAGAAATAATAGTGCCGCCGGAACCCGGTCTAATGGGTGCATTTGGCGTAGCGCTCGAAATAAAAAAGAAACTTGACCTCGGATTAATCGAGCAGGAAAATTTTGAGCTTGATGATTTAATTTCCCGCACCGTTAAATATGAAAAATCTTTCGTATGTGCAGGCGGAGTTGAAAAGTGCGATCGTAAATGCAGCGTTTCAATTATCAGCATCAACGGAAAAAAGTATCCCTTCGGCGGAGCTTGCAATAAATATTATAACCTTCAAATAGAACGCAAGCAGCATGTTCGGGAAAATAATCTTATTACACTCCGTCAGGAGCTTGTGTTTGAAAAATATATTCATCCCGCTGATTTGAGTGAAAACGCAAAAATTGTTGGAATACCAAAATCTCTTTTCACTAATACAATCTATCCATTGTACTTCAACTTTTTTACGCAGCTTGGGTTTAAAGTTGCGCTTGGCGATGAAGTAAAACAAGCTGGGATTGAAAAACGACAGTCGGCATTTTGTTATCCGGTTGAGCTTGCACATGGTTTTATGCAAAGTGTGCTTGAGAAAAAGCCGGATTACATTTTCCTTCCTCACATACTCGAAATTTTTAATCCGTCAACAGAATTTCATGACAGGACTTGCGTACTTCTTCAGGCGGAAAATTTTTATTTGAAATCTACTTTTAAAGACGAACTTGAAGGAATCGAACTATTATCGCCGCTTCTAAATTTTTCCGAAGGTTATGAAGCCGGAAGGGAAGCATTTATAAACCTTGGCGTAAAGTTAGGGAGAAGTAAACCGGAAGCTTCGGCAGCATTCGATTATGCGCTTACAGAATTGAATGATATGTTTGCTGAATTCAAATCTACAGGTAAAGCGGCGCTCGAAGAATTAGAATCAGATAAAAATAAATTTGCCATAGTGCTTTTCGGAAGAAGCTATAATGCATTTGCTGGAGAAGCTAATCTCGGCATCCCTCAAAAATTTGCTTCGCGTAATGTGCTTATCATTCCGCACGATTTTTTATCTTCCGAACAATTTGAGAGCATGAAACATATGTACTGGGGAACAGGAAGACAGATACTCCGAAACGCACGTTTTGTTAAACTTCACGAACAATTATTTGGCGCTTTTATAACAAACTTTAGCTGTGGACCGGATAGTTTCATCATAAATTATTTTAGAGAAATAATGGGGAACAAACCCTCGCTTACTCTCGAACTCGACAGTCATTCCGCCGATGCAGGAATAAACACACGCGTTGAAGCAGCCATTGATATTATCCGAAGTTATAGAGAATTAATTAAAAACGGTAAAGTGCAATCGATAAAAAAAGAATTTGTTCCGTTAAAAGTTGTAAACGATAAAATTATTGATTCGGATGGAATAGAGATTGCACTGCGCGATAAACGGGTAAAGATGCTGGTTCCAAATATGGGTAACTTCGCCGCAGATGCTTTTGCAGCAGCATTTCGTCATGCAGGCATAAACGCTGTGCCGGTTGATATGTACAGTTTCGAAACTTTAAAAGAAGGACGAGGTAATTCAACATGTAAAGAATGCCTGCCGTTAATTCTCAACGCAGGATCGCTTCTTGATTATATAAAGTTAAGAACAGATCCCGAAGAGAGGACTGTATTATTTATGGCGAGCAGTACCGGTCCTTGCAGACTTGGGCAGTACAGCGTATTTCTTGAAAATTTAATTAATAAAAAAGAGCTTCGTAATGTAGGTTTGTTTACTCTAACAGATGACGACTCCTACAGCGGCATGGGAAATGAGTTTGTAAAACGCGGCTGGGCGGCAATAACGGCAGCAGATGTTATGCAGAATATTTCACTTGCTATCAGGGCAATTGCTGTTGATAAAAAAGCCGCTTTAAAATTACTATATCATGAATGGCATTTGATACTTGGCGTTATCGAAAATGGAAGTCTCGAAGATTTTTACAATCAACTTGATCACTCGGCAAATCTTTTAAAAGAGATTCCTACTCGATGTTCATTTAAAGAAGCGCCCAAAGTTGCGCTCGTGGGCGAAATATTTGTTCGGCATGATGAATTTTCGCGTAAAGACTTAATTGAACGGCTCGCAGAACGAAACATAGTTGTTAAAGTTGCCCCAATTGGCGAGTATGTTTATTACTCAAACTTTATGATCAAAAAACAGTTCGACGGAAAGTTAAAAGCGGCTGAAAGATTTGCCTGGCATCTTAGAGATGTTACGCAGCGAAACATAGAAAAAAATATCAAACGCCGGCTTGCAAAATCTGGATTAGTTGACTACGAATTAATTGAAGTGGATGACATACTTGACCATGCGGATCATTTAATCAGCAAAGACATGGCAGGGGAATCTATATTGACTGTAGGTTCTGCGCTATATGAGGTTATTGATCATGCCTCCGGAGTTATTTCACTTGGACCTTTCGGTTGTATGCCGTCGCGCGTTGCCGAATCGATACTGAACAATGAAATGAATATGGCGGGGAAGCTCGAAGCGGCAGATTTTAAAAAGAAATACAACATCGAGTTTGAAAATCTTCCGTTCCTGGCGATTGAAACGGACGGTAATATATTCCCGCAAATAATACAATCTAAAATAGAAATATTTTCTCTTCAAGCAGAAAGGCTTCATAAAATTTTATTGAAGGAGAGCAGGAAGAAAAAAATAAAAGTTGCAGCAGCTTTTTCAAAAAAAATAAGCAGCTACTATCTAAATAAAAATCAGTCCACAAGCGGCAAAGAAATTTCCGAATTGGGAGATATTGCGCCCGAACCTAAAACATAAAACTAAAATTATATGCAGCGTAAAATAGTGCTACTAACAGAAGGATTTTCAAATCCGCATCAGGGCAAAACTGCCCGCAATTTACTTTACTACAAACCGGAAGAAGTGATGGCAGTATTTGACAGAGAAACTGCCGGAAAACGCAGCGATGAATTATTTGGCGCAGGAGATGCGCCCGTCATTTCTACTTTTGATGAAGCAATAGGAGCCGATACATTAATTATTGGCGTTGCGCCTCCGGGCGGACTGCTCCCTTTTGCATATAAAAAAATTATTGAAGAAGCGATAAAAAGAAGAATGAATGTCGTTAGCGGGCTGCATACCTTTTTATCTGAAGATGAAGATTTAGTACGGCTGGCGCGCCAAAACAATGTTACAATTTTTGACGTTCGAAAAAATAGTGAAAACCAGGTCGTTAATCGAAAGGGGATTAAAGAAGATTGCCTGCGAATTCAAACAGTAGGTAACGATTCGAGTCTCGGGAAAATGGTTACGAGCTTTGAAATTGCTGTTGAGTTAAAGCGGGCAGGTTACGATGCTAAGTTTGTTGCAACCGGACAAACAGGAATAATGATTGAAGGTGATGGATGTCCGATTGATTCTGTTGTGGGAGATTATATAAACGGTGCGGCTGAAAAACTCGTTCTTAAAAATCAGCATCACAAAATTTTATTAATTGAGGGACAGGGTAGTTTAGTACATCCCCGTTACTCTTCTGTTACCTTAGGTTTGCTGCATGGTTGTATGCCACACGGCATGATAATGTGTTATGAAGTGGGGCGAAAATATGTGAACGGACTTGAAGGGGTAAAAATTCCACCACTCAAAGAAGTGATTGAAGTCTTCGAAACAATGGCTAATATAATGTTTCCTTCAAAGGTTATTGGCATTGCTATAAACAGCCGAAAAGTAAGCAAAGAAGAAGCCGATAAAGAAAGAAATAGAGTAAAAGAAGAATTCGGCTTACCGGCATGTGATGTTATAAGACATGGACCGGATGAATTGGTTAATGCGATTTTAGATTACGGAGTGAAATTAAAATTTAACCTTCAAAAAGAGATGACTCGGCTATCAACCAATGACACACCAATCGAATATAATTTGACTCTGAAAAATTAGGATTGCTTAAATATAAATTGACCGATTCAAACGTTGCTGCTTATTTACTAAATCACCTTACGCAGATATTGTCGTATTCCGTTAACTAACGAACGCTGTCGGGTTGCAGCACCGGTTACACAACATTTATTAAAATTTTATTTTAGTAGCATAAGTTTTTTGGTTTCCCAAAATCCATCAGTGATCATTTGGTAAAAATATATACCGCTTGATAATGAAGATCCATCAAATTCTATTTGATGAATTCCGGATCTTAATAGCCCATCAACTAGTGTGGTAATTTCTTTACCCAAACCATCATAAATTTTAACGACTACATGTGTTGGTTTTGATATTGAATATCTAATAGTTGTAGTTGGATTAAATGGATTTGGGTAATTTTGATACAGAGAATTTTCGTTTGGCAATATATAGTTATCCTCTACATCTGTAGTTCCTTGACCGCTAACGTAAATTAAATAAGTAGGATTATTAACAGCATTACTTCTGAAATACAAAATGTCTTCAAAATAAGGAAGAGAAGAACCATCACAGATTGGACATAAATCGGGCATATAGAAAATTAACTTGATTGAATCTTGGGGAGATAAAGTTAGTGGAGATAGTTGTTTATCAAAGATAATATGAAAAAGATATGAAGTATCTTCAGTGCACACTTCTACTGGATATAAATATATCTTGTTTGAATAAATGCTGTCAATAACTAATTCATTAATACCAGAGTTTTTAATAAACAAACTATCTTTAATGTCTTCATAAAATCCTTCACCTTCAATATTGAGTGAGTCCTTGCTAAATATTATTGTCTGAGAATATCCTATATTTTGAATGAAGAATATTAGAACCAGTATTATAATATTTCCTTTCATTTACTAACCTTTTTATTAAGCTATATAACGGCGTGTAATCCCGCAAAGGCGGGACAAGTTATTAAAACACAATACCGTAGTTAATTTTATTTTTGAATCCATCCCGGTTTTAGCGGGAAAAGATTTCCTTCTACTTTTTACACATGCAAAAAGCAAGGGTTATATTCTGCTGAAATTGCAAGTGTCCGGGTTAAGTCGATTTGCGGCTTAGTCCAACACTGGATTATACCTCAGCACGTTTCGGCATTAATCCCTTAAACGTTATGTTGATTTTATTTAGCTAACTCAGAAAATGTATAGGTGTTTAATTCATATTCTTTTATTAGTGATATAAAGTTTTTTATATATCCAATTTCAATTTGATAACTAATTGCATTTGAATCAACCGGACAATGAGCATATACACAAAGTATTTCTTTATTTTCCTTAGCCCTTTGTAAAGCATTTCTTAATTTTGACTCATTAATATTAAAATTTATATCTATTCCAAGTGATGAAACTATCTTTGACTCACCTTTTTTACAAAATATTTCATCTATTTTCTCAACTTCTTTTTCTAAGGGTTTCCGTTGTTCATCTGTTACATCTCGAAGTATTTCGAAATAGTTTAGTAAATAATTATCAAGTGAATCATTATTCATACCATACGGATAAGAATATGATTTTGGATGAAGGTCGCTTTTATCCATTATATTTAATGCAGGCAAAACTTCATTATAAAAGTAGTCGTTTAGAGTATGAGATTCTAAATACTTCACAGCATCAATATGCTTGTATCCATGACATCCAATTTCAAAACCTAGTGAATCTAGAGTTTGTAATTTTTCTAATTTTGATGAAGCAAGTGTATTTATCATTGTTACAAAAAAAGTAGCTTTGATGTTATTTTCAATTAAACTATTTGATAGTTTATACCACTGATCAACATAGGCATCATCAAAGGTAAGACACACCCCACCCTTATAATCTTCTAAATTATCAACAATGTGTTCATTACAAGAAATTAATAATACGAATAGTAAAAGTGTGAATAATTTATTATTGATCTTCATAATTATTCTATCAACATAACGGCGTGTTATGTTAAAAAACAACACCGCAATTAATTTTATTTTAAAGATTTCCTTCTACTTTTTACATATGCAAAAAGCAAGGGTTATTTCGATTAAATTTCCCAAACCCCGAATGACGATAAATACAG
>Ga0210044_10002444_pt1 | contig 27679 bp, 27 predicted proteins | sample CryGey13umfilter_2_FD_183959 | JGI IMG/M metagenome (GOLD analysis project Ga0210044, IMG submission 183959) | Groundwater microbial communities from aquifer in Utah, USA - Crystal Geyser 4/9/14 3 um filter (SPAdes) (version 2) | ecosystem: Environmental > Aquatic > Deep subsurface >... | reverse complement strand
GCAGGAGTTCCAACGTCACTTGCTATGCACGATATGGGATTGGCCACAGTAATCAACCCACAGAATAGAGACGCAACTGGAAAACCACTAACATCTGCAATGAAAAGCACTATTGAAAGACTAAGAACATGGGACAGCAGAAGTCAAGTTCATGAACCAGTGGATAGAAACTTTAGACAGGCATTCAGCGAACTAGACAGATTAAAAGATAAACTGGCAGTTGGAGATTCAGTGATTGAGAAAGCAGCTTACATTTACAGAAAAGCTCTTGAAAAAGGTCTTGTCAGAGGACGTTCCATTTCAGCCTTGATTGCATCTGCACTTTATGCAGCATGTAGAGATACAGAAACACCAAGAACGTTAAAAGATATTGGATTGGCAAGTAACATTAAACGAAAAGATATTGCAAGATGCTATCGTTTGTTGTTAAGAGAATTGAATTTAAAAATGCCAGTAGTGGATCCAGTAAAATGCATTTCAAGAATTGCAAGTAAAGCAGGATTGTCTGAAAAAACAAAAAGAAAAGCAACAAAGATTTTACAAACTGCAGAAGAGCAAAAAATTTCAGCAGGTAAAGATCCTATGGGATTAGCTGCTGCCGCACTTTATGTGGCATGTGTGACAAATGGAGAGAATAAAACTCAGAGAGACGTAGCAGAAGCTGCAGGCGTAACTGAAGTTACAATTAGAAACAGATACAAAGGTTTGAAGTTAGCTCTAAATCTTTAAAATTATTTTTTCAGAGTTAGATTTTTAATTTCTTTTAAGAATTCAAAATCATCTATAATCAAATTTTCAGGAAAACAATTCAGCATGTGGCCGTTTGGGATTGAATAAAAATTCCAGTCCAAGCATTCTGTATCAAATTCGTATGGTCGTGTATTATCAAACTCCCAATCAAATCCATTATCAATATGTTTTTCTGGGTACGAATGGCCTCGGATTAAAGTGATAATATTTTCGTCATAATTCGCTTCTATCTCAGCGTATAACGCATTAGGATACAAATACAAGACATTGGGATGATTGGTAATAGATTCAAATTCTTTTTGAGTGACATATTCATTATGAAGTAAGATTACAGAATCAAATGTATCCAAGAGATTAGGATCTTTATCAATATCAATATCAGCAATTAGAGGATATCCAAGCAGAGACAGAATTTTGACAGCGTTAGAAGAACCAGAATATCCTAAAAATTTAGAGTATTCAATTTTTGTAGTTAGACATTCTGCAGAGCATTCGTTTCTATAAAAAGTGTAAAACCCAGGTTCCCAATAAGCACTAGAAGTGAAAATTGGCATTACAACTGCAGAGTTTTGTTTTCTAGAATCATACAAAATATCTTCAATGTGTTCAATGTCGGATTTTAATAGAAATTGGATATCTTTAGGGATTGGGTTGTTATTTTCAAAATAGAAATCTTTCTCATATGCATATATGGTAAAAAATTCGTTATTTCCGGAAAATTGATGTTTTTGGTAATCAGGTAAAGAAACAGATCTTTTCACCGTGAGGAGATTTTCTTCAAGCAAGTATTCGAGAGCGTTAAGAAATTCAGTTTCCGAAATTAAATTATGCGTCCAATAATCGGCAGTATTCTTAAACCAAAAAGGGATTTCATTTTCAGATACAGAAGAAGAGACATTCAATAAACCATCAAATATTAGCCAATCCACACCATGAGCAAATTCATCATCACTGATTTTATCTGCAGACCACCACATAGCATTGTTTTTAATCCAAAATGGGACGGATTCTTCAGCATGAGTGGTCAACGCACAGCCTAAACAAAACAACATTGTAAAAAATAATAGTAATATCTTCATATCAATTATTCAGTTGCACCTGTTTATTTTTCATATAAAATCTGTCAACTAACAACATACAGATAGCAAAAATGCCAGAAACCAAGAAAAGAATCTCCAATGAAGACATCAAAGAATGAGAAAATGCATCTTCGATTGAAATCACATTAATTTGAGCAATAAAATTAGCATATGAAAATACAAAATAATTGGTGGCCCAGTGAATCAAAAGTGCAGACAGAAAACCATATCTTAGATAAACCCATCCCAAGATAATTCCACTAGCTGCAGCTTGTGCAAATTTACCACTACTCCAAGAATCTTCAAAAGCGACATGTGCGAATCCAAAAAGAAATCCTACAAAAACAATCAAAAATATAGCTTTTTTTGCATTATGAATGTCTAAAAAAGTTGGATTCCATAAACAACGTATGAAGTAACGTACAGAGAATCTACAAGAATAAAGAGTAAAAAGAGGAACACCAACCAATATGAATCTAAATCCAAATTCTTCTATCACAGGAGCAAGACTAACATAAAAAAATTGAATTAAGTCATTATCAACTAAAGGAGGAACAATAGCAACACCAAAACCTTCCTGTACAAAATTAATCAAAGTAGAAATTAATATTAAAATTGAAAACCATTTTGTAACGCCTAACATGTAATTTAGTCTAGTGTCATATTTTCCACAAGAGATAATCAGTGAAAGTGTTTTCAAAAACCCGCGGGACGGACCAAGTATGGCAATGACAAAAAGCATAAGATAAAAAATCCATAAAACAACAAAAGCATCACCAATGCTTACATCAATAGGATTAAGATACAACCAAGTTCCATTGAAAATATCTAGATGTGTGAGAGGATATTCATAATTGATATCACCGCCGATATCACTTTCAAAAATAACAAAAATGCCAATTGGAAAAGAAACCAGAAGAAGACCAAAAATCACAGTAAGTAACGCAGTGAAAGGAATTCCAATTGATTGGAGTAATTTATTTGAATTTTGCAATTCGTTCTAGTGTAATTCTATTGTATCTGCTGCAAATCCTAAATTAATCAAAGTCTCTTTAATTGTGTCTCGATGATCCCCTTGTAAAAAGATGTAACCTTCTTTTGCAGTGCCTCCACAAGCATATTTGTTTTTGAGATCTTTTGCTACAGTTTCTAAGTTGTTTAATTTAGGATCTAATCCTTCTATCATAGTACCTTTTTTCTTAAATCGCCTAGTTTCTAATCGAATGATAATTTTTGTGCTATCTTTGGCAAGCTCACCACAAGCACATAGATCTTCTGGAAGACCACAAGTATTACAAATTACCGCCATTCGTTCGAAATAAATTCAATTATTCACACTATTAAGCCTTGTTTGAATATAACTAAAAAATCAGAAACAATTGTATTTTTTAGATGGGAAATTAAAGATAATTAGTGACAGAAGAACTTACCAAAAAAGCTGCAGATATGCTTCTAAACGGAGCAACATTGCTTAGAGAACCTTGCCCATATTGCACAGGAGTCAGAGTTATGAAAGAAGGATATGCGTTGTGCATTAAATGTGGGCGTGAACCTGAAAAAAAAGAGGTGCCAGCAGCAAAGATACCAGAGAGCACATCATCAACAATTAAAAAAACAATAGAAAAAAAGATGAAAATTCTTTCAACAGAATTAGAAAATGAGACAGATCATGAAAAGCAGCAAGAGATTTTAAAAACAATTAATTCATTGTTAGAAACAATGGGAAAGATAAAAGACGATAAATAAGAATATTTTAGAAAAAATGGTAGACATATAATCACGTTTCATAGGCAACATAAAACAACCAGTAAATACCAATATGCTTAAGTCGTAAATCATCATACAAAATTTGTGAATAAAGCAGAGTTTTACACATGTAAAAATTGTGGAGCGGAATTTCCATCAACAGAAATTAGACTTTATTGCAAAGTATGCAAATCAAATCTAGATAAAACAGGAAATTTACCTAAACTCTAATTTATGAAATAAATAAGACAGAGAGAAATTAAACTCATGTCAACATTCATGAAAGTGTCTATCGGAGTAGTAATAACTGCATTCATCATAGTATTTGTGACAATTTAAACAGTAAATACATTCAAATGAATTCTCAACAAAACAACATGTAAAGAAAAGGATTGTCCAAAAACCAATAAAAAGACCATAACTTCAAACCTCAAGAGAATACCTAAAATGATCTAATTTTAGAGAGAGACAAATTTTCTCATAAGAATAAAGTTTTTATGTTAAAATCTGTGACGATGAACTATAATGAGTAGTAATAAGAAATCAGCACCACTTCCAGCGTCAAGCGGGGGTCTCATGAGGTTTTTTGAAGACGAGACAAAAGGATTCAAGATAGACCCAAGAATAGTAGTATCCATTCCAATCAGTTTAATTGTAATTTCATGGGCAATTGACATATTTCTAGCTCCGTGAAGAAACAATGGAAAAAGACTTAGACGATGTTTCAAATATACACAAGAGATTTTCCCTTACATTACTTAATCCATCATCATACCATTTCTCATTAGTTGCATCACTCACAATAGCAGCAGTGATTGTAATTACAGTTCATTTTGGATATTTGAACGAATCACTTGAAGAGTTTTGGTATAGAATTCCAATAATTGTAGGAGTGTTAGCACTAACACAAATTATCGATACAATGTTTTCAAAGAAAAAAGAGTATTCGAAATCGCTTCATTCATCATTGTTTGCAAACATGTTATGGATAGTCACACTCTTGATGGGGTTACTGGCAAGTGTGGTTCTAGTTAAAGAAACGTCATTATTCTTTGTAACTTTTGGAATGTTTCTTTTTGCAAGTTTCAGAATAGGAATTTACACGACAACGTTGGGAGTAAATTTGAAGAAAGCTTGGGCGATATGTTTTGTTCAACCTATAGCAATGTTTCTGGTGTTAGTTCCACAAGAGTTATGGATTTCAATGCTAAGTGATCCTTTGTCTTTAGGATACGGCATATCATTTATGATAATTGCAAGTGTATGGTCAGTTCTAACAGATAGAGCAGGCAGACCAGGTATGGAAAGTACTCATAAAACAATTCAAGCATATTTGGCGTCACAGGGAAACGATTTCACAGATGCAGAAGAGATTATGGAAAAACGTTCAAATGAATCCAATGTGACCACGTCTCAAATTAGATTCTCAACACAAAATGGAAAAGAGTTCAGAATGGTCTTACCAGAGATACATCCAGGACCATATCATCCAGTTGGAGGAAGCAATATACCATATCTAATTTACAAGAATTTATCATCATCCGCAATGGTAATGCACAGCATATCAAACCATGCGTTAAATCTACCATCAAGAAATGAAGTTGAAAAATATTTAAAAAATTTGGAAAATAGTGAAATAAAAGATCACGGAATACAATGTACTGAGCCAGTAATAGTTCAAATAAACAAGTCAAGAGTCATAGGTTTGCTGTTTGGGAATAATCCACTATTATTTTTGTCGTTGTCTCCACATGGAATGGAAGATATTCCCAACTACATGAAAACAGAAATTGAACAATATGCCAAAAATCGAAATTATATGAAACCAATGATAGTGGATTGTCACAATGCGATGGGCGAAGAAATTTCTAATGAAGATGGGGAAGACATGCTAAAGGCTGCAAAATCCTGTTTAGACACATTAATCACAAAAAATAGTTTCCCAATAGAATTAGGATACGCCAATACAGATGGAATGGATGTATGGACAGAAGATTTAGGGATGGGGGGATTAGGAATTGTGTGTCTTAAAATTAATGGAAAAAAATACTTTCTTGGGTGGGCAGATGCCAATAACATGGAAAATGGAGTAAGGGAGAAAATCATAGACATATTTACAAAAAGGGATTATCAATTGCTTGAGATCTGTACATCAGACACACATTTTGCCCCAGTTAAAGCCAGAAATAGAAACGGATACTATCAATTAGGATTAATTACAAGTGCAGAAAAGCTATCAAAATGGTTTTTTGAAATTGCAAAAAATGCAGAAGCAGACATTACATCAGCAAAATTCGAAATTTTAGAAAATAAATCAAGAGTGAAAGTTATGGGCCAAAGCATATACGAAGATTATTCAAAAGCATTAGACAATTCACTAAGAATTACAAAAGTGTTTGTAATAGGTTGCGTAGTGTTATTTTCAACTAGTCTTTTTCTATAGTTTTCATTTGATCTAGATTACCGTAAAAATCATCAACAAATGAAGAAAACTGAAAAATAGGTACAATTGGAACATTATCAATAAAGTTAATTTTATCATGATACAAAGTAACAATAACAGGAACAGCAATTGCCCCAGGAGTTTTTGAAACATATTTTTTAGTTCTCTCAATCTGTTTTTTAACAGCAGAAGATAATGCAGACACGGTATATCGTTTCCAATGTTTGCAATCAATTAAAATTGCAACACCTAATCGGATGCCAACGACATCAATTTCCATTCTAGGTTTAGTCAAAATCATATTTTTAATTACTGCAAAATTTTTTGATGATAAAATTTCAGCAGTCAATCCCTCAAAATCTCTCCAATCCAACGCAATTGCAATTTCGTCAATTGGGAATCCTTTTTCAAGTAAAGATACTGTGATTTTTAACTTATCACCATTTTCAAAATAATACCAATCATTTTCTTTTTTTCCAATATCATTTTTAATGAATTCATCTAAGATTATTTGAGAATCATCTAAACTCATTTTTGTTACAACAGAAAAATCTTGAACAGATACGCCACCTGAAATGATTCCTTGTAAGCCAATTATCATTTTAGGATGAATTTTCAATTGTAATTTTTGAATCATGTTAGAAATATAGGTTTTAGGAGCATCATGGTATTATGATATAGGTTTTATTACATGTTTTAAAAAACAAGATTATGAGAAAAATGCTAGTTGTGATACTAGCTCTTTCAATAGTATCTATAATGTACAATGAATCATTTGCAGAAAAAAACACATTCTTTGATTCAGTTAAATTTATTCAGTATTTGGATGAAAACACAGCATTAGAAGAAGTAAGAAATGGAAATCTTGACGCATATTACTATACAATTTCTCCAGACAGACTAGATAGCAATCAAGCCAAAAAAGGATTGCAAGTATTTGATTCCACAGGAGGAAGTTACAGTATTTTAGTAAATCCTGCAGAATCAGAAAAATTCAATCCATTCTCAGATAGAGACATCAGATTTGCTCTAAATTATTTAGTAGATAGAAAATTGATAGTCAATGAATTGATGGGTGGATATGGAATTCCAAGCATCTCATATTATAGTCCAACAAACCCAGAATATCTTACAATCATTGAACAACTAGAGATGTTTAATTTCAAATACAATCCTAACCTTGCAGAGAAAATCATTACAGATGCATTAAAAGAAAAAGGAGCCATAAAGACAAAGGACAAATGGGAAATGAACAACATGCCAATAGAGATCGTAATTTTTATCAGAAGTGATGATCCAGTTAGAAAATCAATAGGAGAGATTCTATCTACAGAATTAGAAAAAATTGGATTCACAGTCAAAAAAGATTTTGGAGATCTTAACAAGGCATTTGTTGTAATATATGGTTCAAATCCTGCGGATTTGAAATGGAGCATATACACAGAAGGATGGAATAGTTCTGCATTTGTCAAATATGACTCCACAGCATTAGGACAGATGTATTCTCCGTGGTTTTCATATATGCCAGGGTTTAATGATCCAACATATTGGAATTATAAGAATGATAAATTAGATGAACTAACCCAAAAAATTTACACTGGAGATTTTGAAACATCAAAACAAAGAACAGAATTAGTTCAAGAAGCAGTAATAGAAGGAATTAATGAATCAGTTAGAATTTTTCTGGCAAGCAAGATTGACCAATATGTTGTAAATGAAAAAGTGTATGGGGTAGTAAACGATTTTGGAGCAGGGATTCCAAGTAGATTTACTCCAATTAATGCAAAAAGTGATCATGACGAGTTTGTAATCGGCGTTAAACAAATCTACCAAGGAGCATGGAATCCAGTAATGGGGTTAACGGATACTTACAGTAGGCATATTTGGGAAATTATTTCAGATCCTGCAACATTTAAACACCCATTTACAGGTGAAACATTTCCAATTAGAGCAGATTGGCAAGTTGAAACCACAGGACCGGAGGGAAACATAGTATTACCACAAGAAGCAAAAATATGGAATCCAACATTACAAAAATGGATTCACGTAGAGGAAAATACTGTTGCAACAAGTAAAGTGACATTTGATTTTAAATTTAGCGATTGGCATAACGGCAAAAAAATAGACATGAACGATATTTTGTATTCGCTGTATTTCACAATAGAATGGGGAACACAATTAGACAAGAATGATAAAACATTTGACACTGAATTTACCCCAAGAGCTGCTCAAAGCATTCATACAATTAAAGGAGTAAACGTAGTAGATGAAGACACTATTGAAGTCTATGTAGATTATTGGCATTTTGATGATGGTGAAATAGCTGAATGGGCATCAATATGGAGCTCTACACCATGGGAAATCACTGCAGCGATGGAGAAAGCAGTAGTTGATGGAAAAGTGTCATTTTCTAGATCAGGTGCCACAAGTAAAAACGTAAACTGGTTATCGTTGATCATTCCAAATGATGCAAATGCAATAAAAAATTATTTGCAAAAATTCAAAGACAGTAATTACATCCCACAAGCATTAAAAGAAAATAATGCAAATATGGATTATTATGATAACAGATATGATTCTTCAATAAAATGGATTGAACGTAATAATCATGCAGTCATAAGTAACGGCCCGTTTTATCTTGAATCATATTCTCCCGAATCAAGAACAATCAAAGTAAAGGCATTTGATGATGATTCATATCCATTTAAGAAAGGAGAATGGGAGAAGTTTGAAAAAATAGATTTTCCGTTGATCAAAAAGACAGATATAAAAAAAACAATACAGAAAGGAGATGATCTAATTTTGACAATAGAAACTCAAAATTCAGATTCATTATTGTATTTCATAACAAATAATCTTAATGAAAAAACAATTACAGACAAAATTGAGATTCAAGGAACAAAGACGATAATCAACATACCAGCAGAAAACATGAAAGATTTTGAGACAGGCGCACACAGTATCAAAATATTTGCAATTTCAAATTCAATACTAAAACCAGATTTTCATGAAATGAGCTTTGTTTTGACTAGCGATAAAACAGAATTACCTGTAGACACATATGAAAACACTGAATTTTCCAATAATAAATATGAATATTGGATTTGGATCATTCCAATAACAGTGATCATCGGAATCACAACATATCTAAAGAAAAGAAATCAAAGCAACCCATAATCTTTTAAAACCAATTCTATTTGAGATTCATTTTCAAGTTTTGAGTATTCATTTAAGAGATTTTGGTTTAGTTCGTAGAATGTGTGCCCCCATTTGAATTTGTTAAGCAATTCCAAACTTTGTTCCGTAAAACCTAAAATGTATAGCGACGCAGATAATGCCTCAACGGTAGTCAATTTGTTTAATTTGGAATAGTTTATTGGATTACCTGCAAGTAGTGGAGGTAGTTTTCTTTTAATTCCATCAAATTTTTTAGAAAATGCTTGATCTGCAAGATTCCAAGAGCAATCAATGCCAATTATAGAGTGAATTATTGACTTGTCCTTAGGCAATAATGTTTTTTCAGAAAATGGATCTAACACCAAACCTTTTGCACTGATTTTTTTAATGCTTTGTGCCAATCCAAATTTTACCATTTTAGCGGCTGTGCATTTTTTAGGATCGTCCTGATAAAACATTAAAACTTGTAACTTCAATTTAATCATAAATTACATTGAGAGTATTTGGAATTTACTCTAATACTTTGTAGGTTACCGTGTAGTAAAATCTAGATACTTGATCATCTTTCATAACCTCAACATTCCAAGTCGTATCAGATAAAAATTCAGTCGAAGACTCTGGCAAGATACTAAACTTTTCTAGACGTACATCAGGACCACTATATCTAACATTAAGACTAGTTCCATCAACTTCAACAACATCATAAATTTGACCTTGTTTTCGGGTAGATTCTCTAACTAGGCAATCATCATCAGGACCAATAATACATGTACCGATAATAGTGCTTACTTTGAGATTAACGTTAGATTCCTCACCTAGTGTAGGGGTTAGTAATGAACCAGAAATAACTCGGGGTGCAAGATTGCCATCGACGGTGGTTTTTTCCTCAGTAAAAATTGAAATTGTTTTCTCAGCAATTCTACTTTCTTTTTCAATTACAGTGTTTAATTTCAAAGGTGGTGGTTTTTCTATCACATTAAATTTAATGTGTGCAGTTTCAAAATCAGCATCTACTGTAACTTCGTATGCACCAACAGATGAAACATCTGTAGGAACTACAAATTCATGTGAAAAGGAACCAGAAGGACTGGGTCTAATAGTAGTTACAGGTCCAGTGTGTTTTCCACAATAAAATGAACCACATGTAATTCCGTTTTCCGTTTTCTTAATTACACTTACATCAAATTTTTCCAAATATACTAACTTGCTAGGTTTTCCTGTAACAACTACAGTATCACCAGGATAGTATTCAGATTTGTCAGTGTTTAATAGCAAAGACAAATCAACATTACTTCCAAATGTAAAGTCATTAGTAACACTAAATCTAGACTCAGTTTGCTTGTTCAAATAATTTGCACGTACAATGTATTCGCCTTCTTTGAATATGGTAGCAGGCAATTCAAATAGACTGGAGAAACCACCGCCTACAGTTGGATAGACCATTGCTTGATGAATTTGTTTGAATGGGAAAGCACCATCAAAAACTTTTATGCTTACTCTTTCGGTAACTACTAAGCCTTCACTACCTTGTACACGTGGAATTACATTACCTACTACATTTAATTTCTCACCAGCTTTGTATAATGACTTGCCAGTTGAGACAAACAGTGGATTTACAGACAAAGAATCGTTTTGAGGATTTGCTGAAACTTTAAAGAAAAAATCCATGCTTTTTGATGCAATAGCTACCGTAATTTTGTAAACACCATAATTTGAAATTTTAGCACTTCGACCATCATCTTCTTTTAAAATAGCAGGTTTTTCATATACAGGCACATTCCAATCCCATGAAAATCGTTGATTTTGAACAGTTGCACCTGAATCTGTCCTAGTACCATCAGGTCTAGTTACAGTGATAGACACAGAGTGATCACCGGTGGGAGGAAGAATTCCAGTCAAATGAACGGTTTCACCCAAGCCATATACTTCCTTATCAGTTGAAATAATTGCACCGTCTTTCAAATCAAGAGAGTCAACTATTGAAAAAGTGCGTGTCGCAGTATTTGCCAAATATTGGGATTTAACAATATAATTTCCAGGAGTGAAGATATTTTTTGTCACATCAACTTTAACTGAATATTTTCCAGAAGTTTCAGGGATGGCTGAAAAACTATATCCAACAACTATGTTGTTATTTTTTGATAAAGAGTCAATTGTGATAGGAGTGCCATCTTCATGTAAAATTGAAACTTTTACTGAAGAACCAGTACCATAACTTGAATTGGAGTAAGGATCTTTTACAAACCCATGAATAGTGATAGCATCACCAAATGCATAGACATCTGTATCAGTTTGAACGGTTATTGGATCATCAGATTTAACAAAGTTTTCAGGATCGTCCACAACAGGAACAATAAGGGTTGCAGCACCAATTTCCTTAGAAACAGTAACTTTGTAATCGCCTAAACGATTAGAATTGTTTGGGATTGTAAAAGAATATGCAAATGAGCCATCACCCATGATTGTCACTCCATCTTTGATTTTAAATCCAGAATCACTACCAGAAGCGCTTGTAAGTGAGGTTTGCTTTGTTTGTATGATTTCCAAATCAAGCGTATTGATAAAAACTTGATTTAATCTGCCACTAATATTCACCTTATCACCCAAACCGTATGCTTTTTTATCTGCCCAAAGAGATATTGGGACATCTTCTTTGATATCTTTTACCACTTCAAAGGAAGTAGATGCAGACTTGTCAAAATACTCGGCATCTATTGTGTATATTCCATAGACAGGATTTACAGTTGTAAGGAAGACACTTGTTTGGAATTCACCGTTTTTAGGATATAAATTTCCGCTATAGACAGTTTTACCGCTAGAATCTTTTACGGTAAACTTCATTCCCTGGAAAGGTATTACTTCAGAGGTAAAACCATTGATGGAGACAAGTTGTCCTGGAATATATTGTGACTTGTCAGTAAGTACACTAAATTCTTCATTTTGTTTTGTTTTTTGTTCAATTTGTTCTACTCCAACTGAAAAACTAGTGTTTGCAGTAGCATCAGCATAATTTACAGATACATCATAAGTTCCAGGGTTAATTCCAAGAACTTGATGCAAACTAAGAGTTGTTTTATAATTCAAGTTCAGATCAGGATACAAAGTAATTATTTTATTAAAATTAGGACCAGTGATGGTAATCAGGATTTGTTGAGGTTGAAAGAAAGGTTTCACAACATATACTTCTTCAGAAATACTTCCAGAGATAACTGCCACATCTCCAAATAAATAAAACGATTTTTCTGAAGAGACAGTGACATTGACATCATTAGTGGTTTTTGTTTCAATTAATTTTCCATTTGAAGAACCTGCAGTAGACTTTACAAATTTCCAATCATCAGCATTGTCAAAATCATAACCATCATAGATTCTTTGCCAGGATGTAAAATCATTTTTAATATCAGACAGAGTGGGAGTTTTGTCAATTACAACTCCATTTGCATCTCTAAGTTCCACAGACTCACTTGAATCGGTGAACCAAAGATTTTGATAGGAATATGTCAAGAATTGTCCAGATTTAATAATAGTACCAGAAGGGATGGTCATTGTTTTTTTAAGAACCGTTGTAGATGCAACTTTCCATCCACTCAAATCTACATCAGAATTAGTTGGATTGTAAATCTCAACCCATTCAGAGATAGATGTAGAATCATCGCCAAGTGGGTTAATATCCACTTCATTAATCAGTACATGATCAGCAGTTTGAGCATGTGCGGGAACTAGCATTCCTGCAAGAACAGCCATTGAAAATAAGATAAGCAAGTTGGAATTCATCGACATTTCCTAACTTCGTTGACTAAAAGACTCATTTTAGAATTGAATTGAGGAAAAGTTGAGCTTGTTGTTAAAGTCATATATCTTAAAACCATTAAAAACTTGATCAATTTTTTAGTATTAAGGAATACGAAGGATTCATTCTTAAGAATAATCACATTTAGGACATTTTTCATTAATGATTTTTGAACCATAATCCATACAGATTCCTTTGCCAAGATCATTTTCAATCAATTGCCTCCTTTTTCCAACATAGACTTTGATTCCAAAATACATACCAAGTACAATCAAAACGGCGTAAATTGGAGCCATAAATGGCAACAATCCAATCATGAAAAGGAACAACCCCACAATCAGAACAATATCTTTCCTTACAAAATTCAATAAACCAAAGAAATCACCTAATTCATAAAAACGTGCCTGAGCTCAGATCGTGAGACAAAATATTACATCATTTACAATCATTACTCTAACTCTTCCTCATTGCTCGGCAACCACATTAGGAATTCGATTTGATAATAAGATAATGGTATGGTGGGATCGGAGAGATTTGAACACTCGACCTCTGCGTCCCAAACGCAGAATCATACCAAGCTAGACCACGATCCCAGTATGCCAAGAAAATTGCCCAATTTAAGCTTCACAGATAATCATTTTAAAGGCAGTCAAAGGAGCAAAAACGTGCAAATTGAAGCATATATCAAAGCAGGAAAAATTGCATCTGAAGTAAGAGAAATGGTCAGAGTGAAAGACTGGGTAGGAAAAACAGTCTATGAGGTTTGTGAAGAAGTAGAAAATGAAATTAAAAAAAGAGGTGCAAAATGTGCATTCCCAGTAAATGCAAGCATTAATGAAATTGCGGCCCACTATACAGCAGAACCAAATGATTCAATCACAATCAAAGACACAGATTTAGTAAAAATTGACTTGGGGGCACAAATTGATGGATATATTGCAGACACCGCAGTTACTGTTTGTTATGATGTACAGTTTGATGGTCTAGTTCAAGCTGCAGAAGAAGCATTGGGAAATGCAATGTCCATGATAAAAACAGGAGTCAAAGCAAGTGACATTGGACGGACTATAGAAACCACAATTAAAAAAATGGGATTCAAACCAATTGCAAATCTTAGTGGGCATTCACTTGATCAATATACAATTCATGCAGGAAAATCAATTCCAAATATTTGGTCAATAGGAGGATTTTCACTATCAGAGAATTCAGCTTATGCATGTGAACCATTTGTAACTACAGAGCAAGGAGGGGGATTTGTAAGGAATGGGCAAATAAAAAATATTTTTGCGTTAAACTCACGAAAGAAAACAAAAAATGATGAAGCAGACAAATTACTAGATTTCATTTGGGAAAATTTCAACATGTTACCATTTGCCCTAAGATGGATTGTAAAGGAATGGGATGAAAAGAAAGGAAAAGAACTACTAGATATTTTGATCAAGAAAAAGGCAGTGCAAGCATATCCAGTATTAATCGAAATAAATGGTCAGAGAGTAGCTCAAGCAGAACACACATTCATTCCAAAAGAAGACGGAGTAATAGTCACAACCAAAGTGCAATAAAAATACACAATCAATGAAAAATCATGAGTGATGAAGTAAGACCATGTCCAAAATGTGGTGGATTGATGTTCAAAGAGCACGGAGAGGAAACATCATGGTTTTGCCCAGGATGCAATATAAAATTCAGAACTAAATGATATAGAATTCATTGATCGGTGGATTCACCAAAGATTTTCTCAATCATTGTTAATCCATCACATGACACACATTTTGTCATATTTACAAATAAAACATCACCTTCCTTGAACTTGCGTTTTACCTGCATTCCACATTTTGTACATTGTTCAATAGTGTATGCCACAGTAATTTTTTTCTTAGAAAACATTATTGTGGAACTCCTGCGGTATTTCCAACTCCGATTATCACCACAGATTGACCTTGGGTGGTGTTTTCTCGAATCATATCATAAACTTGAACACAAACATCATCAGCAGTATCAGCAATTTCTTTTGTCATCAAAGTAATTGCCTCTTTGACAGATTGCTTAATTACAATTGAAAATATCGGAATAGCATTATTTGTTGCAATTGCTTCAATTTGAAATTTCTCAGTGCCAATACCACCAATAGCAGCACCAAAACCCTGAGCAATTGATGCAGAGCTTTCGCCCTCCATCTTTAATGCAGCATCTATCATGATTATTGCATCAGGTTTATCGTTAGAGACAATAATTTCTAATGCATCCGCAGGTCTACCAACAGTAGAACCAGGACCTTCTGCTTTTAGAAGTAACAATTTTCTACCTTCAAAATCAATTTCTGAAGAAACAGTTTGAAAAGTAATGGAATTCTTTGTATTATTTAACATCATTTTGCCAACAACCATAGGACCTATTCCATCTCCAATCGGTTGTCCTGTTTTAAATGCAGGAATCGCTTCTTTCATTGCTTCTGCCTGCTCCATAATGAAAGGAAGCATCATCTGTAAGGGTAAAATCAAAGGATAGTTGTTTTGTTTTTTTGCAGTCAAAAACATGTGGTTAACAATTTTGTAAATCATTTGTAAAGAGGATGCAATTTCAAGTAACGTCTGGACTTTGGTTAACTCAATATCATTCATTTCAGGAGAAAGGGATTTCACTTGAAGTCTTGTAAAATCTTCCCTTGATCTTACTATATGGTGAACTTTGTCAACAATTCCATTAGGATCCATATCAACTGGCATGATTGTGAAATATTCTAAAAATCGATCAATTTTTTTTACAGGGTCATCGTTTGCTTTCAAAGTATGTTTTATGTAATTGATTAATTCAGTTCTTGATGTATCTCTAAAACTATCAAGTTTTTTAATAGCTTTTTTGATTTCACTTGAGGTGACAAGTAATTGAATACGTTGTCCATAAAACACAAAGAGGATGATTGGAAGAATCCAAACCAACATCATTAGTGGATTAGAATCATCGCTCATCGAAAATAATTGATCAAAGTCAAAAGATGTGAAATTCACTAGGATCAGCGTTTATTCGAACCAAATTAAAACATTCGTTCCAAACCCAAAGAGGCAGATCATATTGTAGAAAAAAGTGGGTTTAAGGGCAAAATAATGGCGAGTGCTTTTATTATAGTTAAAATACAAAAAAAGCCAAATATGCCACAAACAAAACCAATCGTGAGTGTAGAAAATGTTGTAGCTTCTGCAGATGTAATGCAAAAGATGGATTTGAACGAAATCACTAGAACATTTCCAGATGTAGAATATCATCCGGATCAATTCCCAGGACTGGTGTTTAGATTAAAGACTCCAAAAACTGCAACATTGATTTTCACTTCAGGTAAAATGGTATGTACAGGTTCTAAATCTGAAGAGATGGCAAGAAAGGCTGTGAAAACAGTAGTACAAAAACTTCGAAAAGGTGGAATTAAAGTAAAAAAAGATGCAGTAGTAACAGTTCAAAATATCGTTGCATCCATCAATCTAGGCGGAAAAATCCATTTAGAACAAGCAGCAAGAACATTGCCACGAAGTATGTACGAACCAGAACAATTTCCTGGACTTATTCATAGAATGTTAGATCCAAAAACGGTGATTTTATTATTCTCTTCAGGAAAACTTGTATGTACAGGAGCAAAACACGAACCAGATGTATACAGGTCTGTAAATAACTTACATGCACTACTTGAAGAAAAAGGATTAATGATTTATGATTAAAATCATAAATCTACTTTCATTCATTTTTATCTAGAAAAATTTGCAAATTAAAAAATACCAAAAAAGAATTTTAAAAAATAAATTATTTAATTGGGCTTCCTAACGGTACATCTTCAGTGACAGTTAGCCAAAAGGGTTTATCATCGACATCAGCAGCTAACAACATTGCGTTTGATTCAACACCAGCCATTTTTTTAGGTTCTAGATTTGCAATCACAATAACAGTTTTTCCGACAATATCTTCAGGTTGGTAATATTGTGCACCACCAATTATAACATCACGCTGATCACCATTTCCCAGATCAATTCTTCCTTTGATAATTCTAGATTTGCCTTCAATAGGTTCAGTTCCAATAATTCTTGCAACTCGAATGTCTAATTTTGCAAAATCATCATACGATACAGTAGACATAACAGACACTAATTTGCCCAGTTAAAATGAATTTCGAATATCATTGTAATTCTTTTTTATTTATTCCACTAGTTTCAATTTCATATCGGAGTGCGGCAGGAATTTCCATGTATTTTTTATTAACCAATTCAATAATTTGATCTTCAGGCACGTTGACTTTTTTCAATAATTTACCACGTTGATGAGCATATGCATTTTTCCAAAAACCAGCACCATCCAAAGTTTCAATTTTTGGCATGTATTTTGTGGGATTCATTTTCTTTTAAATTTTAAGTGACTGTGACGGAAGATTGGTAAACGCCATTGGAACTGGAGTTAATGTTCCGGATTTTAGGCATGTTACCCATCACAGTCTATTTGAGATGAAACAGGAATCTAATATATTTAATGCGGAATAAAGGATTGCAGCACATGGCTGTAATTCAGGTAGAAGTGGAAATTGATGCACCAATTGACAAAGTATGGGCGGTGGTTTCAGACATAGATAATGAACCCAAGTTTTGGAAGGGAACAAAAGAAGTTAAAAATATTTCAAAGGAAGGAAACACGATAAACAGAGAAGTTACAATCGCATTTAGGGATCAAAAATGCCTACAGCAAGTAAAAATTTATCCTAAAGAGAAAATCAAAGTTAAGTTTATCAAAGGAATAATCAATGGTGAAAAAATAGTATCTCTTACTGCAAAAGACGAAAAAACTATTCTCTTGACATATTGGAACATTAAACTGACAGGCATGATGGGGATGTTTACAGGGGCAATAAAAAATCACATCAAAAGCGGTACAGAGCAAGCTATGCAAAGCATCAAAGAAGAGATAGAGCGATAACATATGGAAATAATTTTTGATTTTTTCAATTATATTCTAACTGCAATTTTAATTGGAATTTCAGGAGCGTGGATATTTCTCATCAAATCAATGATAGAATCATCCAAACTTTCACCATATCTAGACAAATTTGAAAACATTTCTAAAGCCACTCCCAAAGTGTCAGTTATTCTTCCAGCAAGAAATGAAGAAAAATTTCTTGGAAATTGTTTAGAGTCACTATTAGATCAAGACTATGAAAATTACGAGATCATTGTAATAGATGATTCATCTGAGGATTCAACTGGAAAGATAATTTCAGACTTTGCTAAAAAAAATTCCAAAGTCATTCATGTACCTGCAAGAGCAAAACCTGAAGGATGGATGGGTAAAAACTGGGCATGTATGGAAGGATATAGAAGAGCGTCAGGAGATATTTTGTTATTTACAGATGCAGACACACAACATTCTAGGAATGTGATATCATTAGCAGTTGCACATTTAATTTCATTACATTTAGATGCACTATCTGTAATTCCAAAAATGTTAACATTTGATTTTTGGACAAACATATCACTTCCAATGATATCTACATTTCTACATACTAGATTTTCAGCATTAAATGTAAACAATCCCTCAAAGAAAACAGCATATTTCTTTGGAAGTTTTTTTATCATGGAAAAAAATACATACGAAGATGTAGGAATGCATGAAGGCGTAAAACACGAAATCATCGAGGATGGAGCGCTAGGCAGAAAGGTCAAGGAAGCAGGTTATAAAATTAGAATGGTAAGAGGAGAACACCTAATTAACGCAGTATGGGCCAGAGACAAAACCACACTGTGGAATGCACTTAAGAGATTAATGATTCCTTTGTATTTACAAAGTGAAAAAATTGCAATAGGAAGTTGCTTTGCCACATTATTTTTGTTGTTTGTACCTTTTCCAATTTTTGCAACATCAATTTTTTTACCTGTTGAAACCATATCTGCAAAAATACTTTGTATATCAGCTGCACTTGCATCATTTTTGATTTATGTTGGTGCAATAATAGAAACCAAAATCATGCTCAGATTACGATTGATTTATGCATTATTTGCTCCATTGGGGGGACTGGTAGTAATTTCAGGATTTTTTACCGGGTTATTTCAAGCAAAAAAATCATCATCAATTTCATGGAGAGGAAGAAGTTATTCTATGAAAGATCATATCCAGAATTCAATCAGAGTATAGTAATCCTTTTAGATAGAAAACAAAGAATAAAAAATCTATGGACAAGTCAGGAGTATTTGTAGGTGGAGTTATTGGAGCCGCAATAACAATGGTAATCATCGCAGTATTATTTATCTCGCCTCCAGAAGCATTAAAATCAGATTCAGTAAAAATTAACGAACAAGTAATCAATGCAGTTGAAGCATCGTCACTTTACTCAAAAAAGTTATCATTAATCGAAATTTTTGAAAAATCAGAACCAGGCGTAGTAAGAGTAAATGTACAAAGAAATGAAACCGCCGAGGTGGTTGGAGGGGTAGGATCGGGATTTGTTTTTGATAAAAAAGGACACATCATTACAAATGCTCATGTCGTAAATGATGCAATCAAAGTTGTAGTAACATTTCTTGATGGAAGATCATACAATGCAGAAATCATAGGGGCAGACGAATATACAGACATTGCAGTAATCAAAGTTAACGCAGATTTAGCGCTTTTACACCCATTATTCATTGGAGATTCATCAAATCTAAAAGTAGGTGAACAAATAGCTGCAATTGGAAATCCATTTGGATTATCAGGTTCTATGACTTCAGGAATTGTCAGCCAACTAGGAAGATTGCTTCCATCAGGTTCAGGGTATTCAATTCCAGATGTAATTCAGACAGATGCTGCAATTAATCCAGGTAATTCCGGAGGTCCATTACTTAACATGCGAGGGGAAATCGTTGGCATAAACACAGCAATACAGTCAGCCACAGGAGAATTTACCGGTGTTGGATTTTCAGTACCATCACAAACGGTTGCAAAAATTGTTCCAACATTAATTGAAAAAGGAGAATACAAGCATCCATGGATTGGAATTTCTGGAAGAGATATAGATCCAGATTTAGCAAAGGTTTTGAATTTAAACGAAGCCGTAGGGTTTTTAGTAATTACAGTCGTAGAGGACAGTCCAGCATTTGATGCAGGATTAATTGGAAGTGACAAAACTACAGAAGTTGATGGAGTCAAATATCCAATTGGCGGAGATGTTATTTTATCAGTAGATGGTATCGATGTAAGAAAGATTGATGATATATTGATTCACCTACAAAGAGCAAAATCAGTTGGAGATGAAATGATTTTAGAAGTTTTACGAGATGGAAGAACTACAAACATAACAATTACACTGCAAGAAAGGCCAAATACTAATTAGTCCAATACAAGCATAAATACTCCCAATCAAGAAATCTTTCTATTGAACAATCTTGTATTAGATTCTGAGAGTTTAAACAATGTTTTAGAGAACAAACCAATAACACGTCATGAAATTATGGAGATATATCAAAAATCCATAAAGAATCCTAATGACATTTTTTTAGTTGCACAAAATTTGAGAAAAAAATTCAAAGAAAACTCCGTGACATTTTCAAAAAAAGCATTTTTCAACATTGTTAATCTCTGCAAAGACACATGCTCATACTGCACATACAAAGCAGAACCTGGAGAAGCAAAACTTTCTTTGATGTCAAAACAGCAAATAATAGAATTATTGCAACTTGCAAAGAAATACAGATGTGTTGAAGCACTTTTTGTTACAGGAGAACAACCAGAAAAAAAATACGAAGAAGCAAGAGAATGGCTGAAAAATAATGGATTCAAGTCAACAACAGAGTATCTAATCCATGCATCAGAGATTGCATTAGAGCAAGGGTTGTTTCCGCACACAAATGCAGGAAATTTAGATTTTGAGGATATGAAGGAATTAAAGAAAACCAATGTTTCAATGGGAGTTATGCTTGAAAATGTTAGTGAACGATTATCAGAAAAGGGAATGCCACATTATTTAGCAGTAAGTAAGAGACCAAAAGCAAGGTTAGAAATTTTAGAGAACTCTGGAAAACTAGGAATTCCAATGACAACAGGCATTCTTGTAGGAATTGGAGAGACAATGGAAGAGATCATAGATTCATTGTTTGCAATAAAACAATTAAATCAAAAATACGCAAATATTCAAGAGGTAATTCTACAAAACTTTCAACCAAAACCAGACACATTTATGAAAAATGAACCATCAGCAGATGAACAATATTTCAAAACAGTAGTAGCACTATCAAGAATCATCATGCCACAAATGAACATACAAATTCCACCAAATTTGTCTCCTAAATCATATCAGAGTTTCTTAACAGTTGGAATAAATGATTGGGGAGGAATATCACCATTAACTCCAGACTTTGTTAATCCGGAATTTTCTTGGCCTGAGATTAACAAAGTGGATGAAAATTCCAAAAAAGCAGGATTTAATTTAAAGTGTAGATTTCCAACATACCCAGAATTCTTTTCTTTTATTAGTAAAGAGTTAAGAGACAAGATGACAATAATTGAAGATAAGGATGGATACGTAAAGGAAGAGTATTGGCGATGACATCAAACATAGATTCGATTTTTAGAAATGCTGATCCAACAATATCAGATATACTAAACAATGCACTATCAGAAAAAGAAATTTCTGCAAATGAAGGATTGGAATTGTTTAACGCAGTTGGGATAAATTTTCATCTAGTAGGATTAGTTGCAGATGAATTAAGAAAAAGAAGAGTAGGAGACATTGTATCATACGTAGTAAATAGAAATATCAATTTTACAAATGTATGTATAAAACAATGCGGTTTTTGTGCATTCAGTAGAGACTTTAGAGAAGAAGAAGGATACTTTTTACCAACAAATGAAATCGTTCGGAGAGCAAAAGAAGCACATCAATTAGGAGCAACCGAAGTATGCATTCAAGCAGGATTGCCACCAGATATGAAAGGAGATTTGTATGAGAGTATTTGCAGAGAAATTAAAAAAGAGGTTCCAGATATACATATTCACGGATTCTCACCTGAAGAGATTCTATACGGTTCTATGAGATCAAATGTTTCAATCGAAGAATTTCTGAATAGAATGAAGGAAGCAGGCGTAAACACACTTCCAGGCACTTCAGCTGAAATTCTTGATCAAGAGTTAAGAGACAAGATTTCACCAGGTAGAATAAGCGTAAAAGATTGGGAACGAGTTATAAAAAGTGCCCATAAAGTTGGAATTCATACAACATCAACTATGATGTTTGGACATGTGGAAACACTTGAAGACAGAGTAAAACACATTGTGAAATTAAGAGACATTCAAAAAGAAACGAATGGATTTACGGAATTTGTTCCATTAAATTTCATTCATACTGAAGCTCCAATGTTCAAACATCAATTACATGAAGGGATAAGACATGGAGGTAGTGGGAATGATGTGTTACTAACACATGCAATTGCTAGAATCATGCTAAATAATTATATCAACAACATACAAATGTCATGGGTTAAAGAAGGTCAAAAAATGTCTCAGTTGTTATTAATGTGGGGAGCAAACGATTTTGGAGGCACGTTGATAAACGAGAGTATTTCAACTTCGGCAGGTTCTGAACATGGTCAATTACTAAGGCCAAAAGAAATTAAAAGAATGGTAAAAGAAATTGGAAGGATTCCAGCTGAGAGAAATACCGAATATGAAATTCTAAGAAAGTTTGATGAAGAAAATGAAATAGAAGATAAATTAGATATCGTGTCAGATACACAATTCGGATCTTATGCTGAATTAATAAAGATAAATAAATTCAATTATAAAAATCCAAGGAAGCAATAGATTGACAGCCTTAGAGAAGGCATTAGACTATTCAAAAAAAATAGGAATTGATGAATGTGAGATCATTGAACTGAAAAAGAAAGTAACAACAGTAAGAATCACAGATTCGGGTATTGCAGAAATCAAGCAGAATTATGATAAAAGTTATGGAGTCAGATTGATTCATGACAAAAAAATAGCATCCATTCAAACAACAAATGAACAAGGATTAGAAGAAATGATCAACAACGCATTTCAAACATTAACTAATCTTAGATCAAGAGAATTTTGGAAAGGATTACCATACAAAGCATCACAAAAAACGTTAAATGGTACATTTGATGAAAAACTCGAACAAATATCAGGTTCAGAAGCAATTGATATCGCTCAAACTATGATTAATTCAGCAAATAACAGTAAAATAACAACGATTACAGGATCACTGAACATAGTGTCCGAAGACTATGAGTTAATGAATTCAAATGGATTAAATTTTAAAGAAAAAGCAACATACATTTCAGGAATAATCAATTCAGAATCAGAGCAGGGGACGCTCCCAGTATCAGGAATAGGACACGGTAGTTGTAGAACATTAGTAAATTTTACCCCAGAGCAAATAGGAGAGGACGCAAAAACAATGTGTGTCGAATCAATCAACCCGCAAAAAATTAATTCTGATTCATATTCCATAATTTTTGAACCATATTCAGTGGGAGAATTATTAGCGTTTGTAGTTGCGTCTAACTTTAATTTTAAAACATATTCAGAAAGAAAAAGTTGTTTTTCAGATCAATTTGAAAAAGAAATAGCAGTCAAAGAATTAAGCTTGATTGATGATCCACACATACCAGAAGGAATAGGAACAAAGTCAGTTGACGATGAAGGTATAGAAACGAAAAAACAGAATCTGATTGAGAAAGGTATTTTTAAAAATACTTTTTCAGATCTTTTTGATGGATATAAAGAAGAAAAGAAATCCACAGGAAATGCATTACGTCTAGGTTCGCCTATGGGGAAAAGTTCAGAACCTATTCCAATATCCTCTCCTCATAATCTCAAAATAAACTCAGGAGATCAATCTCAATCAGAGATGATCAAAGAAACAAAACAAGGACTGTTGGTAGGAAGATTATGGTATACATATGCAGTAAATCCAATCAAAGGAGACTTTTCATGTACTGCAAGAAGTGGTATCAGAATTATCAAAAATGGAGAGATTATAGGTCCAGGAAAAACAGTAAGAATAATCCATAACTTACCAACAATGATGAAAAATATTTCAGCGATTGGTAATAATCAAAGAAATGTCATTCAGTGGGCATCACTTCCATCAATCACACCATCAATAAAGGCGGAAAATATTTCAGTGAATGCAATATGAGTCTAAAATCAGGCACAAATTACTTGAAAAATGTAATTACAAGATAGGCAATATATCCAACACCCAAACAAATTCCCACAGTCCTACTGATTATTCCAGATTTCAAAGCAACAAGCAGTGAAGCACTAAAGACAATCATAATTACATAATCAACATAAACATCAACTCCAACCATCACACCGCCAAATGCAGCACCAACTCCCATTATCATCAAAATATTGTAGATGTTACTTCCTATGATGTTTCCAACACCTATATCAGTATGGCCTTTTCTAATCGCTACAACAGATGTGATTAATTCTGGAAGTGAAGTTCCAATTGCTATCACAGTCAAACCAATTATCTTTTCAGACAATCCAAATTCTTTAGCCAAAATTACAGCATTGTCAACGGTGAGAATGGCGCCAACATATAGAAGAACAACCCCTATGCCAATTAATCCTGCAGATTTAAGATACAGGTTTTTTGGAGAGTCTTCTTGAACCTCTTCTTTATTTTCTGCTCGTTGTTTCATCACATCTTTGTACGTATAATATCCAAATATTCCCAATCCAGCAAGTAATAAAATACCATCATATGAAGAAATTTCACCATCTAGAGACAGCATAATCAATAATAAAGAAACCCCCAACATAATTGGAATTTCTTTTCTCAATGAAGATTTACTTACGGCAACAGGGACAAGAGTGGCAGCAACACCAATCACCATTCCGATGTTTGCAATATTACTTCCAACAATATTTCCAAGTATGATTGCACTATGTTCTCCAACTGCTGCTACACTAGCTGCAAGTTCAGGAGTGGAAGTACCATATGCTACAATAGTCATTCCAATTACAAGATTGCTGATACGAAATTTTCTTGCAATTGCAACTCCACCACTAACTAACCAATTACCACCAAAGCATAACATTATCAATCCAACCACTGTCAGTATTGCATTTATCGCAACTTCCACGAACTGATTTTAGTGACGGGTTGTTTAAATCAGACGACATACTATAACTTCACAATTCAAATAATTCAAACTAGTTCTAAAAAGCAGAATTTAGGCACAAATAGGTGTAAAAAAACCAGCTGAAGAGATCAATAAAACTCAAGTTAAAGACTAATAAGGTAATGTACCGTACTATACGGTATGATGCGAGCAAGATTAACATACGTACCACTTGAAGTGGCAGACCAGTTTGAGGATTTTATTATAAAAAGAGATGAAGAAATTCTAGGGGCAGTAAAAGCAAGAACAAAAGACTACAGCACATTATCACTGTTAAAATTATTGTATCAGCTTAGAGGAAATCCAATGACATTTTCAGATCTATATTCAAAATCAAAGATCCGAATGAAAAAATCATTTCTAAATTATCTACATTTGTGTGTAGATTACAACTTTGTTAGAAAAGAAGCATCAGGAGCAAATATGATTTACACCATAACAGACAAGGGAAGAGTCATGTTGAATCTATTCATCAATAAAGGTAATTAGACAGAACAAATCGACGTAAACAGTGCAAAAAGAATTTCCAGAAGCTGAAGTTTTTGAAATTAAAAAAAATGGATTGAAAAGTCCAATAGTTTTTGCAGGATTTGTTGGCGCAGGACTAGTAGGCCCAGTTGCAATCAACCACATCATAACAGAGTTAAAGATGAACGAAATCGCAGTTATGAGATCAAAATACCTGCCACCATCAACAGTATTCATGAGAGGAAGATTACGTCATCCATTTCGATTTTATGCAAATAAAGAAGGCACAGTATGTGCAATAATTTGTGAAATAACATTAAGAATGGAGGGATTATACTCACTAGTAGCATCTGTTTTAGATTGGGCAGCACAAAAAGGATCTAAAGAAATTGTAATTTTAGATGGAGTTGCAAGTACCGAACATGACGGTAAAGCATATTGTGCAGCAGAAGAAGATTTGGTAAGAACGATGGCAGATAAAGACATCAGTATGATTCCACAGGGATTCATTACAGGAATTCCAGGAGGTATACTAAATGAGTGCCTAGTTAGAGAGATTCAAGGTATAGCACTATTAGCAAAAGCAAACAAAGCAATACCAGATTCAGCAGCAGCAGCCACGTTAATTGAAGCCTTGAACAGATTTTACCATATGAAAATAGATACATCGGAACTTCAAAAAGACAAAGATAGAATTCGCTCAGAATTCAGCGAATTATCTCAAAAATATGCAGAGCATAGAGAAGAGATATCCGGAATGTACATGTGATCGAAACAGTAAGCAAATTCTTTTATTCACATAATATGCGCATCAAACTATGGCTCTAACCTACAAAAAAGCAGGTGTAGATATTTCTAAAATTAAACAAAGTCAAAAAGAAATTGGAAAATTAATTGCATCAACTCACAAACTACAGAAAAAAGCAAAGATGACGCATGGGTTTGGCCACTATGCAGGAATAGTAGAAATTCCAGGAGGTAAACTGTTAGCCACACATACCGATGGAGTTGGAACTAAAGTTGTAATTGCAAATATGATGAAAAAATACAACACAATAGGAATCGATTGTGTAGCAATGAATGTTAACGATATAATCTGTATTGGTGCAACACCAATTTCATTTGTAGACTATATTGCAGCAAACAAAAACGATGTAACAATATTCAAAAAAATTGTAGAGGGATTAGTAACAGGTGCAAAGAAATCTGCAATGCCAATTGTAGGAGGAGAGACAGCAATAATGCCAGACGTGATAGAAGGGAAAGGATTTGCATTTGATTTAGCAGGGATGGTAGTAGGACTGTTAGAGAAAAAAGAGATGATTCTTGGAAATAAAATAAGGGTTGGAGATGTCATCATAGGCATAAACAGTTCAGGTATTCATTCAAATGGATACTCGCTTGCAAGAAAAGCACTATTAACAAAATATTCTATTAAAGACAAAATCAAAGGAGTGGGAACGATTGGGGAGGCATTACTAAAACCAACTGAAATTTATACAAAACCAGTTCTTGAGAGCAATCAAAAATGCAAAGTCAGCGGGTTTGCACATATAACAGGAGGCTCATTTACCAAATTACTACGTCTCAAAAACATAGGATATGAAATAGACTCACTACCAAAAATCCCACCAATCATGGGATTAGTAGAAGAACAAGGAGTAACACCAGAGGAAATGTACAAGACATTTAACATGGGAGTGGGATTTTGTGTGGTTGCACCAAAAGATCAGGCAACAAGGATAAAAGCCATATTTAAAAAACATAAAATTTCAAGTCAAGAGATAGGACAGATTATTTCCAAGAAAGGTGTTTTTGTAAACTCTAAAAAAATTGCTTAATTTAACAACAACAAAATAATTTTTCACCTAATATCACCTTATATGACGGATTTCTTGAATTTATCAAGGAAAGATGGCAGAAGCACAATTCATAGAAACAATTATCGGTGTAGGAATTTTATTATTTGCAGCTAAATTAATGGCAGAGCTTTTCCTCAGATTGAAACTTCCAATTGTTTTAGGAGAGTTATTGGCAGGAATGATTGTAGGACCATTTGCATTAG
>Ga0210044_10002443_pt1 | contig 27684 bp, 17 predicted proteins | sample CryGey13umfilter_2_FD_183959 | JGI IMG/M metagenome (GOLD analysis project Ga0210044, IMG submission 183959) | Groundwater microbial communities from aquifer in Utah, USA - Crystal Geyser 4/9/14 3 um filter (SPAdes) (version 2) | ecosystem: Environmental > Aquatic > Deep subsurface >... | reverse complement strand
GATTAAAGGTAGTCGCTCCAGTAGTAAGATCGCCTCCATCAACATTAAGATCGCCGTTAACATCTAGAGTGTTTTTGATGTTAGTAGTACCGGTAGTAGCACCAAGATTGAGTGCTGTTGCTGCTCCTCCAAGGTTTACTGTAGTAGCAACTGTGTTCCAAAGATTTTGGGTTACACTAGATCCAATTATGGTTGGATTCTTGATTGTAGCAGTACCAGTAGTACCTCCAAGATTAAGAGCTGTTGTAGCTCCTCCAAGGTTTACTGTAGTAGCAGCGCCAAATGCATTCACTGTAGTTGAACCAGTATCCCAAAGCGCAACGGTTGTTGGGCCAATAATAGTTGATGAATTTAGCGTGGTGTTTCCACCAACAGATGACCCGATATTAACATTAGTGATCGACCCGCCCACACCATTTGTACCAACATTAATAGTTTTTGTCATTGCCGTTAACGTAGCACCGGTGCCAAGATTATAAGTTGAAGCCCCGGTTGAATTACCGCCAATTGTTATTGCTTGAGCAACAGTAACGCCTCCAAGATTAAGCGTTGTAGCAGCTCCTCCAGCATTTATTGTTGTAGCTGTTGAGTTGAGAAGATTGAAAGTAGTTGCTCCAGTAGTAAGATCACCACCATTAACATTAAGATCTCCATTAATATCTAGAGTGTTTTTGATGTTAGTAGTACCGGTAGTAGCACCAAGATTGAGTGCTGCAGCAGCTCCAAAGGCGTTTACTGTAGTAGCAACAGTATTCCAAAGATCTTGTGTTACACTAGATCCAACGATTGTCGGATTCTTGATTGTAGCAGTACCAGTAGTAGCACCAAGATTGAGTGCTGTGGCAGCTCCTCCAGCATTTATTGTTGTAGCTGTCGTATTAAGTAGATTGAAAGTAGTTGCTCCAGTAGTAAGATCACCACCATTTACTGCAACATCTCCTCCAAAAGTTCCATTATTTGATGCAATAAAATCTACTGCATTAACATCTTTCCATTTGATTGTGCTATTGCCAAGAGAATATAATGAGTCTGCCCCAGCAAATATTCCCGAAGTGTTAGCGCGCATTACTGTATTAGATATAGAGTTATTGCTAAATACTAAATTAAGATTTTGATATAAACCATTTGAACCAGTCACACGTAACGTTTTAGCAGCAGCACCAGTTAATCGAAATTCACCGAGTGATTCTATATTGTTGTCAGCGTATACAAACGTAGTATGTACATTGCCGTAAGGTTTAGCATTAGAACCAAGATCAATCGTATTAGCTGTTGGAAGAAGATCTGTTATCAAATACCCATTAACACTGATCGAATCTGCTATAGATGATCCTAAAATAACATTATTATTAAATTGTGCTTGTGTTCCCGTAAATAGAGCATTTGCGGTTGATGTTAAAATACCATCAACGTTTACTGCTGCATTAAAATCAGTTACCGAGTTAACGTTTAGAGCATCGGTTGAATTATAACCAATTGTAACTATATCTACGTTAGCGTTTAAAGTGGTCGCAGTAATAACTGAATTTGATGTAAGACCAAAAGTCGTGCCATTAATGTTAGTAGAAAATCCAGTTAATGAGGCTGGGGTTTTTACATAAAAGTTTCCAGCTTTAATTGTAGTATTTGCCGACGATATCGTAAATGTGCTAGATGTAGTGTTTGAATTAATACTAACGTTTCCGGTAAATACAGAATTATTTGCGTTAACATTAAAGTTGTTAGTGTTTGCACTAATTTGTACTAAACTAGAATCATTAAAAATCGTATTAGATGTTACATACATTGTAGCAGAAGCATTAACAGTACCTCCGCGAAGAGCAGTTGATGCTATTAACGTGTTTGCAGAAAATAACCCTTCAAGATGAGCATTGCCGGTAGTATATCCACCAATTCCAACATTTGGTTGTGGAAAACTAGTAGATGTTAAAACCACCGTGCCCATATCATATATAAGTTGATTAGTTGTATCTACCCATGACGCGAATGTATCAGTAGATTCAACGTTCGCCCCAGATAACAGATATACATGTGCTTTTGCCATTACTTGTTCATTCCTAATTTCTTAAAGGCTTGAGATAATTCAAGCATAGTTGCCATAATGTATTGCATGTCAGTCTCAAGTTTATTTATCTGCATCGCCTGTTTTCTTTTCATACGATGTTCATATAATGCTCTTGCATTAGTATTTATTAGAGCATGATTAGACGTATCTCGTACATAATCAGTTTCTTCAGTTTGAACTACATTCAATGTCATGATAGTGCTATAACCCTCAAATCTTTAAGTCTAGGAACTAGATTATGTCCATTTGCTAACATTACTATTTTAACAGCAAAGTACTTATAATTAGTATACAGTGCCCCAGTGTCATCTTTATAATTGATAACGCCGTTAACATCTAAAGCATTTCCGCCATTTGTTAAATCGTTACTAATACCTGGAGTAAGCCCATATTCATATTCACGATAATCATAGCGATTCACAGATGATGATGTTGAATTAGTTTCGGGCTTAATATACATTTTTGTCCAACCAATATTGCTAAAACGACGATTATCAGTTGCCGACTTGAACTTTGTGTAAATTCTAATATCAGTTCCAGTTGGCTTATAGGCACCAAGAATAATACGTATATCTTCAGCATCAAGTCCATCAGCAAGTTGAATAACTCGTGATACATATTTAGCTTCTGCTAATCCAATGTTTGTTGCTTCTGTTGGGTCTATATTATTTGTTGCGGCATTAACAATATACTCTCCTATCATAACAGTAGAAATTTCATGATCAATCATAGGCGAAGTATCAATAGTTGAAGTAGAAGTATTGTACAATCCAACAGTCAATTCAAAACTCCTTTGAATTGGGTTATTACTTTTACTTCTAATATAATAGGTAGTGTCTGTTAAAAAGTTTGTGCCATTGAAACTCAAATCTTTTGATACAAAGCCGGCACCATTATATAACTTTGATGCCGTAAGAGAAGTACGAGTTTTTGAAAAATTAGAACGATATATTGCTGGTTGAATATAACTAATTGGTAAATCATCAACTGTTAATATTGTTGCAAAAGCCCCGCTAACTTCACCTCTCACTACACTATTAGTGGTAAACACATGACCAGTTTTAGCTGTAGAGTTACTGAGAATCATTTTAGCTGGATCTCTAGTATTGATATAAGTAAGGCGACCAACTGGAGATGCATAATGTTTATTAGTCATATACATTGTATTTTGTGATGGAGTATATACTTGCATAAGCGTGTTGCTTGTAACATTCGATATTTGCAGTACTGTATATTTAACTCCGTCACTAACAACAATATAATCATTATAAGCATAATCTGCAGTAAATAGTGTTCCAACACCAGAAACAACATAGCTTCCCTTACTAATAGAAACAGTACCACCCGCATATGAAGTCTTGACTTCAAATACTTCTTCACCAGTTCTAAAGGTATTATTTATTTCAGTTATGGAAAAGAATTCATGATCAGCGTTAGCAAGAACAACTGAGCCAGTAGTTGCAGTAAACTTAGCAGAGTATATGTTAAACTTTAGATTTTCGTTTTGATACGGTATCCAAGCTTTATTATTCGTTGAAGTAAATATCATACCAGCATTAGTATCTTGTGTAATTGCTAGACCACTATCTACATCTGTTTCTCCAGTACGACTAATCCAAACTAAATAATCTGGATCGGCGCCATCTGGAATGACTGCAATTGCATATTCAGTATCTACTTTAAGTGCCACTGGTGCATCAAACGTAATTGTGGTAGGATTAATTGCGGTAGAACTAATTGTAGTAGTTGGAGCAATTACCTCACTAGCTTCTAGGTGAATCGATGAAAATGGAATTACCGCTCCTCCAGGATAACCATTAACAACCTCGCGTAATTCTACGGTTATACCATTTCCTGCACGACTTTTCTTAGCAAAATACAAATCAAGTTTAGTTACAAATATATTAGTATCTGATGAGGCGCTTTTTTCTATAGTAAACGTTTGTGCAAGCGGGTCATTATCATGTCTATCATGCCATCCTTCACCGTGAATATCACTATCAACAGATAGTGAGCTCAAGCTCACTGAGCTTGTGCCAGTAGTCGTAATTGTTCCAAATTGCGGAGGTCTAGTTGTAGTAGTGATACCAGATTGTGTAACCGAAAAATTATACCCGTTATAGCTTGCTTTAGCTGAAGATGTAGATGCATCTATTGAGCTTAAAGAATTTATGTCAAGCACCATTAGTTCTCGGTTACCAACATAAAAAGTACTTTCTGGAATCATAAATACTGCATTAAGTGTGCCATGAGCATCTGAAACCAAAATATTACTGCCATATGATGATGTACGAATTACTCTATTGTTTACAAAAGCGCCTGTTGCGACATGATCATCTACATTAACACCATCAAAGAAAAAATAGAATCGTGTGTTTGGTCTAAGTCCTATAATTCTAACTTTAATTGGCTTACTTCTTAAAAATTGATTAAAACTCACATCCCGAACAAAGTCCCCAACACTAGTCCGAACAGCTTGCCCTGCACTAGCAGTAAGTGCAATTTGAGTCGTGTTTGAAATGGTTGTTGTAGTTGTAGTAGTAGTTCGTCCATGAACTAACCGCGATATCTGTTGACTTATAGGCACACTAGTGATATTTGGCGGCATTACTTCGGCTAGTATATCCGTAAATTCTATAAATGGAGTAGCTAAGTCAATAGAGAAATTTATGTCTGGTGCATTAACAGTGTCTGGACCAGAATCATATTCAGGAGTAAGTTTCATTTTTCCAGTATAATTATAGAAGCTTGTGGTACAGTTCTTAACACTAGTAGCATATGGTTGAGATGTAGATGTAATTGCTTTATTAGTTTTAGCCAATGTAACAACTTGATCGTTAAAATTGGTTGTATTGGTAGTTCCTACAACTTTAAGCTCAAGTGGGTATTGACGAACTCTTGGGGTAATATTATTTGATGACTGTTCAATAGCTGCGGAAAATTCACCGCCATTTACATCAGCTAAGATCAGATTTTCAAAATTGTCTACGAAAATACCATTTTTGAATCTAGATAACCCATCAGAATCAGTAACGAGAAAATCTTTTGCTGAATTCTCAAGCGCGCTTAGCGATACATAGTATTCCATATTTTTGAGACGAGTATCTAAATCACCAATATCTTTCATGGTGTATCGTTTTGTTTGATTAGAAGATAATTGCACACCATAATCTGGTTTGTTAATACGGCTAGCCCGAGAAGTTGATAATGTTGGGAATGGAGGAATTACACATCGGGCTAAAAGCATTCCTTTAGTTGGTTCGGCAGGATAATTTGGATTTTTTGCTGGTGTACCCTGAATTAATTCGAAATTTCCTTTATTGTCGATAATGATGATGTCATTTCGACCAAGATAATACGTATAGGATGTTTCTATAGTTTTGTTTGGCGCTGGAAAAACTAGATTAGAGAAAGCGATTGTTGATACCGGGTTTAACGTTGCAGCAGCTGCAGTTTCGGCATATGCGGCACGAGCAGTAGCATATGGGCGAACGTCAATTACATCTCGTAAATAATATTTGTTACCATCACTAGCAACATACGTTGGAATGTTTTCGGTTCGAATTTTATCAGCAAGAAGAGGCACTGTTACATCATCTACTGGATAACTATTAACTATAAAGAAGTGCCCAACACCTCCAGTTTTTTCAAATACTTTCACTTTTACGATGATTTTATCGTTTGCATTGATCGTAATAGCTTTAGCTTTCTTAATAGATGACAGCCCATAATGCGTATCAAAAGCATTTTTACTTAGACTAAAATAAGAAGTATAGTTGTTTGTGCCAGAATTTGTTGTGGCATACCCTTCAAGAGTTGTATCTGGTGTAGTGCTCGGTGATTTCCAAACGCCAATTAATTGATACGCATCAGGAATACCTAATGAATATGCCCCTGTTATTCCGCCAACATTAGTATTAGCGTTGATTCGCACATAAATTGTTTTAAGAGTTTTAGTGCTTACTGAAGCTTGTCGTTTTTTAACATTCATATAACTGTTAACCCAAAGTGCTCCTCCTGGGTTTTTAGCTAAAGTTACGCTTAACTGTTGTCCAGTTGAATCCAGCGAAGCTGAATTGATGTGTATTGATTCACCGGAGGTAATTGCACTAATTGAAGAATTTGCTATAACCATTAAATCTGTCAATTCATCAGAATTAAGACTCGAACTTATTGTGTATGGAAATACGTCAGTCCCAGACGCTGTAATATTAAATGTTGCTGAAGTTATTTGTTGATTAACAGATGTACGATAAACAAAATCAGTATTAACAGAATCAATAGCTTTGATGAATCCTTTACCAATGGGATAAAACGCTTTGTTAAAACCTGCATCTTTAAGTACGGTTTTGCCGCCAACTAACACGGTGTCAGCAATTCCGGTTGATGTAGTCGATGTGATTGTTCTAATATCACCAAATACCGCAGTACTAGAAGTCATCTTAATATCAAATATGTATATTCTATATTCGGTATCAGATCTTTTTGTAACTGAGCGAATGCGCGCAGTACCAATGGTTACAGAACTCGCATTCTTTAGATTAACGGTTTCGAATAGAGTAAATTTAAAGTTACCGGTATAATTATTTACAGTAACATACGAACCATAGTTTGTGTTAACGTCTTGTCCGCTTACTGTTCGAAATGTAGTAGCATCTGGAATAGGAATACTAATTTCATTAGTCAGTTGAACGCGTTTACCATCTACATAAGCAACACCCGCTCCAATGTATGCCTTGAGCAGAGTTGTATTGGCGGTATCTTCTCTAACACTAATATTGAACCTAGACGATACATAATCGCCAGATTCTTCAGCTGTTCGAATTTCCATTTGTTTTTCGATTACGTTGTACTGAGTGTTAAGTTTTCTGCGAACAACTTTACCATTTGCATATTCTTGAATTGCAAAAAACGTTTTATCTGCTGTAGCTGCTGCAAGTGTTTTAACAATCAGTTTTGGTGTTAGTTTAAGTCTATCGGCTCCTGGAGCGTTTTCGTTATTAAATCCACTAGCATTATCTAAAAGACTTGAATCTTCATTACTATCAACTATGCTTTCAGCAGTTTGAAAACCGACAACTACGCCATCTGGTGAATTACTATATTTTGATACTATAGTTAGGTCTTTAACAAAATTAATAAAATGACCCTTTTGGTATATAACACCAGATCCACACCGAACACCATATCCGGTTCCAATTGCACTCGTGCCTTCAATACTTCCGGCAACTGTTAATAGATGGTTTGGGTTAGTGTAATTACCATTAACATCTTGTGAATATAGTTGGATACTTTCACTCGTGTTAAACACTCTGATATTAGTGTTTGATCCGCTTAAAACAGACTTAGTGTATTTAATGAATAGAGTATTAAGATCTGGGGTCTGCGATTCCAACCCATATTCAGTCGCAATGATTATACCTTCAATACCAGTCTGCGACCCAACGGCTTTCATACCAACATATGCATTTACATCTGTTGATGTTTCCGTTCCTGTTGGGGTGTATGCAATATCTAGGACTTTAACATATGATAGATTGTTTTCTTCAACAAAGTTGCCACCTCTAACAATAGTGCCTTCAACGAGGATGTTACTCCCAAATCGTTCTACCTGATTTTGCAAAATAGATTGAAGTTGAGTAAGTTCCCGTGCCTGTACTGCTACAGCAGGTTTAAACAATACCCGGTGATAGTTTTTTGATTCATCATAATCATCAAAATAGGGTGACTGATTGAAATTTGTAGTAAGACCCATGTGTTCTTGCCTTTATTAGAATTCAATGATTAATTTTATACGTTCTGTTTGGTCATAACTACGATCAATTGGTATGAAGTTTTCAACATATATAAATTCTCCACTTCTATCAACTAGTTTATTTGAACTCGAATCAATTGCTAAAAGGGAAGCAACTGCTTGAGAAGTTTGACCTCTAAAACTATTTATAGTATTTGTAGCAGTATCAGTTAAAAGAAATGTCCCATTTACATCTGTTAATGAAATATTAACAATAGTGCTATTAGCTTGGGCTACTTCGTGTACATTTCCAATTGCAACTGCAGCAAATGTGTTATCGTAATTAGTTACCGTAGCAGTAGCGCCAGAAGTGCTACCAGTGATTGCTGCGTTAGTAGTAAAATATCCATCGTAATTGGTTAGAGTTAATATATTGGCTGCGCGTGCTGTTATAATACCGCTAGAAATTCCAGTTTCAGTAGTTTGAATTACTATTTCACCATCGGTGAATAGATATGCGGTATCGTTTCCAGCAAGTGCTAATCTAATAACTGATGAAGAAAGAGTTTCTGTTAAACCAGATTGCACAACGATTTCGTCTTCTATGAATCCAGAATATGCTGACAATCCAAAGTCAATAATTTCGGTTGTAAATTTTGAACGTTGATCAAATGTTTCAAACGTACGATCAATCGCATTGATGTATTTTACGATTCCAGAAGTTGATCCAATAATTCCAGTAGTGCTATCACTAGTATTGGAAGTCGTAAAAAACCCATGGACATTTGTTAATACTACAGTGTTTGCGGACCTATCGAGAATTGTTGCACTGGCATTAGTTGAAGGTTGAGTTATCGTTTCACTGTCAACTAGATCGATCGTTGCCGTAGAGTTTAATGTTAAATTGGCCCGGTGAAACAGGGGGTCTTTAATAACTGAAATTTTTCGATAATTATTAACTGCTGGTATTGTAAGAGCTTCAGTGCCATGTAATTCTATTCCAATACCAATTCTTGACGCGTAAAGCTCATTTACAACATCAAAGCCATGCCCACCTGGAGGAGAAACAATTGGTCGTACTACAGCTGAGGTTGTTGCAACAGCTGATGTTGAGCCAGTACCACCTATCACTTGAACGTCAGCGTAAGAATATCCTTCACCCCGCTGAATTATAATAACATCAGATATTGAACCAGTTACTAGATCCACATCACATCTTGCTTTTGCCCCAGCGCCATCACCAGAAATTATCACCCGTGGAGCTATTGTAAAATCACTAGTACGATCAGGAACTGTCTCGAAGGGTGAGTCGATGACAATTTTTCTCTCACCACCAGAAGTAAAGTAGTCAACTATAGTTCGAATTTCGCCATCGCCGGGCCCAGACTTAATATAGATTGAACAGTTTTCATAGAACGTCGCATTAGCAGAAAGTGTCATATCAGAACTTTCGATCGAATAAATTAGAGGATCACCTCCAATAGCTGCTTCTTTGATGTTGCCAACTACATAGCTTTTATATTGTGATCCGCTATCTTCGATGATCATAATATCAATTGAACCCGGAATTGCGTTATTAATTACGTCTTGATTAGGATAAACCGGCACATATTCATTTGTAGCAAACTTCAAGTACTGAGCTGCCGTGATAGAATACATAAACTTCCATTCGTATCCATCTGCGGTTTTATAAAAATCATCTGCCGGAGTAATATCTGATCGTTTTGGTTGACTTGTTGAAGCTATTCCGCCATTATTGTTTAAGCATTTAAAAACATGGTAACTTCCAGCTTCTAGAGATACCACATAAAAGTTCTTTGTTTCTGGTAAGGTAAGTCTTGAATCATACATTTCATAAACAGTTCCAGCTACCCATGGAATGTTTCTGATCATATGGATAACGTCATTATTTGTGATGTGCTTACCAAATATTAATTCGTCATACAAAGAATAAAATGTACTTTGAAGATCTGTTTCTGGATTTGGCGGTAAAGCATCGTTTATGAATGGTAAACTACGATGCGCCCCAAGATAATATATGGTGTTTTCCGATTCACTAACAGATTCGATGAATTGTTTCGCGATGTGAGTCTTAAAATTGTTTGTAACTAATTTCATATGGTTTCCAAAGTGATTGAAGGATCTAAGTATTGGGTTAATCCCATGAGAGCTAATGCTTCAAGCCCTTCTAAATTACCGATTGCGGTAATTGTAGTTGTATTAGCTTGAGGAATTTGGCCTTCTCCTGTCCAGAAAATTAGGGATGCTTGGGCTCGCTCAGCGCCGGCGAGATTGATTTGATAGGGTTTAATGTCCCATACTGGACGAACTAGTTCTGTTTGTGCAACAGCAATCCACTCAAGCGAAGTATCAAAACTAGCTGCGGCATATCGGTTCTCAGCAGTATCTTGCCAGTTTAATCCTTGAAATGTTAATAGATCCGCAGCACCAAAGGCTAACACAGCAGCAAGAGCATTGGCATCAGCCAACATATTTTCGGGGCAAGCAATGGTTATTCTCATAGATGTTCTCCTCGGTTTGTCATTATATCTTAGCCCTTACCGATCGGGTTGTTTAGTGCTATTGGCGGCCAGTTTTATAGTGCCACCCCCGTTTTTACTGCGACATATTGTTCAGTATAGTTAATTTCTGTTGCGCTAAGGTTTGGCCCGAACCGCAAGATCATGCCGTAGAGATTGCCAGAGAATGAAGCATCTATTCCCGCCCGCCTCCCGATGTATGCAGGATATGCAAGATAATTTCCAGTACCTTGATTTACAACCGATTGAGACATAACTGCGCCATCAACTCGCAGTGTTAAATTGTCACCACCAATATCGCTGAGCAATGAAACTATGTTGGTCGACGGTGACGGTATCGAATTTTCAGCCATAAATGCTGAAGCTTGCGCCGTTCCCTTGCTCGCCGCGGCATACGATCGCAGTTGTACCCCAGTCGTTACGGGGCCAAATAGATAAAAAGCTCCTGGATTTGTGTTGAGGTCGTTACTATGCTCCACAATAAGCCCACTACCTGTATTGGAAAGTTTTTTCACCCCAGTGAATACCTGAGCTTTATTCGTTCCGGGTGTAATGGTTGGTGTTACAAGAAAATCATCAATCCCATCGAACGTAATCCAATGATGAGTACCATCGGTATGATAAGTTGGACGTTTTGCTGCCACGCTCTGCGTTGCATGGTTCCCATTGCCTGACTTATCACGTATCATTCCAACTGGATTGCCATTTGCAGTAACCGGTACCGTCCCAGCGCTGTCTTGAAACAATGTAGTCAGGTCAGCTGGATCATACCACGCCCCCTGTGCAGTAGAAAACAAACCTGTTATCGATTCATACGATACAATTTTTGATGCTATAATAACAGGTGAACTTACACTTGAAATTTTAGCAACACTTCCAAACATCTTTGTTCCAGCAATATGAAACACTTTTTTAAGTATGTTCTTATATTTGTTTAGGGATAATCCTGACATAATATCATATGAAAATTCTTGGTAATAGTTATTGTCTTGAATTTTCTTTTCAGAGTTTAAGTGAGAATTAGTAGATCTCCAGTATCCCTCGCTGATACCTTGTTTAGTCGTAATAGAAGTACCGGTAATAATGAATGGGTTGTCTGCTTTTTCTAACGTAACCGGGCCATCGTTGATATAACCGAAACCCGAATCAACTATAGCAAGAGCAGTTGCAACCCCAGATGCAGAAATTGCAGTACCAGTTATTTCAGCATTTTTTCCTATCACTAATGCGGTTTCATCTTCAAATATGTCGACAATATTCGCAGTAGCTAATGTAGTGCTCCCCTTAATCGGGTACCCATCAACAAAAGCGATTGAGTATGTTATACGCTCTAGATATAACTTTCTAGTACCACCAACGGTCTTGATCGCTTTTACGCGGCCTTTTACTGAAGTGACTCCCCCAACAGTTTGCGTGATAAGTTCGTCGATCTTGAAGGTACCACCGACTAAATTGTTAATACTAAGAACCAAGTCATATCTATGCATTGCTCCAACATATTTATTCAACACTTGAACAAATGGGTCTACAGTATATTCTGCTCCTGGATTGATTTTACCTAACAATGATATTGACCCAAGATCCGCAACAGCAGTATTCAAAACGTCACCAATGAAGTTGTTGTACTCAGCATTTGGGCTTTTTGGAAAACCATAGCCATAGTCCATTACGACTGAAACATTTGCATCCGCCCCGACGCCGTTTTCTGGTAAAGTAAAAACTGGCGTTTCGTAATAATTGCTGCCATTTAGGTATACATCAATTAGCGCTAATCCACCAGCGCTATCAGTAATAATAGTCGCACTAGCAGCGGTTACGGGATCACCATTAGCATAACCCCCACCATGTAATACTATAAGATCCCCGTTAGCATAACCAGATCCAGGAGTAATAATTTCCATATCAGCGACAAAGCCATACCCAGAATTTCGTCCGCTTATTTCAATTTCAGTATAAGGAACGCCAGCGACATTGGTGCCACCAATAAGATCAGTATAAAGGGTTACATTTTCTTCAACGTCATCTAAGTTAACTATACTGAATGACGCATCGTGTCCACCTCCAATGTGAGTAAATGGAACTTTTAATTCAATAATATCTCCATTTGCATATCTTGGAGGAGTTAACATAGTTGATCGATCGGTGTAAATATATGAAGAATATGTGTTAGCTACAAAAAATGAACTATTAGCGCTATATAAACCAACGCTATTAGCAGATTGGCCAATAACAATTCCATTAGCAAAAGCATCAGTTGTTAAATAAACAACGCCGTTTGCATTATTGTTTCCGTTTAGATATACTACTTCTGCTCCAGACGTGATTGATGAATTAACTGTATAAGTACCATTAGTCTTGTCGCCTCTTATTAAGTTCCCATTATCAAATGTGCCGTAGTTAACATTTACGCCAATAACGTTTCCACTTTTCGAAACAACTTTGCCTTTTGCGCCAATTGCAGTTACAACAACAGTATTAGGAAGCGCTGTAGCATGACTAGTTGTTCCAACTATAATAGTATTTGACGTTGTATTAAAATCACCAAAAGCATTAGTTACAATAACTGTGCTAGTATTAGAAGAAGTAACTGTTCCAAACGCGTAATTCGATTTAACAAAAAATGTATTAGCCGTAAATGTAATAGCACCAGCAGTTGCGGGATCCTTATTTAAGACTATTGTGTTATTTGCAGGGTATATTCGTTTAATTGAGGTTAAAGGTTTAAACGCTCCAGTGCCACTAGTTTTAATTAGAAGTTGGCCAACTATTATGTTATTGACACTTGAGACGGTTAAATACTTATTACCTGCTGTTAATGTTCCAGTTAAACCTGTAACAGTTGTACCAACACTGCTATAAACAGACTGTTTTAATATTTCTCCATTTGTGAATGAAGTATTACCAGCTAATCCACTAAATCCAATATTGTAAGTACTTTCTTCAGTAATAGTTTCATTCACTGGATATACTATATTGTTACTATTTAGAGTTAGGGTTTTAATATCGCCAAATGAGCCAGTTTCTAATTGAAGAGTTAACAGCGCAGTTCCAGTAATTGTTGCAGTTGGGTTATCATTTGCATCTAAGTTTGACGCTGCTACTATTGTTCCATTTGCAACTACAGTATTACTAGATGTTCTGCCATTAAGATACTGACCAATTAAGGGAGTTACATTCATTATATCAGAAGCAGAGATAACTTTTACTTTTTCAATTGGCTGGTATAAAGTTTCATATGTAATAAAATCTTTTGTTGGATTATCGACAAATAAATATTGATTAGAGACATATACATCAGTTAATGAATCTAATGTGTAGCCCCATCCACCTTTGATAATTTCAAAGTCGACCCGCCCAGTTGCATCTATTATTTCAGTGACTTTAACTTTACCCTGCACACCTTCTGAGGTTACGACATTAAAAATATCGCCGACTTTATTGTTACGTCCCCCTAGATCTAGAGTAACTGCAGAAAGTGACCCTTTAACTCTTGGCGCTAAATATAATAATTCGGTATCAGATACTCGCTCGCCAGTCTTAAAATTTCCTTGAAGACTGCTAAGAAGAAGAACGTCGAATATTTTTCCTTTAACTCTCTTTCTTACAATACTCTCAACAAAAGCCTTTGCACCAGATTGCGTACCAAAAATTTGCTTATCTAAGAAAGACGCATTTCGAGGAGATACTGTGATTTCAAGATATGATGGTTTAAACCATTCAGAATCAGACAACTTAAGTATATCTTGTCCGGGGTAATAAACATCAATTTCTTGATTATAGAGAAGTTTCATTAATAGTTCTAAAGATTGCTTAGAACCTTTTGTTTGGTAATAATCACTAATATGCTTGATTAGAAATTTCTTATCAGTAGTTAATGCATATGGAAAATCAGCAAGATATGTTTCTTTAAAGTGATACATAAAATCTTCTAATGAAGTATCAATATCAGCTAATTCAAAGATTTGTCTCCCAAGTTTATATGAGTACTTATTATCGCTTTCTAGAAACTCATAATAAGCTTCAAGAAATGTTACTAATTCTGCGCCATCTTCACGATATATTGCAGGAAATTGTGTCTCAATAAGTTGAGATATTTCCTTAGTGAAATTAGTCAACTGTGTCATCCATTAACTCCAATAACGTTAATAACAACGTCTTCTGGACGAATAGAAATAATTCTATTTTTTGATGGGGTTATTGTATTATTTCGAGTCCAGCCATAAAGTTTTATTTCAGATCCAACATATGAGCTAATATTAAAGTTCTTGATGTTAACGTGACCAGTTTCATAGTTAACTGATCCAACTTTCTGATTTAAGACTGTAAATGTAACACCAGCTGGCTTAATTATTTGTAGAGTTCCCAATCCATTGTCTTGAATAAAACACCGTCTACCATTGTATACAAACAAAGAAGATTTAATCACTGGCTGGTGAGTAGCAAGAGACTCACCAGTTTCAAGCTTATGATCAAGCATTAACTGATTATTAAAGGTAAAACTAAAGTTGTTCGATACGCCCAATAATGGATTCATCGGAATAATTGCTAGAACTTTAATGTCGTTTGAAAGAATATGAGCATCAGCTGCGTCTATTATACTAGATAACCGAGATGCCCTAAATGTTCTTTTAAAGTCTGATAGATATTCTGTATTATAAGAATTAATCGCGTCTAAAGTAATTTGTCTAATTGATGATTCAGAAGCGCTAGTAGTTTTAGTGTTATAGTATATAGTAGAATCTATTCCCAAAAACATAAATTCAGAAGAAATGATGACGGGTTTAATTGTTATTGGAGAACGACTAGAAAGGTATGCCGCGTATTTAGTTTTATTGTTATCTGAGACTCCATCGGCATCTTTAACATCTACTGATATGATAACTTTCCCAAATCTAGGAGGATTCAATTCTTCTCCACCATAGACAGAAATTGCTTGAATTTCTGGGAACTTGCTCTTAAGAATAATTTCATAGTCATTTTCAGTGATAGCACGATCTTGAACCTGAAGTGATCTCGGAGCAAAATATTTAATTGATTCTATGGTTTCTCTTTCAGCTCCGCTATCAGACTGAGTGTTCAGGGTTATAGTTGCGGCATATCCTTGAATAGTGTTTTGGGCAAGAGTAAAGCTCATAATTCCATTTGCTTCTTCGCCATTAGTAACCCGATATTCTGCTCGAACTATATTTCCGTTACTTGGTTCTACCCCAAAATTGTTTAGACCAAACACTAACTCGTATTGGCTATCATTTTTAGCTTGTACATAAAATACATTAGAAGTTGCACTAGTTCCAAAAATATTTGTGAGATAAACATATTCTGTTTCTATTGTAGATTCAATTGAATCTTTAACATAGACTTTTAAACTTGATATATCAGGATTTAGATTAGAAAGCACATACTTAGTATTATTAGTCACTTGAAAATATTCTTGTACATATCGGCCTTCAAATATTTCTAATCCAGTTGCATTATACACGCCATTAACGCGCTGAATTGTATAAGCTTGGTCATTAAAGAATTTGAATGTTTGATTCCCGCATTTTGCAACAAATTCAGTCTTAGCTGGAATAATAATGAAATTTGGTGCTCCAGATGTAGGAACACTTAAAGAAACATTAACTTTAGCTCGTGCAGATATTCTAGAATGAGGCGTATAATTTAGGGCTTTTGCATGAGATACCACACTGGACATTAATTGAGATGAATCGAGAAACATCTCATTGATAGCCATATTTGTAAAGAAACTGTTTTGAAAGGTATTATACGCTAATACATCAAGCAGAACATTTATATTAGACCCCTCAAAATTATAATCTGCAAATCTAGTTTGGCCCTGCAAATATGCTTTTAGGTTGTTCTTGATTTGAAGAAAATCAAGTTCTGTTATTGGTGCATTTGATGCCATTAGTGTACCCTATCGAGTGTGACATTGAAGGTGATCGGTTCTTCTTTATTTATAACGTTAAACGTAATAGTAATTTTAGCGTTGTTTAAGTCAACACTAAATACTACATCTATGTTAATAATATTAGCTCTTGGCTCATATGCGCTAATTGTTTCTTTGATTAACTGTTTAGCGAGAATAGCTGTTTCTGGCCCAGCATTTTCAAATAGGATATATCGAATATTGCATCCAACATTTGGTTGAAATAATCTCTCACCCCTATCAGTTAAAATGAGATTTTTGACTGATTCTTTAATCGCGTCCTCATCAATCCTTCTTGCTAAATCTAAGTTAATAGGATTTAGAGTCAAGTCTTTATGAAAGTCGGAATATGTGCTATTCTTTCTGCGTGATAAAGGAGTAATTGCCATTTGTGTCCTCACTATAACACTATTTATACCACTGTAGTAGAAGGCAGTAGTTTGGGCGCAGGTCGTCCTGTTCTAAACGAGTCAGCTAAGTGCATTTGAATAGCCGCTCCAATATCTCCCCCGACTGAATTCCAAGTTCGTCTTCCTCCCAAATCAACGTGGCAAAAATTTGAGCTTTGGTAATAAGCTATCCCTTCAAATCCTTCTTGACTTGCAATCTTGATAAAATCAACAATTTGCGCTGTTGAAAATCCAGCTACGCTAACATCTAAAGCTAGTCCTGACATATGTTTACTGTTTGTTGCAACACCAGTATGTGTGGTAGCAAGCGCTGCATTATATGCTGGGCTTCTATACCCACTATTGATAGTCAACCTTTTTCCAACTCTCGACGAAACTCTAAAAATTTTAATCCATACTCCAGTTTGAACCTTTTTATATCCTGCGCCTTCTATTGGGTTATCTTGGTTAATCACGCTTGAAGATAGATTGACGTATTCATTCCCAGCATCGGTTAATGACAAAACTGTTTGAAGCTCTGCATCAGTATAAACTTCACTTACATAATAAGCTGGGTCTGGCCCGCTACTACTTCCATTTTGGTTGATTCTTTTTGCTGCATTGGATTTCTGCCGAGCGATTTCAAATTCGTCCATGCGGTACGCCCCAGCATTAACTGAATTTAATTGAGATGAATTTGAGAAATTTGCAAGAGCTGTTTTTTGAGACTTAAAGTTGTTTAACAGTTTCTTCAATCCATCGACTGGCGACTGCATAAATTTTGCAATAAATTCGCCAAGTTGACACAATCTGTACAAGAGATAGGCTATAATCTCTATAGTAAGTTTTTCATATCCTCCCGCCATTCCAGCGATAATTTCTTCAATTTTAGCTTTAAGCCCATTCATTTTTACATCATTAAAAAATGTTTGTGCTGCATGTACTTTATTTGTAAAAAACTGGTTAGCACTGTTTACAACGGTTACTACTTGCTGAGTTATATTCTTAATTTGATCAAGCATATATTTCTTAATTTTATCAACCAATTTTTGTAATAGCTTATTAATGTTAGCGAGTTGTGCTACAAATGCTGCAACACCGTTTTTCAATTCCGTAATAAGTTTCATTCCGGCAGAAAATAGCCCAAATATTGACATCAACTTGCCAGTAAAAGCAGAACAAAAGTTTCCAGTTTCCGAACTCGGAAAAGCCTTGTTATAATACAGATCTAATTGAGATAAATAGACCTCTGGAGATAATGACGTAGTTAGGCCAACTGGTATAGTTGACGTTGTAGTAGTCATAACAGCATCAAAATTAAGTCCCGAAGTGGCTAAAAACTGTGCAAAATCGGTTGGTGTTATATGACTAGATTTAAGTTTTGCTTTAAGATAAGGATATAATGAAATTCCATTCGAATCAAACCCCCAATTACTATGAATTGCTGGAATAGCTTCAACAGCTTGAATTAGATTAGTGTAAGTATATCTATTATAAGGATCGTTTTGATAAGCTATAAGACTATCAAATGTAAAGATTTTTGAGTGAAGTTGATCCATAGTAAGAGCATAATCAGACATCTTTGATGTAGGAGAATCTAAAACGTTACATGTCATGTTGTTACTCCTTGTTACCTGACTCATCTAGCATTTCAGGCGAAATTGTTGTTGGAGAAGGATTCGGTTGTGTTGGCGTTGCAATACCCAATGCTGGAGGATCTGGAACAAACGCTCCCACCGCGTCAAGGCTATCGGGAACATCTGGTGGTTCTTGCCCAGCAGTGTTGAGGTGAATGGGCGATCCTTTAACTTGTAGTACACCGGATGACTGAATACCAATTGTTTCTGACCCAAGCCCAAGTTGCCCAGAAGCTTTGATATTAATATCTCCCCCAGAAGATTGTAAATATATTCCATCAGTACTAGTAATTGATAATCCTGTCCCCATAGAATTTAGAGCTAATTTCTTTGCTGCTATAATATCAATAGCATCAACTTTTGCAGTTAGAGCAATTTTTGTACCAGCTATATCAATAGTATCTCCAGCGCTCATAGTAATTTTGCGCCCGGCGCCAAAATTAATATTGCCAGTGCTGTTAATGTTCAAATCACCATCAACACTAATATCAGCGTTTCCTCCGCTAACATCTAAAATATATCCTCCCATATGAATAGCGGCTTTTGTGCTATCAGAAATTTCTTCTATCACGCCTTCAGATGATAAGTGTAATTTTCCGAACGCTTTTATTGTCACGTTACCGTTTGCATCAAGCGTAACTCGAGATCCAGACGCGTGTGAAACATTGATGAATTCTTTTTCAGCTTCTTTGCCGGAAACTTCAATAAATGAACCACCATGCCGCATTGACCAAACAGAAGTTTGTGTAGTTCCAGTTAATGGTGAGGCTGGTTCATCAGCAGTATACCCTCCAGATGTTGGAGAAAATTGTACGGTTTTGCGAGCGGTTGCTTGAATTAGAGCTTGAGTGTTCTGTACACCCTCACCACTAATTTGAGGTGGCATTGCGTTATTGCCAAAATTGTTAACGGCATCTGCTGACGGCGCTAAATATGAATTTTCTATATCCGGCGCAGTATTAGCACTAATTCCCTGATTAGCTATACTGTTATTATAAGTATCTATAATTGCAGCGTGATTATTTGGATTCTCAAAAGCTTGCCATTGTCCAGATAGTGAGTTTAATACATTTGAATCTACACCATTAGCGTTTATATAGTCATTAAGACTTCCAGGGAAGTTATTTTCTGCGTTTTGCCAAGCCCAATAGTCTTGATTCTCTGGAGTAAACGGGGCATTTCCAGTGAGTGAATTCCAAGTCGAATATGTAAATTGATAACGCCCAGCAGCAGTAGAATAATTGCCGCCTGGAAGTGGAACTCGAACATTTGGATGCTGACCAGTGCTTAAATCAAATGGCGTTCCTCCAGCTCCATCATACCGAATATCATAGTGTCCACCACTTTCTTTTAGAGCGATCGCATCAAGAAATGCGCGTTGTTGAGGGGTTAGATCTGTATTCTGTGCTTGGCCGATATTTCTTCCACCAGATCGTCCAGAACTTTGTCCAGAACTTTGTCCATTTCTATTTCCATTTGGTATACGCGAAGATGGAATCGAATATTTTGCACTGTTTATTACTCCCATAACCACTGGGTGCTGTGCATCTCGTCCGTCCATAAAGAACCCAATAACTAAGTCACCATTATCTGGGACAGACGCAAATTTACTATCCCGAACAACATGAGCCCATGGTAAATCTGTGGTATCAACTAAACCATCTGAAAATGGCGGGTGAAACCCAAAGCACCGTACCTTTACTCGACCAGCAATTGGATCAGCGTTGTCTTCAACTAATCCCATAAACCATGTAATGTTTTCAAACCCAGATTCGCCAATCATATTCCAATACCACCTCTAGCTATCTTCAATTTTTGTGTATATACATTTTCAAAGAATACGTTTTCTATAGATTCTACTATATATTTGCCGCTACGTTCTTTGTCAATTTTGAATGGATCATTTGTGTCTGTTGTGTTAACAAGAAGCTGTAGTTCTATAATACTACCAGCAAAAATAGTATTACGACCATATATTGATAAGCTCGTCATATTAGCAGTATAGTGATAAAAAGCAGTAGGTTTGACATTATAGAGATTTGCATAATACTGATCTGTTCTGATCTCACTTCCTCCAGCAACACCAGTAGAATTATAGTCCTTAATGACAAACACTTCCTTTGGCTTGCTGATTCTCTTTTCAACATAAGCTGGATCATGTAACAGTTTTTCAGTGCTGCTTTCAAACCCAACAGAATGATCGTATGAATTTTCTATTATGGAGTTATTCATAATATCAATTTCGAATGTTTTCTTTTTATATGCACCCTCATTAATATCAGATATAATGTCAGTTTTATTTCCAAATTCAATAGCTATAATTTCATTCATTATAGAACTTTGTCGATCGGGGCTTTGAGCTGTGCCATAGTTGATTCTAAATTGAGGAATACGTGTCGGCGTTGACTGAGCGCCGCTTGCTGGTGTATTTGGCGCAGCGGTCTGCATAACCCGCTCATACATATATTCATTAGTCGCAAAAAAATACATTTCTCGATTTTCGAAAAACCTAAATGATTGAGTCTTACTACCAGAAAGAAAAGCTTTCCTAGAAAAAAATTGCATCGTTTGTTCAGGAGTATAACTTGGAATTACGTAAGTCTGTGTGCCAGTAGTTGGAATAATGAGTATGTTTTTAATTGGTAGATTATTTTCTTCTAACAATCGTTTATAATATACGTCATACACATCTTTAACATAGTCGCTTATAAGAGACAAAGATCCATTTGGTTTATACGATTGTTGTATCAATTTGTTTTCAGAATAAAACTTACCGAGCGATACAAAATTAATCTTATATTGAATCATTGATTGACTAGCTTCTTTAGAATACTTTACATCAGCAATTGAATACAGTTGATAATATTCTGTCCTTTCAGTGTCATAAAAATCTGAATAGACTATTTTAATAACCTCTTCGCCCTTTAGCGGGAATTGAGTTACTAAATCAAACGCATCATAAATAACAGCTGATCCACGAACACTACTCAGTGACATTGATTCAACTATAGTAAATGTGTGAATCAGCATCTTAATATCAACGGTTTTGCTTTTATCAGCATTAGTGATACTAAATTCTCTTACTGAGAATCTACCAGCTAATTTCAAATCACTCATTCAGCATCTTCTTCAAATCTTCTTCTACTTGTTTAGCGTAAATTTTGTTTACCAAATAGATAGTGCGTCTGTTATCATTTAATTCAACTTCATAATCATAAACTCTTATTGGATTCCATTCTGATGTAACAAGAGAAGTATCTAACGCATATGATTTTGGGTTAATAACTAATTCTGGATCTTGAGTATTACGATAAAACACGATATTAGTATTAATCATAGTACTCTGCAACCAAACCTCAACATTTCGCTGAATGGTATAAAGGCCATTTGCGTCGCTAAGATTCATTGCAATGCCATTATTTGCATTTGCAGCAGTAGTTGCTAATCTAATGTTATGATCATTTATTTTAATAGCATAGTACATTGACCCACTTGTTAATCCGGGGTTTTGCCCACTCACTAAATTATAATCAACCGGATCTGTTGTAGTAAACTTATGATTAATGATAGTTATTTTATTTGAAGTGCCATCAATAGTAGTAAATGATAATGGAGCTTGGTAATACTTTTTATTAATAGTTTTGTCGAAATTTTTGTTATTCATTGGCCATTGTGTATACGGATCAATAATGTTGTTTGCAAGATAGACTAACCAAACTTTATTTTGATCCCCATAATAGTATAACGCAACATCCTCAGCTCGATCTTCGCCTCTTATAGTATATGGTAAAAACGCATATGGGTCAAGCAATATATTATCATTAAGCTTAACGCGTCTAGTCAGATCGGTGATTGACCGATCTAAATAAGTAGTTTTTGGAAAATACGTAAAATACCTAGACATTGTAGCCTCTTAGTTATAGTCTGCTTGAGTGTGAATATCAGCTTCTGTCATTGTTACAGTTAACGTGACGAGTGCTGGTCTAGAACCATGTGATGTACCCTTAAGAAGAGCTTGACCCTGCGATGCATAGTCAGCGTTAATACTAGTGATTAATGCTGGTTTATACGTAACGTAATATTCCGGGTCTAAACCTATGAGTATTACGTCAACTATGTTTGGGTAACTAAACATAGCGCGATCAATTGATCCTATACCAGTTGAAGTAGTCGTGCCTATAGGAGATTCATATGCTGGTAACGCGTTTTTACGAAATTGCTTAATAATATCTTTGATCTGTGTTGATTCTTCTTCATTTTTTGGGGCAAACACCCAATCAAACGAAAAATTTTTCAATGCAATGCTATTGAACAATAATGTGGTATGGGGGTTAAACAATGTTCCACTTAAAGCTTCTGCAGCATTATTAACTGGTGTTGAGATTTGTGATGCAAACTTCATTGCATATTTTGCGAAAGCTGCGTAATTACTCATGCCAGCACCACTATTTCCACTAATTAAATTTCCTATTCCAGTAACAGCATTGCTTCCAAGTTGGCGAAAATCTATAGGGTTATTACCATTAATATGTTGTGCTGCATCAACTACTCCTGCTCCAGATATATCTAAATCAGAAGCTCTAGCATCAATGCTATTCATATCAATTAGAGATCTCGGTAATGGAAGAACAATAGATGAACCAGTTACTGAACTTGCCGCTTCTCCACCTCCAGCATATTGGTATTTCCTAAATGTAAATACGATCCCATGTGTAGATATATCGGATGGGTACCGCAGTGTTGCAGTTATAGCTTGGTTTGTTCGATTATTTTCGACTACAGTGTCTGCTGGTTGTATAACATCTGTACGTGTTGGGCCTGACATGTAATAATCCTATAAATAATCTATACACAACTATTTATACTGCAACTCAATAGAAAAGAAAATATCAATATGATATTTGTTAACATGCTTTTGAAAAGAAAATCATAAATGGCTTCTTATTATCAAGGAAAGTTTAAGCCTAAAAACTCTAACAAATATAAAGGCGATTCATCTAATATAATCTATAGATCTAGTTGGGAACTTAGGCTATTTGCATATTTAGACAATCATCCCAGCGTAATAAAGTGGAATAGTGAAGAAGTAGTTATTCCATATAAAAGCCCAATAGATGGTAGATGGCATAGATATTTTGTTGACGTCTATCTAGAACAGATAAATAGTAATGGGAATAAAGAAACCATTTTGATTGAAGTAAAACCAGATGTACAGACTAAGGCTCCTAATGTAGGAAAAAAGCTAACCCCTAAAGGCAGACTGAGTAGAAAGTACCTAAACGAAGTTGCAACATATGGTGTGAATAGCGCAAAATGGGCTGCCGCACAAGAATACTGTACTGATAAAGGATGGAAGTTTATTATAGTCACCGAAAAACAACTCTTTGGAACATTGAAATAATGGCGCTATTTGATGAAATATTAGCTAAAGGCGTTAGAGCAGGACAAATACCTGGCCGTACTGATGCTGCTAAAAAGTGGTATCGAAAAACCGCTGGTGAATATTCTAAAATCAATGAGACGACTCTTATGAAAAGTTCTGGAGATAGATTAACTTCAACTCAAATAGTTGGCAATTGTTATATGTATTTCTACGATGCTAAGCATAAAGCAACGCTACCATACTACGATAGATTTCCTTTAGTATTTCCTTATAAAAGAGTGCCAGGAGGATTTATGGGTATTAATCTTCACTATCTTCCATTAATCTATCGTGCAAAACTAATGGATGCTTTATATGATACTACTAATAATGATGCATTTGATAAGTCGACTAAGCTTAGATTAAACTATTCTATTTTAGATAAAGCGGCAAAATTTAGATATTTTAAGCCCTGTGTTAAGCATTATTTATCAGAACAAGTTCGTAGTAGATTTTTGTATGTGTATCCGTCTGAGTGGGATATAGCATTGTTTCTTCCAACACAAAGATTTATTGGCGCGACTAAAGAAAAGGTGTGGAAAGATTCTTTACAGTCAGTTGGTGGAAATAGCGCTAGCACTCTTTAATAGGAAAAAATAATGTCATTCAATATTAGCGAATTTCAAGCACATGCATCTAGAAGAGGACTAGCAAAGAATAACTTATTCTTTATGCAAATTACGTTGCCGGCTTCAATTAGTTTTATAGAAAACACTATCACAACTCGCGAATTAACGTTTTTATGTAAATCCGTTAATCTGCCAGAGATGCGAATAGTAAATTTTGGGGTTAAACCTCTTGGATTCGGAATAACAGAAAGTCGACCAACAGATTTAAATCTATCTAATTTACCAGCAGTCTTTATGATGGATAGCGATTTTGGAACAATGAAATTTTTCCATCGATGGATGCAATCAATAATCAACTATAACACCTATGATGGCACAACTCAATTAGATCCACAAGAAAAACTTCCATATCAGATTGAATATAAAGACAACTACGCTGCAACTATAGAAGTATTACTGTTTTCGGGAAATGATGCAAGTAAAGTATATCATTATACGTTTGGAAATGCTTTTCCTTCGCAGGTTGGGACTATAGATACTTCTTGGGAAAATCAGGGAGAAATAATGAACTTGCCAGTAACCTTTGAATTTGATCGATTCAAATTAGAAGCTCTCGAATTGGGCCAAATCGCGCCTAGTATGTTTAATCAAAATGGATTTCTTTCAAGCTTATCTTCAATCAATGGGGTTGTTCAAGCCGTTAGTCAACTGAGACTTCCAAACAATGTTCAAGATTTTATCAATCAAGTTACTAACGTGAACACTATTTTTAATGCACTGTGAGGAAACATGAATAAAATAACACTGCCTAAGATTAATTTGCCACTGTTTGAAATTGAAATACCTTCAACTAAACAGCGAATAACTTTTAGACCTTTTACAGTTAGAGAAGAAAAGATTTTATTGATAGCACAAGAGTCTAAAGATATTAATCAAATCGTTATTGCTATTCAACAGATCATTAATAACTGCGCTAATGGTGTTAATGTGAATGAATTAGCGGTATTCGATTTAGAGTATCTTTTATTGAACATCAGAGCAAAATCTGTTACTAACGAGTTATCGTTTACTATAAAAGATGCAGAGACTGAGTCTGATGTTGATTTGATAGTCGATATTAACGATATTAAGATACACACATTGGAAAAACATTCTAAGCATATTCAACTTGACGAGCACAATCATTTGATTATGCGATACCCGTCTTTGCAAGAATTGCGAGATATGACTACTGCTGGCGAAAACGTTGAATCTCTTTTTAACATCATGATCGCGTGTATTGATACCCTAATATCTGATGACAGTGTTTATAAAATGACTGATTTTAACAAAGAAGAAATTATAGAATTTGTTAACAACTTAACTTCTCAGCATATTGATTCAATTAAAGACTTTTTTGAAACTATGCCAGCACTTCGTTATGAAAAAACCTATATAAATTCTGCTGGTAATACTAAAACATTTGTGATTGAAGGAACTGAAAGTTTTTTTATCTAGCGCTGGGTCATTCAAACCTGGCGCTTTATTATAAAACAATATTTGCACTTGCCCAACACCATAAATATTCTATAGGTGATATTGAAGATCTTATACCATATGAACGAGACTTATACTTAGATATGCTACTTGCCTTTATTGAAAAGCAAAAAGAAAGATAAAACATGGACGACGAATTACCAGAACAAAAGATCGATTTTAGTCGATTCAAAGATATATTCAAATCTATGGAAAATCAATTGATTTTGCAGACCAGTATACTAAAATCTATATATGGTTTAAACAATGAGTCTAGTCGTGATAATACAAGGCGTACTCAGTATAATAAAATTGCTGAGGTTGAAGCAGCCAGCGGTGGACCAGATGCTAATGGATATACTTATAACAGCTTTAGACAACCCCAAGCCCAAAGTGACTATGCCAAAAATACTGAAGAGACTTCTTCTGCAAATAGTCCGATTAACTTGCTTGGAGCTGCCGCTTTAGGTGGGGCGGGTTTTAGCGGTGCAATGGGGTTGATCAAGGCTACATTTACGAAGATAATCAAAGGCCAGGGATTTATAGGAACTATGGCCAAAATATTTAAGAGTGCTATAGTACTTGCATTTGCGGGCGCAGTAGGTGATTTCGTTGGGGGCGCTTCTGAGCAAACTGCAACTAATTTTGGAGCTGATCCGGAAACTAGCAAAGCTATTGGCGATATAGCTGAAAAGGCTACAGAATGGGGAACTTGGGGTTATATATTAGGGAGCTTTGTTAAGAAACGTGTGCTCTTTTCACTTGTCGGAGCTGTAACTGGAGGTGTCCGCAATGCTTTTGATCCAGATAAAAACGGGAAAATAGATGACGGTGTACTTAAGGGTTTTAATTTAAATGCACTTACTGGAATAAGTGGAGGTTTATCACTTATCATAAGTAGCTTTTTAGGCAAATGGCTCTGGAGTGGTATGAAGAAGGTAATGAGCAAAGTGCATATGCCAGCTATTCTTACAAAATTGACTGGAATGTTTAGGGGAATTGACATTGCTGCAGACGTCGGCATAGCAGCAAATGCTGGCAGCAAAGCAGTTGGTGTGTCAAGAATTGAACCGCCAGTCACTAAAGCTCTTCCAAAGATACCAACTGGCGCGCCATCAAGCCCAATAATTAACCCGGTCTTAGAAGGAAAAACTCTTCCTATTCCAGGTGTGGCTAAGACATCCACGCCAGTTGCAACATCAGCTTTTAGAGCTTTTGGCGGCAAAGCCCTTGGTTTTAGCACTAAAGTTTTGGGTGCAGCTACTAGAATTATTTCTGGACCTATAGGCACTGCATATACTGCAGCCCAAATTGAAATGGTTTTGCATGATCACATAGATAAACTTGCTAAAAGAGATGCGATACTAGCAGCGATCCTTAAGAATTATCAAGCTACCAATGACGCAGATTCACTATTAAAACAATTATTAGCTCCAAATAAAACTTTAGATGGCCGATCATTAGCAGCTGAACTCGGATTAGACTATCTTGCAACAATTCCGGATGCTAGCAAAGAACTAGAAAAAATACTTAGGGATATTGGTAGCGGAAAGTCATCAATTCGTGTTCCGACTCCCGATTTGCCAGTGATAAATGGATCTCAATTTCCTGCACCCGATGTTACAACACCAAAATTTAATGGTTTTAATACAAATCCAGCATCTAAAGAATTAAGCTTTCAACGTAGCAAAATAATGGATTATATTGATAAGATAGCAGAAAATAATTTGCCTCAGCCATCTCCTGCTACAGTCAACGTTTCTCCAGTTACTGTTGGCGGTGCTACAACGAGTTCAGTTACAAACAATAACACTACTATAATAACTAATCCTTATGCAAGTCTAAATTCGCCATTCTTGCCACAGTAAAAAGGAGCCCGAAGGC
>Ga0210044_10002441_pt1 | contig 27688 bp, 22 predicted proteins | sample CryGey13umfilter_2_FD_183959 | JGI IMG/M metagenome (GOLD analysis project Ga0210044, IMG submission 183959) | Groundwater microbial communities from aquifer in Utah, USA - Crystal Geyser 4/9/14 3 um filter (SPAdes) (version 2) | ecosystem: Environmental > Aquatic > Deep subsurface >... | reverse complement strand
TTCCACACCTTCAACGCGCTCCACAACAACCTCAAGCAGATCGTCCTCACGAGCGACAAAACTCCTCAGGAGATTCCCAAGCTCGAAGAACGACTCCAGAGCCGCTTCATCTGGGGACTGGTCGCCGACATTCAGCGCCCAGAGATGGAGACCCGCGTCGCCATCCTCAAAAAGAAGGCCGCCAGTCAAGGCTTCTACCTGCCTGACGACGTCGCCATGTATCTCGCCAACAACGTCAACACCAACATCCGAGACCTCGAAGGCAGCCTGAAACGACTCGCTGCTCGCGCCAAGGTCGACGGCAAGTCCGTCGACATCGATCTGGCACGCGCCGACCTGCAACCCTTCCTCAAGCAGAGAGCCGCTCAGCTCAACCCTGAGCGCATCCTCAAGCTGGTCTCCAACTACTGCAACGTCAAACTCACCGAGCTCAAGGGGAAAGGCCGCACCAAACAGGTCGCCTACGCCCGACAGCTCGCCATGTTCCTCGGCCGCAAACACACCGGTTTGAGCTACACCGCTCTCGGCAAAGCGTTTGGCAAAGACCACACAACAGTGATAAGCGCTGTGCGCAAGATCGAAGATCTCCTCCAAAACGACCCTGCGACTCGTGGCGATATGGAGGCCTTGGAGCGAAATCTACTCGCTTAGAAACCTTCGATTTTCAAGATGTTTTCAAAAGCACGTGCCCTTTGTTCAGATGTTGAGAAGTTGGGGAAACTCCGGTGAAAAGTCTGTTGATAGAGGTGGGGACATTTTGGGGGCAACTCGCTCCCGCCGTTTGCACACACGTTGTCCACCGACAAACTCACTCGATTGTACACCTCAATTATCTTCGTTTTACTTAATTATTTTAATCAGTTACAAGACTTATCCACATATCCACAGGGTTTACTATTAGGGACTATCTGAGTCTAAAGACTCAGATCCAATACAGTAAAAAGTAGCAAATCGCCGAAGGGCGGTTGGGTGATGGAAAGCCACGATGAAGTTCAAAATCAATCGAGACGAATTCAGTGATGTCCTCTTCAAGATTCAAGGCGTGTGCGCGCAAAAGTCCACGTTGCCCATCCTCGCCAGCTGCCTCATCGAGGCCCAAGAGGACGGAAGAATCAGCGTCAGAGGCACAGACCTCGAGGTCTCCATCTCCACGAGCTGCAAGGCGGAAGTCAAAGAAGTAGGCCAAGTCGCCATCACCGCGCGCCGACTCTTCGACACCGTAAAGTCCGTCTCCGCCGCTGAGCTCGTGCTCTCCACCGAGCCCAACTACTGGACCGTCCTCGACGCCGACCGCGTGCACGCCCGCATCGCAGGAAGTCACCCCGAAGAGTTCCCACAGCTCTCCGCCGTCGATGACGATCTGCCCGTCTCCATGCCTGCAGAAGACCTCCTCGACATGATCGAAAAGACCTTCTTCAGCATCTCCACGGACGAGGCCCGTGCCAGCTTCACCGGCTGCTTCTTCAAGCTCACCGAGCAGAAAACCCTGCAGATGGTCTCCACCGACGGGCACCGACTCTCCAAGATCGAAATTCCCATCAAGGACGTCGACCTCGAAAAAGTCACCGATGCCCTCGCCAAGGGTGTCATCGTCCCCCGCAAAGGCCTCGCCGAGCTCAAGCGCGTCCTCATCGCCGACTCCATCGTGCGCTTCGGCGTCAAGGGCGACGATCTCCTCGTCGCCAACGAGAACACTCAGGTCACCCTGCGGCTCATCCCCGGGCGCTTCCCCAACTTCGAGCAGGTGATCCCCAAGGCCCTCGAGCACAACGTCACCATCTCGCGAGAGTCCATCCTCGCCGCCCTGAAACGAGCCGCCTTCTACACCGCGAAGACTGGCAATACGCGCATTACGCTCAGCGACTCGACCTTGGAGATCTATGCCTTCGACCCAGAGGCCGGCGAGCTCAGCGAGCCCATCCCCTGCGACTACTCCGGACCAGGAGCCAGTGCGGGCTTCAACTACAAATACCTCCTCGACGTCGTGAACGTCGTTGAAGGCGACGAGTTCACCTTCGAGATGATCGACACCGAGTCCCCCACGGTCATTCGAGACCTCGCCCGCGACGACGTTCTCTACATCGTCATGCCGATGCAGATCTGACCTCGTGAGACTTCAGACGCTGGCGGCGCAGCACTTTAGAAATCTACAAGACTTCCGCATCGTGCCGCATCCCCGCTTCAACATCCTCATTGGGTACAACGCACAGGGTAAGACCAACCTCCTCGAAGCCATCTACCTGTCCGCGAACCTCAAGTCGTTCCGGACACACCAGAACGAGGAGCTCGTGCGCTTCGGGCTACAAGAGGCGCGAGTCGTCGCCGAGGTGCAGCGCGGGAACGACACCCTAACTCTCGAGCTCAAGCTCCAGACACGACGACGGCTGGTTTGGGTCGATGGACAACTCACCCGACGCCTCACCGACGCCCTAGGTCTGCTGCAGGTCATCCTCTTCGCGCCCGAGGACGTCGCCCTGATCAAAGGCCAACCCTCGGCACGACGTTCGTTCCTCGACCACGCAGTCTTCGTCTCCAGAGCGTCCTACCTGTCGATCTTGAGCGACTACAACGCGACGCTAAAGCGACGCAACGCCGTGCTCAAAAACGACCGACGAGACGCCAAGCTGCTCGAGGTGTACTCCGAGCAACTGGTAGAACACGGAGCGGAAGTCATCGGCGCTCGTCTCGAGCTCCTAAGGCAGCTACGACCCCTCTTCAACGACGCGTTTCGCAACATCTTCGGCGCCAAGCTCGAAGCCAGCATTCGCTACCGGGCCTCCTGGGCGGACCAAGTCGACCTCGACGCGCCACCGGACGCGAACACCTTACGCTGTGCCATGTTGGCGGCCATTCGCGCCCTCGGCGGCGATGAGCTGCGCCGCAAACAGAGCCTCGTCGGACCCCACCGAGACGATCTCGAAGTCTTGCTCGATGGCACCCCCGCCAAGGCCCACGCCAGCCAAGGACAGCACCGCTCCATCGTCCTGGCCCTGAAGTGTGCCGAGATCCTGCTGCTCAAAGATCGCTTCGGGCTCGAGCCCATCCTGTTGCTCGACGACGTCTCTAGCGAGCTCGACAGCACCCGCAACCAACAGCTCTTCAGCTTCCTGGCGAGCCTCTCAGGGCAGGTGTTCATCACGACTACGGCCCGAGAGCACATTCTGCTCGACCAGGATCAGAGCGCTTGGACGGTTCACCAGGGGGGGCTGACTCCCGCCGACTAGTGTAAACCGTCATGAATCTCCATGTTTATTTGGCTGCAAGGAGCGCCCCCACGAATTCTTCAAAAATACCGGCATGTTGTTGATTACAGAAAAGAAGAAAGTCATTGGGGGTCCGGGGGACAAAGTCCCCCGGCGGGCCAGGGCAGAGCCCTGCCTCCCTGAAAAGCCACGCCCATAAGCATGGTCACATGTGAAGCGTTACACTAGTGTCGCGCTCGGATGCCGTTAGCAACACGCTCAGCGGGGTCGAAGGGGCTGCCGTCGGGCAACAGCGTACGCGCCAGCTCCCGAAAGCGCGAACGCAGCTCGTCGCGCCGGTTCCACACCTCGTCAAAGGCGAGGTTGAGAGTCGCTGGCGTGAAGTCACTTTGGACGAGCTCAGGGACCAGGAGGGAGCCTGCAAGAATATTGGCCATGGATATGTGGGGGATACGCACGAGGCGGCGGGCGACCCCATAGGTGAGCGCCGAGACGGCGTAGAAGGTCACGCAGGGAACGCCGAGGATGACACACTCGGTCACGGCCGTGCCGCTGGCGACCAAGGCGACGTCGCTCTGCGCCAGGAGTTCTGCGGCGTCTTTCACGTGAAACGTCAGTTTGGACGCAACGTCGCCAAACGCAGCGCGCAGCTCCTCGACCGAGAGCGTGGGCGCGACGCAGACCGTCCACTGCAATCCGGGGTGGCGCGCCAACAAGTCGGTGAGGGCAGCCTTGAGGACGGGGGCGTGCCGAGCGATCTCTGACCGGCGGCTGCCAGGAAGCAAAGCCACGCGTCCAAAGCTCCCAAGACCCCGCATGGGCTCGGACGCGAAGGCGTCCTTGAGCTCAAAGGCGCGGGGATGACCGACAAAGCGGGCCGGCGCGCCGCGCTCGGCGAAGAACTTGGGCTCGAAGGGGAAGAGGCAGGCCAGCTCGTCGACCCAACCGGCCAAGGTGCGCGCGCGCCCTTCGCGCCAAGCCCAGGCTTGCGGGGCGCCGAGGTAGGTCACGGGGATGCCGAGGCGAGCGAGGAGGGGACCCAGCCCCATGTTGAAGTCGGGCAGGTCCACGAGCAGGGCGCGGTCGGGCTCGCGGGCTAGGGCAGCGGCGACGAGCTGCGCGGCAACCCCGAAGACCCGCGGCAACCCCGTGAGGACCTCGCTCAGACCGACGAGATTGAGGGCCTCGACGGGGCGTAGCACCTCCAGTCCGGCCCGTCTCGAGCGCGCTCCGCCGACGCCAAAGCAGCTCCAGTCTTGGCCGAGCTGCTCGATGACGCGGGCGGCCAGCAGGTCGGCCGAAGACTCACCCGCGACCACCAGCAGGCTACGAGAAATCAATCTGGCTCGTCGCTGCTGGGCGTCTCTTCGCTGGCGGCGGAATTGACCACGGTCTCCTCAGAGGCTTGGGCGGCGGGCGAGGGTTGTTCTGGACCTGCGGCCGATTGCTCCGCGTCTGCAGCCTTTTTGAAATCGGCGGCTTGGGCGGCCACTTTGCGCACCAAGCTCTTGAAGAGGTTCCCCACGTCGAGCTTGAACGAGACCTTCGACTCGGCGCCTGGGTCGACGGGGTCGACCTCCTCGCTCACCACGGTGTTGGGCTTCTCCCCGGCTTCTTCCTTGGCTTCTTGGTCGCCGTTTTCGGCCGCGCCATCATGGGCGGCGGCAACTCCTTCTTCGACGAGCTTGGGGATGAAGGCCTTGACGGCGGTGCCGAGGAGGTTGGCGAGCAGGCTTCCAGCGTGCTTCTTGAGGAACTCCGCGTCGACCTTGACCTCGACGTTTTCGGCGGTCTTGTCGGTGGCGATGTTCTCCATGACGTAGTCGTCGAGGGTGCGCCGAAGGTTGCGCCCCACGTGCAGCTCGTGACTGGTCAGAGGCTTCTCTTCTGCAGGCGGGGCCTTGCTCTCGGGCGCAGGCTCGCCGTCGCCTTGGCTATCGGTCGCGGTTTGGCCCGCGGTGACTTCCGCTTCGGGGCCCTTCACCTCGTCTTTCCCCTCGTCCGAGTCTTTGACCAGATGCAACAGTGGAGCTTCTGGTTCCTCGTCGTCTTCGGCTTCGTCATCGGGTTGGGCGGGCTCGTCAGGGGTCTCGACCTTAGCGACCTTGGCTTTCACAATGCCGTTGGGGCCGAGGGTGATGGGCGCCGACATGGCTTCCACGGTCTCCTTCATGGCGGCCCCGAACTGCGTGATCATGTTGGCCAGGAAGTCCGGCAGGGCTTCCATGAGTTTTTCGGGGTCGATGGGGGTGTCGCCAGGCAGGTCGGTCTCGGAGCCGGTCATGGTGTGCTTGGCTTTGTTGAGCGCCGCGATGAGCTGCTCTTTGTCGATGGAGAAGCGCTGGCTCATCTGGGTGATCTTGGCGTCTCGGTCGGCCTTTCGAGTGCGTTTCTTGGGCTTGCTCTTGCGACGTGGCTTCTTTCCAGCGCTCTCTGTTCCCGTCTTCTCGGAGCCAGCCTCTAGCTCGCTCGTCGAGCCCTCGACCTCGTTTTGCGCGCCATCAGTGTCACTGGGGAGGGTGTCTTTGGGGTCGTCGGTCATGGGGGTACCTCAATCAGGCCGGTGGAAAAGCAGAACAGCAATTGTGCACCACCCTGGTCCAGAATCAAAGCTCGGACCGACCCGTCGGTCTCATCGAACAGCCGTATTGAGTCCGCAGTCCGGAGTCCCGAGCTGGCTTCTGCAGTCAATTGGAAGCAGCATGCGACCGAAGCTCCAGACTCCGGCCTCCAGCAGCATGCGACCGAAGCTCCAGACTCCGGACTCCAGACTGGTTGAATCAAAGCTTGGACCGACCCGTCGGTCTCATCGAACAGCCGTATTGAGTCCGCAGTCCGGAGTCCCGAGCTGGCTTCTGCAGTCAATTGGAAGCCAGCAGGATGCAAGGCAGCATGCGACCGAAGCTCCAGACTCCGGACTCCGGACTGGTCCAGAATCAAAGCTTGGACCGACCCGTTGGTCTCATCGAACAGCCGTATTGAGTCCGCAGTCCCGAGCTGTGCAGCTCCAGACTCCGGACTCCAGACTGGTCCAGAATCGAAGCTTGGACCGACCCGTCGGTCTCATCGAACAGCCGTATTGAGTCCGGAGTCCCGAGCTGCGCAGCTCCAGACTCCGGACTCCAGACTGGTTGAATCAAAGCTTGGACCGACCCGTCGGTCTCATCGAACAGCCGTATTGAGTCCGCAGTCCGGAGTCCCGAGCTGGCTTCTGCAGTCAATTGGAAGTCAGCAGCATGCGACCGAAGCTCCGGACTCCAGACTCCAGACTGGTCCGGTATCAAGTATGGTTCATCGCGACAGGAACCAATTTCGTTTAGACTCACCGGCCATGAGCGGTGAGTGAGCAAACGACAGAGGAGATCGATCGATGACCACAGACGATAAGCGTCCCATCGGGCTGCTCGGCCAATACGCACGAGAGGCGATCCGCGCATTCTTGAAGCTCGCCGATGACGGCGCGAACAAGAAAAAGCCGATGTTCAGCGGCTTCTCGATCCCAACAGAGCGCGTCGCCAAGCACTTCAAGGAGTCGCACCCGGAGGTCTTTGACGCCGAGGTCGAGGCGATTCGCAACGAGTTGGACGCGACGGCCGAGCGATGGATTTCGGACCCACCGCCGGACTTCACGGGCATCGCCGAGCTCGCCAACCTCTTCAAGCTCGGGCGAGAGGAGGTTCAGCTCTTCGTCATGGCGGCAGCGCCCGCGATGGATCCCTCGATCAACGAGCTCTACTCCTATGTTTGGGACAACGTACACAAGCGTTGTGCGGACGTCGGCTTCATTTGCCAGGTGCTCTCCTTCGGCGATCCCGCTCGTTTCGAGACCTACTTGCGCCGCTGTGATTTCGACCAACCGTTGCGCCGCAATCGGCTGCTGCTCGTCGAGCCCCGCCAGCCAGGCGAAGAGACCCTCGATTTGAACTTGGTCGACCGGCGAGTTCGTGTGGCGGACCGGGTGCTCCAGTTCCTGCAGGGCGCCGGCGTGCAGGCTGTGGACGAGGCGCTGGCGTCGACCTGCGCGCGGCACACCGACGAGGTCAGCCTCGACACGCTGCGTCTGCCCGATTTCAGTCGCAACTCGATCATCCAGATCGCCCGCTCGCGCTCGCTGCCGGCCATCTTCGAGGGGCCGCCGGGCGCCGGCAAGCAGAACTCGGCCCACGCGCTGGCCAGCATGTTCGGACAGAGCCTCGTCAGCGCAGACCTCACGGCGCTCCTGACCCTGCCGCCGAACGTCCTCGAGACCCGCCTAGCGGAGCTCTCGCGTGAAGTGCGCCTGGGCGACGATCTGCTCTACTTCCGCGGGCACGAGCTCCCGTCGCACCTCACCGGACCGTCCATGTTAGTGCTGCAGCGGGCGATGCGGGATGAACGCATGGTGCTCGGCGTGGATCAGCTCCCGGTTTGGTTGGTGCCGATCACGACGGGTTGGCCGGTGGTAACCATCCCGCTGCCCGAATGGAAACACCGAGCGGAGCTGTGGACGGAAGCGTTTGGAAATGACAAGCGAGCTCCAGACGCCGATTTCATTGAGATGATCGCCCGTCGCTACGAGCTCTCCGGCGACCAGATCAAGCAGGCGGCGTCAGAAGCTCGGCGCATCGCGCAGGTCGGGCGGCGGCGCAACATCATCGTGCAAGACCTCGACCGCGCCTGCCGCGCCCACTTTGCCCACCAGCTCAGCGATTTGGCGACGCTGGTCCCGCCGTCGAACTGGAAGCCGGAACACCTCATTTTGCCCGACAGCGAGCGGACGAAGTTCGAGGAGATCCTGCTCTACTCGAAGGAACACGACGTCATCTACAACGACTGGGGGTTCGCGGAGAAGTTCCCCTACGGACGTGGGCTCTCGGTGCTCTTCTACGGGCCGCCCGGCACGGGAAAGACCATGGCCGCCTGCATCATCGCCAGCGTCTTGGGCCTCGACCTGTTCCGCGTCGACCTCTCGCGCATCATGAGCCGCTACGTCGGCGAGACCGAGAAGAATCTGGCGAAGATCTTCAACGAGGCCGAGAAAGGGCGCGTGATGCTGCTCTTCGACGAGGCCGACGCGCTCTTCACCAAGCGCACCGCGGTCAAGTCGTCGGTCGATCGCTACGCCAACCTCGAGGTTGCCTTCCTCCTGCAACGCATGGAAAACTTCGAGGGCATCACGGTCCTCACGACCAACGTCGAGGCCAACCTCGACGACGCCTTCAAGCGCCGCATTCGCTACCGGGTCTATTTCCCCATGCCCGACGCCGAGACGCGCGGCCGCCTCTGGCAGTCGATGATCCCACCCGGCGCGCCACTGCGAAAGGACGTCCCCTTCCGCCACTTGGGCGAATACTTCGAGATCTCGGGTGGGCACATCAAGCAGGCAGTGCTGCGGGCGGCGTTCTACTCCAAGCGCGCTAACAGCGACATCAACTTCGAGCACCTTTTGGAGGCGGGCATCACCGAGTGTCGAGAGCTCGGGATGCTCTTGAGCGACAATCTGCCCAAGCCCATCGCCAAGGCGCTGCGACAAGAGCGGGGCGAACCCGAGCCCCCCGAGGAAGATCAACCGTTCGACCCGACCGCAGACGCCTTCATCTCGCCGCCAGCGATCGAGCGCTGACTTGGGCGCCAAAGACCCTAGAGGCCCTCGAGAGGGGGCTCCCACTTCTGCACGCGAGTGACGGAGCCACTCGGGGCCACGTAGCCAGCCTGCGCGGACTCGATCTTCGCGAGCTGTGATGCGAGGTATTCGGAGTCCGGCTCGAGGTCGAGGGCGTCTTCGAGCAAGGCCTTGGCCTCATCGTAGCGCTCGTAGCGGAGGTATATTTCGGCGAGGGTATCGAGGAAGGCGGGGCTTGGTTCGGCTTCGACGGCGGTCTCGGCGAGGCGTTTAGCCTCTTCGAGCCGCGAGTCCTGCCCGTTGGCCGTGACGACCAAGACCCAGGCGAGGTTGTTCATGCGAACCGGTTTGCCGGTCTCGAGGTCCATGGCTTTGCGATAGAGCTGCTCGGTCTCGTCGTACTTTCCTTGTTCGAAGTAGATGGAGCCCTTCAGGGAGTAGGTTTCGGCGAGCAGAACGGCGCTCGGAGTCCCATAGATCCCAAAGACCACGGGATCCCTGCCAAGGATATAGCCCTCGGCCAAGTCCACGTAGTAGTGGGCGACCTCGTACTCGCCAGCGGCGCGGTAGGCGTTGGAGAGCGCGATGAGGAAGGCGTGCTGGGCTTCTATGGCCTGGGCGAAAGCGAGCACCTCTTTGCCCATGCTCTCCAGAAGTTCAATGGCCTCTTTGGCTCGCCCGACCCGCACCAGCAGCATGGATTCGTCGATGAGGGCGCCGAAAAGGTAGGGGTGATTGTGCTCGACTGCGGCTTTGATGTAGCGCAGCGCCGCGACGAGGTCGCCGCGGAGACCGGCGACGGTGCACAGACGGGCTTCGATGGAGGCCATTCCGCGTCGATCTTGCCGGTCGACATAGAACTGGTAAGCCGCCAGGAAGTGCCCCTCCGAGCTCTCGAGGGCTTTCTCGTCGACGTGGGGCTTGTGGTCCCTGGCCTCGGAGAGCTCCAACTCACCGATGAACTCATGGGCCGAGGGCAAGTTGTAGTCGTCGGGCTCGGCCAACTCCAAGAAGTCGCTCATCAAGGAACGAGCGGTGTCGTAGTCGCCAATGCTGGTGAGGACGAGGTCAGCGGCGAGGAAGTAGGTGTTGGCGCGCTCTGGCGCCAGCGCGATCGCCTCGTTGATCAGGTCGAGGCCCTGCTGCATGTCCGTCGAGGACCGGTACGGACTGTAGAGCAAGACACTGGCCTGCTGGATCTTCGTCAGGATCTCGTTGTCCTTACGGGTCTGGCTGCGGTCGACGATGACCACGTCGGCGCGGTTCATCGAGGGCTGCGAGAAACCGTCGCTTCCCCAAAGCGCCACGCAGAGCAGCGAGGTGAGCCCGAGCAAGCTCGCCGAAGACGTTCCTCTGCGACGGCGCAAGCGCAAGCTGGAATCCTCGGGATTGGTGACAGAGCGCGAATCGCTGTGCGTGCCAGTCGCTGATTTCGAGGGAGTAAACAAAGTCGCCTCAAAGGAAGCCCGCAATCCAGACGCCACCCAGAGAGCGGCTGCTCTCCACAACCTTCGACGGGGGTGCGGGATATTCCAAACTAAAAGTGACACTTCGTCGAGCACGTGGGGTTCCGCCCTCAGAATACGTCGAGCGACGCCCTGCGGCCCACGACAACGGCGACACACGAACTCGGCGCCACCTACGGCGGAGAGACTCCCCACACCATCGCGAGAGCACACTATGAACCCCGCAAAACCCCTGCTCTTCATCCTCGCTCTTTTCTCTCTCTCTCAGCTTCAGGCGTGTTGCTTCATCGAAGGTTCCGGCGAGATCGTCACCGAGGACCGTTGCGTTCAATCGTTTCACCGCGTCGAGGTCGACGGTGACGTTGTCGTGATCATCGACGCTGGGCTCGAGCCCGGCACGGTCTTGGTGACCGCGGACGACAATCTCTTGGAGTACGTCGAGGTGGACGTCGACGACGGTCTCCTCACCGTGAGCGCCGACGGCTTCATCTTCCCCAGCGAGCCCATTCTGGTGGAGGTGGGGGTCGCAGAGGTCGACCGAGTGCAGGTGAGCGGCTCGGGGAAGGTCATTGGCCGCACGGTCGCGACGAACCGTCAAACGTTGAAGCTGGAGGTCACGGGCTCAGGCCAGATCGACTTCGCCGTCGATCTTGCTCGTCTCGAGACGCGAATCACCGGCTCGGGGGCAATTCTCCTCGAAGGTCGCGTGGACCTCCACGAGATCGAGGTGACGGGGTCTGGCGATGTCGGCGCTTCTTGTCTCAAAGCGCGGGACACCGAGGTCCACATCAGCGGCTCGGGCGATGTGAGGGTGACCGCACTCGAGACCGTCTTTGGCCAGATCAGCGGCAGTGGAGACCTCGAGATCGCAGGCGATCCCCACCTGATCGACGTCGGCGTGACGGGCAGCGGAGACGTGACGCGCCGCTGACAGAGACCCAACCCGCCTAGAGGATCGTCACCTTCTGTTGTCGCTCTCGCTCGACTCGGTAGAAGCGGTCGAGCGCGACCGTCGTGAAGCCGTCTGGATGGGGTCCAAAGAGACGCTCGTAGCGCTCGAGATTGCGTCGTGCGTCGAGATAGAGCCCAGCTCGTGCGCTGCAAGTGACGAGGTAGCGCAGGGACTGTTCACGGGGCTCCGCGTCGCCAACGGCGCGATTGAACGCGCGCACGCCTGCCTGATCGAAGCCGAGATTGAGGTAGGCAAGCCCCAGGTTCTCGTAGACCACGGGGGCGATGTCGTCGTGTTCGGGCAGCAACATTCTCACTGCTCTTTCGAAAGACTGCATCGCAGCGACGAGATCGGATTCCCCCAAGGCTTCGCAGCCGGCATTGCTGATAGACTGGATCTCTTCCCGCGGGGTCATGGCTGGACCTCACGCTGGCCCAGCCGCTGGTCCGACTCCAACGAGAATCGGCGCACGATCTCCTCCCCCCGTCGGAAGGCACCGCGCCACGTCCAATTGGGGTCGCCGGACTGGGGGTCGGTGACGAAGGCCAACTTGAACTCGAGGCGGTCGCCGCGCTCCACCTGCGTCGTCGGGAGTGGGAAGAGGTACTGCCCCCAGTGGGTCTCGACGCCAGGCGCGGTAGAGAGCTCGACCCCGTCGGCGAGGTCGGCGTTGAACCAGCCGACCACGCCGCGCACCACGTCCGGGTGCTCGAAGTCGAAGTTCAAGGTGGCGCAGGGGGCTGGATAGGACAGGTTGCCTTCGTCGAAGTGGAGGTTGACCAGGACGTCAGCAATTGGATCGAGAACATAGTAGAGCTGCGCGGGGGCGAGCAGAAGCTGAGGTCCAACCTGCGCATGGTAGTTGGTGTTGAGCGCGTACCGGGTCGCGACGCTCAGATCGAGCCCGTAGAAGGGCTCCTCGAAGACGTCGTGAGCCCTGAAGTGGATGGGACCGATGGGGGCGAGGTAGAGCGTCACTTTGGCGGGGCAGACGCGGCCGCCAGGGCGCAGCCAGCGCACGGCGGCACGCATCGCCGACATCATGCCGTCGTCGACCAAGAAGCGGCCCATGAAGTCGCTGACGATGAGATCGACGGGTTCGATGACCGCCATCTCCCGTAGGTCTGCGTGGTGAACTGTGACCCGATCCGAAAGGCCATTGGCCTCGACGAGCTGGCGTGCGAGGCCTGCGATTTGGGTCGATTCGACGGCGTGGACGCGGGCCCCGCGTTTCGCCGCAAGCATGGAGAGAATACCGCTGCCAGCGCCCAGATCGAGCACGACATCGCCCGGCTTCACGAGAGCCCGAATGGCCCGCTCATAGGCGTCCATACGGTTCACGTCGTCGAGCAACATCCTGTGGTAGTCCAGGTGGAGATCGTGGCCGGCGAGGACGAACTCACCGCCCCTTTGGGGACTTTCTGGAATCTCGTTTGTCACAGTCTTGAGGCCGATTCGTCGACGACGAGGTAGAGCCGCTTTTCCGATTGCCTCGAAGAGAAAGGTGATCTACCCTTCCGGCACTTCGAACGCGGAAAAAATCCGCGTGCGGATGGTCCGCGGTAGTCTAATGGCAGGACACAGGTTTTTGGTACCTGGCATCTAGGTTCGATCCCTAGCCGCGGAATCTTTGAGCTGAACATCACGAACCATGGAAAAGGCAGGCTGCGGAGTCTGCCTTTTCTTGTTTTGACGCAACGGTTCTAGAGAGCGGAACTTCCTGGTAGAAGGCGGCAGCCGCATCGGATGTCGCACGCGACTCGGGACTGTGCAGGCTCGAATCGAGCCTGCATGCCTACGCGCGATTGCGGCAGAGCAGGACGATGCAGCTTTCGACCTTCTTGATCACAGTGTTTTCGCTCCATGTGGTGATCTTCACACGGTTGTGGGTCAAGAAGCGAGATTCCTATTACGGCCTAATCGTCATCACTTTTGCGCTTCTCGTGCTCACCCAAGTCCTGATTCTCACGGCGTCGGAGCTCAGCCTGGGAAACGTGCCGGTCTACTGGTTCCTACGGGTGCTCGCCTGGGGAGCCGCTCTGGTCACGTTGTTCCGGACGTTGCGTCGGCGCTCCCGCAGATCCGCTGAATCCTAGACGTTTTGCACCTCTACATGTTCGAGACCCTCACTTCATGGGCGCGTCGACCCGAAGCCACACCTCTTCCGTTGGGAAGGGGTGCGGTGCGCTTTGACCGCATCTTGTTTACGGCGCTATTCCTAACGGCCATCGTGTCGAACCTGTACGTGATTTGGTCGGTCGAATGGTTACCGCTGGGCGACTACGGCGGTCACGTCGAGCTGATGGACGTCGTCGCGCGCTACGACAGCAGCCACACGATCTACTCGCAGGTCTACACCATCCCGGATGGGCTACGGCCGAACACCGCGACGCTGTTCTTCGCCAAGTGGACAGGGCCGTACATGGACATGGACACGTCCGCGAAGCTACTGCTCTCGGTCTATATCGTCGGACTTCCTCTGAGCATTTTGCTGCTCATGTGGGCGTTCGCACGGTCGAGGTGGTTGGCGCTGCTGAGTTGCCCGATGGTCTTCAACTCGATGTTGAACATCGGCTTCCTCAACTACTTGCTGGCGTTGCCATTCCTTTTCGTTGCTGTGGCGCTCGCGCGGCGCTTCGCGGAGTCGGGGTCGTGGAAGTTAGGTGCCGCTCTCGGCACGACGCTGCTCTTCCTGTATTTCGCTCACATCATCCCCTTCCTCATCGCCCTCGGGATCAGCGCGGCCTTCATCGGCCTCTTCATCGATCGCCGCAAGGATCTCCTTCGCCTCTGGCCTCTCCTGCTCCCGACACCTCTGGTCGCGGACTGGAGCTGGCGTATGTTCGTGGCCCTCGAGGCCACGGAGACGGGTCGCACGTTCGGGTCCAAACAGGGCTTAGGCCTAATCTTCAAGCCGTGGTCTTCGATCATCCAGTACTGGCACCAGTGGGGGATGCAGTACTTCAAAAGCAACCTCGACGAGCTGGCCTTCGGAGGGCTAGTAGGCATCTGGGTTCTTGTCATGGGCCTCTCCTGCCTGCAGCGCCAAGGACAGCGAGCCATTCGCCCCGCATCTCCAGTCGAACCGCAAGCTCGCTGGGCGTGGCTCGCCTTTGCACGTCGGCACTCCATCGTTGGGCTCACCCTCTGCTGCGTGGTCGCGCTCTTTACGTTGCCCTCGCACATGAACGAGATGCAGGTCATCACCGAGCGAGTCGTGCTGCTGATCCTCTTCTTCGCGCTGGCCTGGCCCACCGCATCGTTCGTGCAGCGCGCTCAGCGCTGGCTGATCGTTCCCATGTCGACGATCGCGCTGCTCTACCCATGGGCGGTGCAGCAGGAGTTCCAGAACTTCGAACGTCTCCTGGTTGGCGATTTGCCAGAGATGATCGGCGAGCTGCCCGAGGCCACCTGGATGAGCTACGTCATGCTGACGCCCCACAATGAGCTCATCAACATGGGCCCCCTGTGGCACACGCCCAAAGCACTCCACGCCGTGCTCAATGGTGGGGTGACCGATGACAGCTTCGCAGTTCGCCCCTACACACCCGTGCAATACAAGCCAGGGCAGACCCCTTTCAGGCTGAGCTACTTGCGCTCCGGGTTCTGGCGCTCACCCCATGTCTACAACTACGACCACATCTTGGTTCGCTCCACCGAGCCGCCGACCGGAGCGCTGGGCGCGCCCAACCTCAAGCTCCGCTCACAAAGCGGCATTTGGTGGCTCTTTGATGTCCGGCAAATCGACAGCAGCGGTGCTCGCGTGTTGATGGCCGGGGACATCACCGGCGCACTGAAGCAGTTCGACTGCCCTCCCGGCGAAGTGTTGGGGGGCTTCACCGGCGATTACGACGACAAGAAGCTGACTCACCTGCGCTTTCAGTGTAGACCGGTCGTTCAGAAGAAGCCCAGCGGAGCCGGCATCGACCTAGGGACGAAACCGAAGAAGGAGCAAGAGGCTCCGACCCCCATCAACACCGCAACCTCAGTGCCGGGAAGCGAGCGAAAGACAATCGAAGCGATGTGTCCAGAGAACGAGGTCCTCGTCGGGCTCGCCGGAGTTCAGAACCCCAAGATCACGTTTCTTCAGAGCATCTGCGCGCCCCTAAACGACCTGGAAGACGTCGAGGTCCTCGAGGGGGGAGGATTTTCGAAGGAATGGCGCTCGTTCGAGCTGCGGTGCAAGAAAGGAGAGGCCGCCGCAGGGTTCCGTGGGCGCAGCGGCGCCGCCATTGATGCGGTTGGCCTCGGCTGCCGAGTTCTGGACCTCGACCCCGTCGCTCCGGCCGCCGCGCCCAAGTGAGGACCGCATTGCCAGCCCGCAACCACGTCAGCGAAGCAACGCGGAGACCACCGCTTCCCGGTCCGCTTCACCCAGTCTCCCAAGATGAGACGAGAGAGGCCCCTCTAAGAGCGCCATAGCGATCCGCTGAGTGATCAGCTCTGGGCTCTGTTCGCCGTCGATGACGACACCACAAGGAGTCGTCTCCGCGAGCCCAAGAAAGATGTCCCGACAGGTCGTGAGCATAGCGGTCTGCTCGAAGGCGGTCCGAGTCTCTCGCCTCCCTTGCTCGATGCGTTCGACGGCGAGCTGGACGGGAAGGTCGATCACGCAGAGGAGATCGGGCTTCGGGGCGATCGCCTCGTTATCGCGCAGCAATTGCGTGTGTTCGAAACCCCGCGCCCCCTGATAGGCGACCGTGGAGAAGTAATAGCGATCGGTGATGACGATCTCGCCACGCTGCAGCGCGGGTTCGATGCACGCCTCCACATGCTCTCTGCGGTCGAGCATGAAGAGCTCCAGCTCACGCTCTCGGGGCAGACGCCCTGCGCGCGCCGACCGCCGTAGCTCGAGGCCGTATTGGCCAGCGGTCGGCTCGCGGGTCACCTCGGTGACGAACCCTGCACCCTCCAGCAATCGGGAGAGCTGTGTGGCTTGAGTGGACTTGCCAGAACCATCAATTCCTTCGATGGCGATTAGCAAACCTCTGTTTTCCAATAGAATCAAGCCATACTCTCGTCGTGCGGGAGGGTCGGGCCCAGAGTGACCATCGCGCAGGGCAACCCGTCCGAAGGACGGTACGTTTCGCACAGCAGTGGGCGCAGCGCAAGACGTAACCCGCACCTCCGCGCCGTTTTGCCCAAGGTCTCTCGGTCGTTACCGCCCCAGGGTCCTTCAGAGCTCGCAGAGCTGGTCCTTCATTTTGTCGTACGTCTTCGAGCCGATGCCTTTGATGCGCTTGATTTGGCGACGCTTTTCGAAAGGCTTTTGAGCCCTGGCCTCGATGATCTTTTTCGCTCGGCCGGGTCCCACTCCAGGCAGCGTCACGAGCTCGACTTCGGTTGCGGTGTTGAGGTTGACGCAGGGAACGCCTGGCACCTCGGCGGCCGCGACCACGGATTGCTCGTCGGTATGAGCGCCCACGCTGTCATCGTCGTCGGGCGGGGGCACGTCTTCGGGTCCCGCTTCGGCCAGCAGCTCGACCTCCGTAAAGACCATGTCGCCTGGTGCGGACTCGTCGTCGCCCACTGAGTTTGAGCCGGAGAGACGCCACGAGCTCGGGCCCTCTTCGTGCGCTTCGCTCAGACTCGCCAGCTGGCAGGCAGGACGTGGGGTCAGGTCCGCCATAGAGGCACGAGTCTGCCAGTCGTTGCCGCAGCTCGACGACAGTAACGTCAGCGCGGCGAGGAGCCAGTGAATGGGGAAGGAAAATCCTGGCTCTCGGCCAGTTTGCGGGACCTCATGCTCGTAACCACTGCCAAAACTAGGCATGGTTTCCTCCTGGAGTGAGTTCCATGGTCGCGTGCCGAGCGCCAGGCGACAGGAAGGGGTGAAACGGTATCGACGCCAGCGTGAGCGTTCAGTTGGCGAAAATCAAAGCAGTTATCGGCAGGTTCGCTGAAAAACGTGCAGAAAATTCATAACTAATCGATTTTGATAGTGATAATTAAGACTGGCGCCCCCTTCATCGGCACAGCCCAGGTGACGTAGGAAGACGAGCGAGCTATAGAACGGACCATGAACGTTCGACCCCGACCAAAACTGTGGCTCTTGTTGGTTTGCGCGCTCGGCGTTTCTTGTGGCGAAGCCGAAGAGCGCAAGGTCGCGCCCACGCCGGACTCAGCCATCGAAGACTCGAGTCGTGAAGCTGCGGTCCAGCCTACCCCACGACATCTTCCTGAGACTCCGATGCCAACGGGTCATGGACTGTTCCGCGTCGAGGGGAGCGAGCTCGTGCCCGTGACGCCCGGCGACAAGACCGGGCTGCAGCCGACCAACGGAGAGCGAGGTTTTGGCTTCACCCGGCCACAGGGCGATGCCATGTGGGAGCTCCAACCCCTGTGGGTGCTTTGGACCGGTGAGATGAGCACGTCGACACTTCGGCTGACGCGATTCGACCCGGAAGCGCTGCTGCCGGAACGATGGTGGCAGGAGAGCGCACCTGGTCGCGTGGGGTGGCTCGCCTCGAGCTTGATCCCACTGACTGTCGAGAGCATCGACAGCACGCCGGGAGCGGCAAGAATCCAACCAAAGAACCCGCTGGTTCCTGGTTTTTATGTGCTGCACGACGGCGATCTGTTGAGCGCACGTCGACGGGGCGAGGTCGGCGTCTTCTATCCGTTCACCGTGTTCGAGCATCGGCCCGAACAAGAGGCCCACTGGCTCGAGTGGGTCGAAGATTGCGCCGAGGACCTAGGACCGTTGCTCCTCGACGCCCAATTCGAAGGACGGGACGAGAAGGAGCGGGCGAGCTTGGATCGGCCCGCGTTCAAGCGGAACTACGCGACCCGGCTGGAGCACTGTGCGGAGCAGCTTCAGGCCGTGATGATGAGCAGCACAACCGACAGAGAGCAAGCTCAGAACATGCTTCGCGCATTGGATGCCATCGTCTACGACCTGCCGACTGGGCAGTTCCACGAGTCACTCGAAGCGTGCGCCTCTCGTTTCTCGACGGGGCCCTTGCTCTTCTACTGGATAGAGGTGACGGCGATAGAGTTCGCCCTTGAAGGACGTCGGGCCGTTGCGGGAGGTGACCTCGCCGGCGCGGCAAAGGCCGCGAATTTCCTGCGTCAACTCTATCTCGATCGCTCTACTCCTCGCGCCGACGAGCCCTTCGACGCCCTCGCCTCGTTGCTGTGGGTGCCCTACTTCGTCGATCCCCAGTGGGCACCACTCACCGCGCTTACCGATCGACTGGCCACAGGCCTCAACCCCTACGAAGAAGCGTTTCTGCTCATCGCCGCTCATCGTGCGCATCGGCTGAGTCGCTTCGAGACCCTCTATCCCACCAGCCCCTTGGACCAAGCCGCGCGCGCCCTGTTGAGAGGCTTGCCTGCAGAGGTCCTCGAGGCCGCTAAAGGCTTGGATCCGACTCGCGCAAAGAATGGATTCGTGCACTTTGGTGGGGTCCACATCAAGACAGAAGCCGACCCCACGCGGGTGCCCGTCGCTGCCCTCGAGAGGTTCTTCCGGGGCCGCAAACGTGCGTTGGCGACCTGTTACCAAGACCTCGAAAAACGCCTGGGCGCTCCGACACAAGGCTTGGTCATCGCGAAGGTCACCTTGACCCAGTCCTACTTTGGGGGAGCGGTCTCGCTTCGTCTGCTCGGCGCACCACTCAAAGGTCAGGAGCGCCTAAATTTCGGAGACGCGCGCTTCCAGACCTGCGTGACGGAGGAGGCCCTCGCCGGTCTCCCCAGCGAGGCCGCCGGCGTCGACGCCGAAATCACGTTGCCCATCGTCTTCGATGGCGACCGGGCCTCCGCGGAGTTGATTCGCTAACGCTCCGGCGTCTGCAACGAGTGAGCGGCAAACCCGCCGAACATCGCCCCCAGTGCAGGTGCGAGCATCGCGATCCAGAGCCCGTCGGTGACCCCAGTCACGAGCGCCGGTCCGAGTGCCCTCGCAGGATTCATGCAAGCGCCGGTAAGGGGCGCTGCGGCCAAGAAGCCTACAAAGACGGTGAGCCCGACCACCACTGGGGTGACCAACGGCGACTTCGCCCGCCGAGAGCTCACGAAAGCGTAGGCGAGGAAAACACCCAGGATGAGCTCGATGGCGAAGACTTGGGTGGTCTTCAACACAGGAGCGGCAACGACGATCGAGAGTTTAGTGGCTTCGAGCGTTTCTCTTGGGAGCAAAGCCTCGGCGAAAAAGGCGGCGAGAACCGCACCAACGCATTGGGCGACGATGGCGCCGAAGGCGTCGACGGACTCGATCTTCCCCATCACCCACTCTGCCAGAGTGAGCGCCGGGTTGAGGTGTCCCGCGGACACGTTTTGAGCGGCTGCGACGGCGATGGCGAAGGCTGCACCGTGCGCCGCAGCGAGACTGAGCAGGGTGTTGTTGCCGCCCATGTAGGCCGCTGTTGCCGCCGTGGAAATCAGCAGAAACACGAAGAGGAATACCCCTAGGCCCTCGGCAAGCCAGGCTCTGACGCGCTGTCCCGGGTTTGGTTCTGCGGCGGTAAGGGGGGAACCCTCCAGCAGAAGGCGAGGGGCCATTAGGGTTTACTGCCCGCGTCCGCGCCCGGCACCAACGGTTTTTCGGGCTCAGAGATGGGCTGCAAGACCGCAGAGACGTCACCGTCTGCCTCTGGGATGATGGCTTTGCTCAGCGAAAGGTGACCCTCGAGCGTGAAATACACGGTGACCTGGCGCGCTTTTTGAGCGATGTCAGCCGTGCAAGGCGTCTGTGCGCAGACCTGGCGGCCGTTGACTTGCACCTTGGCGCCTTCGGGCTGCGACCCAAACGTCCAGGTCACAAAACTGGTGGGCTCGCTAGGCGGAGGCGTGGTCTCCGGAGGAGGAGCGACCACTTTGGTCTCTTTTTCCTTGGGCTCTTCTTCATTCCCCGAGAGGGCAACCCAGAAGACGACCATGAGGACGATAAAGACACCGACCCCCCCGAAGATGATCATCCGCTGGTTCGCGGCCTTTCGGGTCGAAAGCATCTGCTTGAGATCGTACTCGTCGTCGGCCTGATAGGCGTAGCCAGAGGAGATGGGCTGGGAAGGCGCGACGAAGGAGCCCGCAACGGGAGCGCTCGAGGGGCGAAATTGCGGTGGGGGCTGCGCGGTGCCGTGGGATGGATAGAGGGGATTGTTGAAGGTGATGGTCGCGTCTTCCTCGAGATTTGTCTGGATCCGAACGTCGGCCAAGGACATCTTTTTGTACCGCTCGATAAGAGCGGGATCGATGTCCCTCAGCGCGGCATGAAATTCGAGCGCCGTCGGATACCGTTGGCTGCCATCCTTCGCGGTTGCCTTCATCAGCACTGGCCCGAGGGGCGAGTTGGCGAGCCAAGCTGGGAGATCGAGGGGGGTCGAGAGCTGTCGAGCGAGAATCTCGTAGATGGTCTCACCGGCCACCGCCGGAAGGCCGGTGAGCGCTTCATAGAGGATCAACCCAACCGCATAGACGTCGGAGTGCGGGCCGATCTCGTCTTTCATCAACAGCTCGGGGGCCATGTATCTCGGAGTGCCAAACGAGTCGCCGTGCGCCCCCGTGAGATCCTGGATGGCCGAGTCTTCGTGCTCACCGAGGGCCTTGCCCACACCAAAGTCGAGCAACTTTACCACATCCGAGTCGGCGCCCTTCGCGGTCAACATGATGTTGCCAGGCTTCAGGTCGCGATGAACGATGGACATCTCGTGGGCTTCGGCGAGGGCCGAGAGCGTTTGCAGAATAATGTGCTGAGCACGAGCCGGGCTGAGCGCTCCCTCACTCGAGAGCACATGGGCGAACTCCGGCCCACGGACGAGCTCCATGGCCATCCAGATCAGGCCGGTCTCGGTTTCGCCGAAGTCGTACAAACGAACGATGTTCGGGTGCTCCAAGCGCTTGGCGAGGTTGATCTCCCTCAAGAAGCGTTGGCCCAGACCTTCGATTCGTTCGACTGCGCTTGGGAGCAGGACCTTCACCGCGACGCTGCGATCGAGCCGCTGTTGATAAGCGGAAAAGACCGCGCCACAGCCACCGACGCCAAGGGGTTTGATGATGCGGAACTCGCCGATCATCGTGCCTGGAGTCGGCAGACCTTCATCGCTCAACTGAGCGGCGGCACTCGCATCGATGGTGGGACCGGACTCCGGGAAGTCCCCATGACCATCACCCACAGGTCCTCTCCTCCAGCTCTGGGAAGCTGCCAAGGCGACGAATCTGGCTCTGACTATCCGCCGCTAGACCGCAACGCGGTGTGCGGATCGGCAGTGAGAGACAACACATAGATCTTAGTAATAGTGCCAATTTGAGACTCTCGAGCAGACCGTCAGCAACCAACGGTACGTGCTCCCAGCACAAACGAACCGACCCTTTGTCCGGGTATGATTCGAAGTGACACAGACCCGGACAAAGAACATTCGTCGGGTTTGCCTGTCAAAGACCCATGACTCGCCTCCCCAAACCCTTGAAGTTTTAGCTGCTTGTAGGTTCGATGAGCCGATATCGACTCGATTCTCATCCAAAAGTGAAGACGGGGCAAAGTATCACTCTTGGTAGACAGATCAACGCCCGCGGAGGGCGGGCATCACCGAAGCGTCCCCGTTGCAGGGTTGGTCATCCCTTCCAACCACGTCTTGGAGCGGTAATACTCACGCTCAGTTAACGGTGACGCTCGCCATCGAGTTCACTGGAAGGCATAGTCTCTTCGTGGGAAATCACGGTGTTCGACCCGATCGCGCGTAGTCTCGCCGCCAGCTCACGCGCGAATCCGATTCGGATTTCGCTCGCTTCCCAGAGCTGAGGTCGCTCGAAGCGAGCCACCTCGCGTCCTTGCGCTCGCTATCGCTACTGAGCCCACCTATGGGAACCTGCCCACAATGTGAACATGAAGGACCGTTCGGGCAAAACTGTCCCGAACATCCAGATCATTACTTTGCGGACAAAGCACAGCTGGCGTCGCTGAAAGACCACAATTTGCTCCTCGGCGAGCTGGTGGCGAAACGCTTTGCCATCACGCGCCTGCTCGGTCAGGGTGGCATGGGAAGGGTCTATGAAGGCGTCGACCTCGAGGCTCATCGCAAGATCGCCCTGAAGCTGCTGCGCGCCGACCACATCAACGACGAAGTGGTGCGAGCACGGTTCTTCCGTGAGGCCAAGATCCTCGGGCTGCTCGACCATCCGAACCTAGTCACCCTCTACGATCACGGAGAGGTCGAGCATCGCGGCGAGGAGTCCCTCTACATCGCGATGGAGTTGCTGCATGGAGCCACGCTGCAAAAGACGTTGGAGCGCAAGACCCTCGGCGCTGCGGCCATCTTGTCCATCGCCAAGTCGATCGCTTCGGGCCTAGGAGAGGCCCACAAAAACGGCATCGTGCATCGTGATCTCAAGCCGGACAACGTGCTCTTGGTGCGCATCGAAGGACAAGATGCGCCCCTGGTCAAGTTGGTTGATTTTGGCATCGCACGGATGTCGACGACGAACACGGTGTTGACGCAGGCGGGTCTCGTTTTCGGGACCCCAGCGTACATGAGCCCAGAGCAGGCGACCGCCGAGCCTGACATCAGGCCTCCAGCCGACGTCTACGCCTTCGGAGTGCTGCTCTACCGCATGATGACGGGCAAGTTACCCTTCGCCGGAGAGTCTCCGCTGCAGATGTTGATGGGGCACGTCAACACTCCACCGCCGCCCATCATCCTGCGAGCGCCGCTCACGCTGCCTCGAAGCCTCATCGACCTGACGTTGCATTGCCTCGAGAAGAAGCCCAGAAATCGGCCACAGTCGGGGGCAGAAGTGCTCGCGACGCTGCATCAAGTCGAAGCCGATCTGCTCGCCGGAACCAACCTCGTAGAGGGCGCCGAGCAGGCCGACGAGTCCGATCCCCGGCTCGGTGAGATCGGCACCCTCTCCTCCCCGGATCCATTGGCGGAGACCGCCGATGACACAGAGACGGACGCCCCTAACTGGCTGGTTGGGGGCGACGTCGAGCTGGTCACCGTCTTCGACCGCCCCGCGGCGCCGAACACGAGCGACAAGAATGGGCTGAGCAAGGCCTATCGCGTCTCCCCAAAGCAAAACGAGCCTTCCCCTCTGAAGCTGAGAAAACAGCCCCTTCCCAATGCCGCCATCGTCGGCGCCGTCGTCGCTTTCCTGCTCTTGCTGGGACTCCTCTGGGCGCTGAGCCGTGGAAATTCCCACCCTGAGCTGCCGGCGACCGACGTGAAGCCCCAAGCCCCCCCAGACCCAGGTACGAACGGCGTCGGCGATGGTCAGGACCCCGCAACCGCACCTGAGACCGTCGAGACGCCAGCGAAGGTGAACGACCCCCTCCCCGAGGCCGCCGCGCCAGACGACACCGCACAGCTGCTCCGGTCGCTCGAGTCCTTGAAGCTTCGAGAGGAGACGACACTGACCGTTGTCGACGACCGTGAGCGGCGGCAGCTCCGGAGAGAGCTGCGAGAGCAGATTCGCGTGCTCAGGGAGGAATTGAGAAGTCGAGGTGTCGTGGTTCCCTGAGCGAAAACACTTGTCCCTCCAAACTCTCGCCAATTGCTCGGCTGAACGGTTGTCATCCCCCGCCGCAACGGCATACCCTCCGCCGTCCTATTTGGATTCTATCGCCTCGCTTGCCCACGACTGATTTTCGCTCTATCTCGATGTGCCGCGATGCGAAAATCGGTCGTCCGCTCGGCAATTCCGACCATCCTTCAAATGAGTGCCAGGTGACCTACGCCGCTCAAACACGCTCTCTTTTGGTGCAGGGCGCTCTCTTCCTCTCGGTGCTCGGACTGCTCGGCTGCAGCAACGAGCTGCAGGTGTTTTGCCAAGACTCCACCGAGACGCTCTGTAAGACCTGCTTCGAGTGCGGCGCCAACGATTGGGAGGCCTCTGAGCTGTGTGGCTTGGCGGTCGAGACGAACCAAGAGGGGTGCGAGCTCATCTTGATGAAGGTCTGCGCCAGCGACGCCCGCGCGTACAACGCGGAGACCGCCAAGAGCTGCCTCCACGACCTCACCAAAGTCACCTGCGAGTCGCTGCGCAACGGCGGGAAGCCCGACTCCTGCGTTCGCCTCTTCTAGGACAAAAAACGAGGAAGGCGGCTCGGGGCCGCCTTCCTCGTTATCGTCTGCTCCGTCAGCCTTCCAAGCTCTCCAGGTAGCGCTCGACCTCGATGGCCGCCATGCAGCCGGAGCCAGCCGCGGTGATGGCCTGTCGGTAGACAGAGTCTTTCACGTCGCCGCAAGCGAACACGCCCGCAATGTTCGTCTTGGTGCTGTCCGCAGCGGTGACCAAGTAGCCCGCGGGGTTCATGTCGAGCACACCCTCGAAGAGCTGGGTGTTGGGCTTGTGCCCGATGGCCATGAACACCCCTTCCGTGGCGAACTCGGTCACTTCGCCGGTTTTCGTGTCTCGCAGCTTCACCGCATGGACGCCCTCGAGGCGGCTGCCCAGAATCTCGGTGATCACTTTGTTGAGCTGCCAGGCGATCTTCGGGTTCTTGCGGGCGCGCTCAATCATGATCTTCGAGCTGCGCAGCTCTTCTCGGCGGTTGACCACGGTGACCTTGGACGCGAAACGCGTCAGGTAGGTGGCCTCCTCCATGGCCGAGTCACCGCCGCCGACGACGACGATCTCGCGGTCCTTGAAGAACGCCCCATCGCACGTCGCGCAGGCGCTGACGCCATAGCCCATGAGCTTGCTCTCGGACTCGAGGCCGAGCAAACGGGCCGACGCACCGGTCGAGATGATGAGCGTGTCGGCTTTGAGCTCCTGCACGTCGCCCAGCAGAGACTCGGTGGTGATGACAAAGGGGCGCTGCCCGAGGTCCACTTTCGTGGCGGTCGCGTTCACGACCTCGGCACCGAAGCGCTCGACCTGCTTCTGCATGCGCTCCATGAGCTCGGGACCCATCACACCCTCGGGGAAGCCCGGGAAGTTCTCCACGTCGGTCGTGATGGTCAGCTGCCCACCGGGTTGCCCACCCTGCAGCATCAGCGGAGCCAAGTTCGCCCGCGCGGTGTAAAGGGCGGCGGTGAACCCCGCAGGGCCGCTGCCGAGGATGACAACTTCGTAGTGCTCTTTCTTAGCGGTGTACATTCTGCTCTTCCTTCATTCAGCCGCGTCAAAGGCGTCAGTCAAAAACGCGTACGGGCTTAATTCGTCACCCATCAAGGGTCAACGAAGTTCGCTAAGCGGCCGGCCACGTAGATATTCTTGTCTAGCGGTCAACGGCCAGCAAAAAGAATTGGAGTGGCCCACAACGCTCAGCGTTGAGTGCGTTTCAAGTGTTCTTCAATGGCATCGTACGCCAGGGTCAAATCCTGCGACCTACGCGTCGCCTCCTTCTCGCGAGCAGGATTGCCCGCGTGTTTATCCGGATGATGTTCGCGCATCTGCGCGCGATAGGCCGACTTGACGGCGTCCATGTCGGAGTCGATGGGAACGCCCAAGGTGCGGTAGTGCTTGGCGAGCTCACTGGAGCGCTCGAGGCTCAACGGCACAAAGCGCTCGAAGTCGAACTGGATGCCGCGGTCTTCCAAGGCGTCGATGAGCTTCGCCGTCGCACGTTCACTGCGCGCTCGTGTGCGTTCCACCGCCCCACGCATCCCGCCTCTGGATTCGAAATCGTTGACCCGGTCTAGGACCTGGTTCAGGCCGCGGCGAACCCCCTTCTCGAGGTTGCGCTTGAGGCCGTCCAGAACGCTCTTGCCACGTGCCATGTTCAATCCACCTCATCGCCAGGAAGAATTTCGAACGCATGGGCGAGGGCCTCCTCACCGAGCAAGACCTCGTAACTGCCCTCTCCCCACTCTTCTACAGAGAGGGACTTGCCGCCAGGAGCCTTGTACTCGAAGTAGGTGCACTGCTTGCCCCGCTTCGTTGCCGTCTCTCCGACCTGCACGACCTCGGCCTTTCCCCATTTCTCGAGCTGGTACTTGTGCCCGCCGTGCGTGATGAGCTCAGGAGGCCGGCTCGTGAACGAGAGCTCGTCGACAGCGCGCGACAATCCCGCGACCAACCCATCCTTGTCCTCCACCGAAAGCCAGACCTGCTCCCCGCCGTCGGCCAACAGGACCTTGACCCACTCGGAGCCGTCTTCTCTAAACGTCAGCTTCCCCTCGACGATGTAGTCGGTGTCGAAGTGAGTCACGATGTCGTTGACCTGCAGCGTCATCAACGTGCGGGAGGGCGAAGAGGGCAGCTCCTTGCGGGCGCCGCCGCTCTGCTGGCTCTTCCGGTAGGCGAAGTAACCTCCCCCAATCAGAGCCCCACCGATCAGGATCCAGAGTATTGCGGACATGCTGCTGCTCCCGGTTTTCTCGAGCGAAAGGTCTTCCTAGAACACTTTGTAGAGGCTGTCGACAAAGCTTCCCGTCGATAGGATCTGCACGCGGTACTCGGCACCGAGCCGTCTCGAAGCGAGACCGCTGGCGTGCCTACGCGCGAACGGGCCGACCATGCTAGACACGAAAATGTCAAAGGGGAGGTCCAGAGCTCCGGCAACCTGCGATGCTAACAAACTCGCCACCTTCGCCCGTTTCAGGAATACTGCAGCCACGTCGATATCCTTCGCTCTCATCGGTGTGCTTTTTGTGAACGAACCGCTTCAACCCAAACTCTCGTCGGCACATGACCCCAACACGCTCCTCATCGCCGAGGACGACGCCACGCTCTTGCGGGTCACGAGTCTGTTGCTTCGCGGCTACGGCTACGAGGTTCTCGCGGCAAGGGACGGTCAGCAGGCCCTCGACGTGTGTCGCGAGCACCAAGGCCCCATCGACCTCGCCGTGCTCGACCTCCACATGCCAGTCATGAACGGCAAAGACGCCTTCGAACAGATGAAGGCGTTGAGGCCCACCCTGCGGGCCATCATGGTGACCGGCAGCTCAGACACGAACCACCCCAAAGGGGCCGAAGGGCTCATCCACAAGCCCTTCGAGATCGACGAGCTCGTGCGGGCCATACGAAACGCACTGGATAGTCGCGCCCTCCAGACTTAGGATCGTGTCCGTCCGGAAATACCCCATCTGCGGCGTCGCCTTCCTCCCTCGCTCCTCGGCGTACTGAGGTCGCTCGGTCGTCGGCTCCTTGCACCTGGGGCATTTCCGAACGGACACTCAACACCTGACCCCCTCGACCGGAGGCGCTGGGCCTCGAGCTCTGTCGAGGGCTCAAAGGCCCGCAGAAGAAATGACATGCACGTCAGACCGACGCTCCTCGCCCCGGCCGGGGATCTAGAGACCTTCCAGGCCGCGCTCAACGCCGGGGCCGACGCCATCTACCTCGGTCTGGACGAGGGCTTCAACGCCCGCGCCCGCGCCCGCAACTTCAGCCTCGAGCAGCTGCCCGGTCTCGTGCGCCGCGCACGGCTCGCCGGTGTGGAGCTCAACGTCACGCTCAACACCCTGCTCTTCGAGAGCGAGCTCGACGCTCTAGAACACAACCTGCGCGAGGTCGCCCGCGCTGGCGTCGACGCCATCATCGTCCAGGATCCCGCCGTCGCCTTGATCGCCAAGGCCCT
>Ga0210044_10002439_pt1 | contig 27710 bp, 49 predicted proteins | sample CryGey13umfilter_2_FD_183959 | JGI IMG/M metagenome (GOLD analysis project Ga0210044, IMG submission 183959) | Groundwater microbial communities from aquifer in Utah, USA - Crystal Geyser 4/9/14 3 um filter (SPAdes) (version 2) | ecosystem: Environmental > Aquatic > Deep subsurface >... | reverse complement strand
GGGTCAGCAGGGTCAGCAGGGTCAGCAGGGTCAGCAGGGTCAGCAGGGTCAGCAGGGTCAGCAGGGTCAGCAGGGTCAGCAGGGTCAGCAGGGTCAGCAGGGTCAGCAGGGTCAGCAGGGTCAGCAGAATTTATTCAGGATTGAGCTTGCGCCATTTTCCTATAGAGCCATTTTTCTATAGAGCCATTTTTACATAGTTATTGAGTCATTATTAGTTACATGTATATTAGGAGGGTATATATACTCTATCAGACATTTAAAAATCATATTTATTGTCTAGGTCTATATCCGTAACAGTCAAATTTAATTTGTATGTAATTATGGCGCAAACCCCCTTACTAACCCCACTGTCAAAAAAAGGAGTCCATTGAAAACAAAGAGAAAAAAAGGAACAGGCCCGCTGTTACGCCTGTGTTACATTTACAACGGACACGAAGCAAAGAAATATGTCACACACACCAGGAAAAACCTGAGAAAGGAAAAGATGAGCATTTTTATAACTCTTTTATACTACTTTTACTCTAAACAAAAATGGTCGTCCTTGTCACATAAATTAAGGGAAACTACGTAATACTTATTTGAGCTATTTGAAAGGAACCCAATAATGACAATTTCAATTATTTTAGACGGGCGCGTATATACGCCTGAAGAAATTACTCTGTTACGTACAAGTCAGGCCACTCGATTGAAAGAAGCACGTCGTCGAAAAGCCAAAAAAGAAAAGGTCTATCCTCAAGCCAGGCGAAGAACCACACAAGCCCAACACAACTATCAAAAAGCTCTTGATGCCTATCAGGCGGTTCCCAAACCTTCCTACACATTAGTAGCCCATGACCATGCAGGGGGCATCGCGAATGCGCTAAGGATACAAAGACTCCACCGAATTCATAACCCCTCAAACAAACCCATCACTATCTCAACGCTCCTCAAACGAGAATACAAAGCCCAAATGACACAATTACGAAAAACCATACGGAAATTGAGAAAACGAATCAATATCGTATCAACAAGAGAATTAAAGATTATTCAGTCAATTCAACAAGAAACCGCACTGATTAACTCGCTCGAAGCCAGTATTCAAAAAATTGATCAAATAGGCATTGAATTCTTTAATTCCTGTCTTCCCCAACCCCTTGACAACCCAGTTCAGCACGAGTAGAATCAGAAAGAAAGGAGTCACACATGTCTACATCGCCCGCACTTGACATCTTGGTTGAACAAATTCTCATTGATGCCCACGAAGACCCGACTGTCGTCACCTGGGCTCAGCAGGTAGAACAGGCTCAGCAGCAGCACCGATCCTGGACACCCCTGGCTCATCAGATGATCCATATGATCCAAGACCACTATGACTATGCCCCGGATAGTGGGGAATCCCCATGGCCTGGAGCAGGGAGGTGGATGTCGTGCATGGAAGCCTTGAGCAAACCCATTTATGCGCCGATCCAGACACTCTACGCGCTCTCGGCTTCTTTGGCCCGGCTGTCGGTCTTCTTCTCTGTCCCGATGCCCCTCATCTCCATGAATCGCCGTCGAACGCACTCAGGATATCGTCCCCGCACCAAAGAAATCCGCTTCGCGGGCAACATCTTTGCTGAACAACGCGCACCCTTCAGCATTACCCATGAATTTGCGCACCATCTTGACTGGTCACGTCCTGAACAGCAAGCGCTCACAGGCAGAAGACCCCATGACCGAATCTTTTACCACACCTTGCTTGAAGTGGTGGATGTCATGTATCCCACTCGATATGACTATCCGTGGGCCGATGAATATCCCTCACTCACCCGTATGGCCGTTGGCTATACACAAAGGCCCTCATGACCACCGGAGACACCCCACTCATCCAGAGCGTGGTCTGGTATCGTGGTCGCTGTTTCTTGGTCAGCACGATCGATCGATCTTGCTCAGCAGCCCTCTCAGCCCATGGAGTCTACGCGGAAACCATCGCCTGGGTCTATGAGGCACAGCAGCGAGGAGGACAAATCGGCCAATGGGAGAGTGTCGAGCATGCGATTGACCAGCACCTCTCCTGTTGCCAACAATTGCACACGAGCGGCACAGTCGCACTCATCAACGAAGGAAAGGAGCCCACATGATTGTGAAACCGGTCAAAGTCTGCTATGATACGGATGAGATTGATCAAGAAGAAGGCCAACAACCCGTGGTCTCTACCATTGAAGATGCCACAGGAAAAATCCTGGTCTGTACCGATTGCGGCTATTTCACACTTTCTCCAGAAGATGCGGAAATCCTTGCGGCAGCCTTGAATCAGCGCAATGCAGAAGATCCTCGCATCGTGATCTTGACAAAAGGGTTTCAGGCTGCTGTACAGTGCCTCAGTGAGCAAACACAGGCGCTCATCCAATCCTCAACGCCAATGAGTCAAGTTTATCCAGAAACACTGAGACAGGCCATTGAACAGATCCGTGGAACCTCCCAACTCCTCAACGTCATGAACGGAGAAACCCATGCCCACTGACACCTGGTATCGCTATACTGTGCACGTGCTCAATCATCATGAAGAAGCCTGTTGCTCCTGGCTGGTGAGATGTGCCCACGACTATGTTCCCCAGAGTCCAGCATGGAACGCCTTACTCATGCAACAAGATTTTCGATGGGAAGATCAAGGCACCGGTGAGGAGTTCATCAGCAGCGCCCTCACACCAATTTCCTATCAAGAGGCGAACGAACAGGCGAAACGTCGACCATTAAGGACGTATGCGTATGCGGATGAGGAGGACACATGATACAGGATACGTGGTATCTCTATGAAGCCGTGTTTCTCTCTCGTGGTCGGGAAGAATCGTGCTATTGGGTGGTGAGGTTCCGCGAACCCCTGAAATGCTCAACCTGGCGAAAGAGACGCGAACAACAAGACAGCAGGCTGCTCGCCTCGAGCGTGTGTGATGAGCTGATAGAAAGCACGTTGCTCCTGATCTCTCAAGAAGATGCTGCAGTCTATCATCGCGCACCACTCGAAGAGGTCCCCTATACCGATCATGACACGAAACGGAGGTCGTCGATGAGAAATAGTTACTGGTATCGCTATCAAGCGGATGTGGTCTATCATCAGACTCCACTCCACATCCAGTGGCCGGTTCGCCTGGTGAATCCTCTTGCGCCGGGCAAACCATGGAAGGCGTGCCTCCAGCAGCAAAATGACCGGCTCCACGCGCAACTCGTCTACGATACCCGGCTACACAGTTCACTCATGCCCATCTCATTCCGTGAAGTCTTGGCAGAACCCATGAAACACCCTGAGGAGATTCCCTATAGCGATGAAGGAGAAACCCATGCCCACTGACTACTGGTATCAGTATCAAGCAGAAGTGTGGTACCGTGGAATCACGATCTCGATTCACTGGCCTGTTCGATTAGCGCAACCTCTCCCACTCGGTGCGGGCCGGTTAGATCTCCTGGAGCAGCAAAATGCGCACCTCCGAGCGCAAGTTGTGTATGATGTGCTCGTAGAAAGTTCACTCAAAGCCATGATGCGGTATCAAATTAAAGCGGCATTCAGCATGTGCCCAAATCAGATTCCCTATACCGTGCGTAACACCCAAACACCAAGAAAGGCCCCACCACATGGCACACACCATTGATGATCAAGACCACCGGCGCTACGTCAACCGCATCGTGCAACGGACGCTGGCCTATGCGCTCAAGCAAGGCATCACGGCCGATGTCCTGGCAGAATGGGCGTACGAACTGCAAGAAACACAAGAGGAGGAGGAAGAATGACGACGATTATTCCCTATCTGTATGTCAAATTGATTCCCTTGAAGCCGGAAGCGCAAGCCATTGTGGATTGGTATGGCGCAATCTGGCTCTGTGTGCGCAAGGTTGGGCAACAGGTGACGCTTCAATCAGCGCATCGCGCACATATGCCCCCTCATCAGCCAGATGATTTCGTGTGGCTCACCGTGCACGAGACACAGGATACGCACTTTCACATGGAGGGGTCCTCGTGCTTTCAACCGCCTGACACCACACGGTGTCAACACGATGTGACACCCCATCCACAGAGTGAAGCGCCCTCACTCCCGTCTGTCAAAGAATGAACGACACTTGACAAACAACAGGCCCGGCAGTAGGATGAAGAAGACTTCCTGACTGCCGTAGAAGACGAGGTCACGATCACACCCGTCACACAGAAAGGAGAAAAGATGTGGACCCTGTATGATGAACCCCTTGATCGACTGGTGGCGCTCGTGGCCACACAGCCCACAGAACAAGGCCTCCGTGATGAAGGCGAACGGATTCTGAAAGCGTTCCTGACACAAGCCTGGTCACTGCAACATGACCTCTGCACACTAGAGGAGACAAGAGGAGGAACAGACTCATGCCGACCAAGATACTGACCTATGCCAGAATCTCAACGATGACGATTGAGGCGCTGGAAGAGGCCATTGATCAGATTCGAGGAGGCTATCACCCACATGACAGCCGCACGCAGCGCATGCTCATTCGCTTGCAAACGGCCCTGATCGACCGCTTGCAGAAGCTCGTCCGAGCCAAGAATCGGGATATCGCTGAACTCATGATCCATCATATCAAGAAAGGAGAACACTGATGACCAGTTACTTACAGCAGACCGGAGAGACCTATCGGCTTGTGCGTATGGCCACGATGGAAACATCGCAATTGGAACAGACATTGGCGGAGATTCAGCAGGATCGTCATCCCTACTACGTGACCACCCATCCTGTCGTGGGTGATCTCCAAGAAGAACTGATTGATCGGCTGCGTCACGACCGATCCGTCTTGGAACGGACCGTGCAATCACAACAGGCGCAGTTTAAGAATCTCGCCAATCGTCTTGAAGATCTGGTCCACCCCACTCGATATGTCCCTCGGGACATACTGGATGGGCTCAGAGAACAAGCCGTGACGATCTGTCATCGTGTGGGGCATGTCACCGCAGACTCACTCCGCAGAGCGGCTGCCGAACAATTTGAGGTCCTGTCAGGCCATGCGCTGGCCTACGTGTTCGCGGACAAGCGGTTCAAAAAGATTGGGTTTCAACGATCAACGGTGCCGTCAAACCGTGGCCGCTTTATTAGTGTGTGGACCACAGCAGAGGAATAGAAGATGAGAAACAAACAAGAACAGATGACCACATGTTTACAACAAGCTGGAGTGTTGATATCCTCATTACGACTTCCGAGAAATGGAGATCCGCCCATTCAATATGTGAAAGTCGGGGATTGTGAATATGAGATTGAATATCGGGGCGCACGGTGCTCCTGGTCGCCAGCAGTGGGAGAGGGGAAATGCCTGTATTTTACAGATTTGGAAGTCCGCGTGACGGAACCCTACGGAGATCGTGTCCTCTCCTTGTGGAATGAAGGGGTCCTCGTCATGCAATTGAATTTGACATGGGGTGGCGATGAAAGGACATTATCATGACGTTGAATCATGCAGTGACACAGACCGCTGGGGTTCGGATCGCGGCCTTCCTCGAGGTTCTGAAAGAGGCCGGTGTGTCGGTATCCCCACTCCCGCTCCCTGGAAACTGGCACAAACACATCTTGAAGGTCATGATTGGGCCAGGCGTGTACATTCTTGAATGTGGCCCCACCCTCTGCTCATGGTCTCATGCGTACGGAGAGGCCCATCGGGTGTATTTGACGAGTCTGACCATTCACGATCCCACACCTCCAGTGGATCGAGTCCTCCGTCTCTGGAACGATCAACGACGGGTATTGTCTATTCCCCTGCCAAATTGGGAAGGAGAGGAGTCAGCATGAGCATGCCACAAAGAATCACCAAAGAAGAGGCCTTGACGGTGCTGGCCCACGCGCACGTGGCCGCGCATCTCGCGTGCAAGCACAATGCGTGGTTTGATGAAGTGGTCGTGATGTTCACGCTCGATGAGATCACCTATCGTCTGGAATGGTGGAGTTCGCTCTGTTACCTGGCGGTCGAAGGCCAGTCGGATGTGTTCGTGCCGTTTGAGACGATCACGGTTGAAGAAGCCTGGCACGGCTGCGGGCCGCAGATCATCTTTTGGCTGAACCGGAGTATTCAAGCCATGATCAATCTTCCATCTCAATCTGATACAGCAGCATTGGTGACCACATGACTGCGCCATCGCTCCGCTATGAAAACGCCAGGATCCAAATTCAGAACCTTGTGGAATCGCTCTGCCGCACATTTGAGGTGCCCTTGCCCGCTGTACAAGGCAACGGGGAAAACAATATCTATCATCGCATTCATCGAGTGATGGAACAGACGTATCCACCAAAATCCTGGAAAGCTGTCGTCGTCTATGAATTTGTGGTCTATCTTGACCAACGCCGGTATGGCCCTGATCGGCCACGCACGATTCCACGTCATGAAGAATTGCTGGCCGATATGCTGATTGTCGTGGATGAGGTCTATGGGAATCGGCTCACCTGTCCATGGGAGGATATGCCCCTGGCTATTCAGCAGATGGTCCTGCCGTATATGATCACGGCGCTCTCTCAAAAATTGGCGCTCTCAAATGAACGAAAAGGATAAGAAGATGGTTCCAGCCTACCCTAAAATTTACCCATTCGGACATCCGGCATTGGCCAATTTGTTCAAGGGATGCGTGGCCGTCCAAGAAAAAGTGGATGGCGTATCATTCAGTTTTGGATGGATTGATGGGGCTGTGCGGATGCGGTCTAAACACCGGCAACTCCTGGCCTATGGATCTGAAGGCGTCTTGGATCTTGCCGTGAAAGAAGTTCGAGCCTTCGCTGATCGATTGGTACCGAATTGGATTTACCATGCTGAATATCTACGCACGCCACAACAGAAGACCATCACCTATTATGGTGTTCCCAAAGGCCATTTGGCCTTGTTTGATGTGAGGATCAGAGACCGCGTGTATGCCTCAATTGGGAAGGTTCAACGAGAAGCCGCACGATTAGGGATTGATGGTGTGCCCTCCTTGTTCTACGGACACATGAATCCAGAGGATATTCCTCCACTCGTGAACACACACAGTTTTCTAGGAGGCGGCACGGTTGAAGGGATCATCGTAAAAAACTATCGCCAAATCTGTGAAAAGACTGGTGGGATCTTGATAGGCAAATATGATGCACGACAGAAACAGATTATCAATGAACAAGATGAGAAAGGTTGACACCATGACAATAACGGCGCTAGAAGAAGAAGAAGCCATTCTCCCAGCTTATGTGATTTATGAGATTTCCTGGGAATATATCATTGACGGATATAAACGAGTCGGATATAATATTGGAAAACCGGTGGCCGTCTATACGAATCTACAACGAGCCAATGAGGTCTGTGATTGTCTCAATCGCGCTAGGCAAACAACCAATGCTCGCAGCAACAATCCCATGCGGCTCTACCATTGGAATGAAGACACAGAAGGGCCGCTCATCATGAATTTTTTTGAAATTGTTGAACTCATTGGAGAAGAACTATGGTAGAAGATTTCTTATGGGATACGACACAACCTCTTGCCACGCCGCTCTATCTGATTTGTGAAATTGAATGGGAGTATCAGGACAACGGCTGGCGTCGTCTGACAGGAGAGGGGGGCATTCCGCGAAGAGCCTACCTCAGTAGGGAAGTAGCAGAACAAGTGTGTCACAACATGAATCGAGAATATCGGCGGAAAAATTTCACCAAATTTCTTGATCAATGGAATGAAGATGCAAGAAGTCAAGAATTGATTCAAGAGTTGTTCCAAGTGACAGAAGTCAAGGAGTGTTAACGTATGGATTATTTTACGGCTGATCTACATTTCGGGCATGAGCGTATTCTTTCAATTTGCAAACGACCGTGGGCCTCAGCCAAAGAGATGAATGAAGGACTCATCGCGCTATTTAATGAGGTCGTGACGCCAGAAGATACCACCTATTTTCTTGGAGATATTTCATTTATTTCTCGATCAGAAACCCGGTATCTCTTGAGCCGACTCCACGGTCGAAAAATTTTGGTCATCGGCAACCACGATACCCGGTCATCGCTCGCCTGGTGGAAAGGCAGTTTTGATGAAGTCTATGATCCTCGTCAAGGACAGGTCATTCCCTATAATCAGGACATCGTCATGTCTCACCTCCCATGGAGAGAAGATCTCTCCATCTATGACCATCGCGCTCGATTACTCCCTGATGCCTGCCCACGATGTCACGAGGTCACGCTCTTGCACGGGCACGTCCATCGAATGTGGGCACAGCAAGGCAATCAAATCAATGTGGGAGTCGATGTGAGGGGATATCGACCAATCTCCATTGAAACCATTCAGACACTGATTTCCTTGACAAACGAGTAATTCTATGGTAGATTATCGTGAGAAAGGCAAAAACATGCTGATTCCGAATCAATCCGACTTTGATACCTTACAGAACCATATCGAAAACTCCTTACTGTCGCTTTGGGCTCAAGGACGTACTCCCACATTGCCCAGCGTGCAATATCTGTACTATTCAATCATGAAACAACAGAAAGGGGTGTGGGTCGTGTATCTGCAAGATATCCCAAACTCTCACGGAGATCTGATTCGACATATTGCGCAAGATTTGGTCAAGCAAGGATACGCATGGGGGACAGTAGAATTTTTTCGATTTATCCCTGACCCTGTCTACTCTCCTTTATCTTACGAGGCACAATCATGAGAAAAGCCATTGGTATTCCAGATCAACAAGCTTTCGACACATTGAAGAACCATGTCGAAAACTCTCTTCTTTCTTTGTGGTTTAAGGGCATGATCTTGAAACAAGCACACCTGGTCGATGTGCAGTACGTCATCAATTTGAAACGTGAATCGAAATGGGTCTTAGTGATTGAAGGAATTCCAGAACCTGGGTCTGAATGCGTTTGTACAATCGCAGAGGACTTGGACAAGCTAGGGTATACACTTGAGTATTTAGAGATTTTCACGTACGATTGAAAGGTTAGCCATGACCATCATAATGGGTCGAATTCTCGAGGAGACTGAAAATAAACTATTGATCGAAGCCTATGGGGTATATGAAGATTGGTATGATCTACCCAATGAAGACCTGAGAAAATGGGTCAAGAAATCATGCATTATCACTGTTAATGACGAGTATACTGAAGATTTTTCGAAATGGGTGAATTCGGAAGAACCGCTTGAAATTGCTCTGCCCCAGTCACAAGCCAAAAGGTTATTATGATGATCGGACTCACACAAGGGCAAGTTACAGAAGTTGATCCAGAAGATTATTATTGGCTAAGTGAATATAAATGGTGTGCTGGCTTTTACAAAAATATGCAGTCATTCTATGCCTTAACTAATATTAAAATTGGAAATATTAAAACAACTATACCAATACATAAAATGATCATGAATTCACAACCTGGAATGCAGATAGACCATATCAATCATGACACTTTGGATAATAGAAAATGTAACTTAAGAATAACCACGCCGCAACAAAATTCCCACAACCAAAAATTGCGACTTAGTAATTCCAGTGGTAAATTAGGTATATGTTTCCATAAACCAACTCAGAAATGGCTCGTACGCATTTATATCAATAAAAAACGTAAGTATCTTGGACTTTTCACAAATTTTGATGAGGCCGTCAACGTCAGAAAAGCAGCAGAAGTTCAATATGGGTATCATCCCAATCACGGCAGAAAAATAGAGGAGATGTCATGAATAATATTTTTCTCGGAGCGGAAGTCACGCATCATCCAACTCATAGAAGAACGCAACTGTTAATTTCAAAACGCCCAGGCAAAATTAAGCGCTGGGTGGATAAGAAAAAACCCACTGTTATCAATGGCTTCCTTCGCGAACGATTTGGGATGATGCTCCCATCAGGTTTTCGCTTTCAACGTGATCTGATCAAAGAGGCTTTACGAACTCACGATTCATTTAGTTGGGCCGATGCGAAATGTTACATTGCGCAAGGTGTGGCCACAGGAGTCTATCGTGCCCATGAGAAAACAACAGAAAGCATCGAAGAAGAGACAATATCGGCAAAAGATTAAGCAGTATATCATTGATATCAAATCAGCGACAGCCTGTCATGATTGCGGGATACACTGGCCGTTTTACGTGATGCAATTTGATCATGTAACTGGGATAAAAGAATTTGATTTGTGGCGAGCGGGGGATTCGATTTGTAGCTTGACTCGGATCAATCAAGAAATTGCCAAATGTGAAATTGTCTGCGCTAATTGCCATGCCATTCGGACCTATAAAAGGAATTTGTTGAATAATGCGGAACTGCAAAACTCCCCAGCTTGCCCACCAGAAGACTGGGACTGATTTACTCATCGAATCCCCAGTCTTTGGATTGTTTGATGATATGGGCACAGGCAAAAGTAAAACAGTTATTGATGCCATTTGTGCCCTTGCCCAACAACGCATCATCAATGCGGCGGTGATTGTCTGCCCTAATACGGTCAAGTCGAACTGGTCGGATCCTGATCCTCTTAAAGGGGAAATCGCAAAACATGGATGGGAGACTCTTGTCCACGGAATTTATGAAATATCTGCTGGCAAGACACTGTTTCCTCTTGATACCCTCCCTCCTTGCCAACTCCAATGGATCATTGTCAATTACGATTCAGTCTGGAGAGGGCGCATTGAGAATTGGCTTCAAGCCTTCATGAAACAATATCACACGGCTATGGTGTTAGACGAGTCGCATTATATTAAGAATCCGGGCAGCCAACGCACCCGTGGGTGCATTCGACTGGGCCAACTTGCCCAACGCCGTTATATCCTTTCCGGGACGCCCATTACACGCTGCCCATTAGATATCTATTCGCAATATCGTTTCTTGGATTGGAATATTCTCGGGTATCGAAATTTCTCCTCCTACAAACAAGATATTGTCGTGTTTGACCCATATGGGTATAAGGTCAATGGCCGCCCAGTCGCCGTCAAAAGCTATAAAAATATGGATAAAACTTTGCAACGTATTGCTGCATTTTATCGCCGAGTAGAAAAAGATCAGTGCCTCGATCTTCCTGCAAAAATCTACACCAAACGAGAAGTGCCCATGAATGAAGTGCAGCAAAAACTGTATAAACAAATGAAGGAAAAATTAGTGGCAGAGTTCGGCGGACAGAAGATGACGGCAACCATTGCCCTCACGGTTCAACTCCGCCTTGCTCAAATCTCTGCAGGGTTCTTGCGATCCACGAATGAAGACGGGCATGAAGTGCTCACATTCCTCAATTCGCCAAAAGTTCAAGAAGCCGTTGAACTCGTTGATATGCACGAGGGATCGGCAATTATTTTCTTTCAACAACATGCGGAATGCCAGATGCTGGGCGAAGGATTGACAAAAGCCAAGATTTCTTACTATGAGTTACACGGAAAAATTCCGACTGATCAACGCAAAGACATTATTGAAAATTTCCAAGCGCAGGCTCGCCCCGTGCTCCTCTGTCAACAATTGACTGGGGGGATTGGCATTAACCTCACTGCTGCGGATTTGGTGATCTTCTTTAGTAATGCAGATGGATGGGACTACCGAGCGCAAGCCGAAGATCGAGCGCATCGCCATGGACAAACTCGGTCAGTCACTTATGTGGATCTGTTGTCAACCAATAAAGGCATTCGCACTGTGGATCATAAAATTCTGGATAATGTCCGTAAAAAACAATCCCTGGCAGAACTCTTGATCAAAACTCAAGAAGACCTCACCACTTTACTGGCCTCATTATAGAAGGAACACACATGAGTAAATGGTCGTATCTGAGAGACACCTATCCCGCAAGACAAATGTATGTTCAAGAGCATAAAACAGAGTATGAACATCGCACCACTGATGAACTTGAAGTGATTGTCGCAGAACTGGACCGGACACGCAAACGGCTGGATCTTGAAAAGAGGGCGAATCAGGCGCGACTGGAAGCGGCCACGGCAGTTCTGTTGACACGATGGGAAGACAATGGCAATACTCAACAAGTCAAACGCGATTCGGTTGGTACGCTTTCACGGATTGACGGAGTTTACGCCTCAATCACAGACTTGCCCGCATTTAAAACATGGACCGAAGATCGCGGAATCAGCGGACTGGTCAAAGAGACCGTCAATGCCCGCTCGCTGGCTTCCTTGATGAAAGATCTCCTGACAGAAGGGGAACCCTTGCCAGAGAGTGTCAAGATTTTCACAGAATCTCGTATACGAGTGTCCTCGCAACAATACGAAATTGAGGAGTAATCAGACACGATGTATAATAGGAAAGGACGACTATGGATGACATTATTGAAACACGGGAAAATGGAGAAATCGTCTTTCGAAGAAAAACCACTGGCTTGACCTATGTCAGTCGATGCTGGTACGATGCAGACACGGGCCTCTATCACAAAGGCTGGAAACTGACGCCTGAATCAGAGGCGATCATTCAACAACGATGGGACGAGGAAGAACGAGAAGAAGAACAACACCACACAACCAAGGAGTAATCAGACACACGTATACATGAAAGGATGCCTATGGATGACAGTATTGAACAACGGGAAGATGGAGAAATCGTCTTTCGAGTAAACACTACCGGCTTGACCTATGCCGGTCGATGGTGGTATGATCCAGAAACGGGCCTCTACCACAAAGGCTGGAAACTGACGCCTGAATCAGAGGCGATCATTCAACAACGATGGGATGAGAAAAAACGAGAAGAAGAACAACAGGCAACGAGGAAGGAACCACATGAGCAAAATAATCATGGTGATGCATAACGGCGGAGCAAGGAAGAACGAAAACACAACCGCACAACCAAGGAAGAGTCGCACGAGCAAACCAGCCACAACGATCAACATGAATGAAGAGAATATACTCCCTCAGCTACTCTTGATTAAATCACAAATAGATTTAACGACTCTACTGACCTCGCTCTAGAAAGGGCATACATCAGAAAAAAACGAGAACACCATCACACAACCAAGGAGGAGTCACATGGCTAAAGCGGTCGCAGTAATCAATCCCGATGAACACGAGATGATGATACTGGATGAAGGGGAAGAAGGTGGAACAGGGCTTAAAAATATGACGAATGACGATAACCTGATTCCCCGGATACAAATTGCGAGTGGGATGAGCAAACAAGTGGTGAAAGGACATGACAAGTATATGCCGGACCTCAATCAAGGAGATATTTTCAACACTGTGACCGGAAAAATTTACGGGGAATCGGTCAAAGTCATCCCTGTCTGGTTTTCGAAAAATCGCGCCCTGTTTAATGAGGATTTCAAAATGGAATGCTCTTCTCCAGATGGGATCTCTGGCGGAGTGCTCTCTCCAGACTCCTGCGCCGACTGTGCACTGTCGAAATGGGGGACTGGCAAAGATGGGAAAGGATTTAAGTGTTTAGAATTTCGGAATTTTGCGGTTTTGGTTTTTGATGAAGACGGCCTCCCAGAACTCGCTTCAGTTTCCCTGAAATCCACATCAACGGGCGCAGCCAAGAAATGGCTGAGTATGATCGAAGCGCGAAAAATTCGATCAGCGAATGGAGCAGTTGTGCAAATGCCCATGGAGTATGGCTACTATACGCTGACAGCCTCGCCAAGAGGCAGTGGCGCGAAATCGTTTTATGTGTGGGGTGTGAATAATGCAGGCTCCATTCCGAATCAGACTGAATCGGATAAACAATTGCGAGCGTTCGCTAGAAAAACCCATCTCTCATTTAAACAGACTGAGATCAACATGACGGGAACGACAGAGGCCGCTGATGACTGATGAACGGCTCCCACAAAAAATCTTGGATCGTTTCCGTCAATTGTTTCGTGGCCGAGATGACTGGTACGGAAGACGGGATTTCCAGACGAATCAACAATGGGTTGAAGGGGCGCGAGGGCCAGATGGGAAATTTCTGAAGGATGAGCGGGGGAGTAATCTCCCCCCTCCTCCGCTCACCGACGAGCAGTTCCATGTGCATTTCAATCATGTGTTGGGGCTTGGATTGATCCCGATCCAGTTGTCGGGCAATGTCAATTTCGCGGCGATTGATATCGATGAAACAGGCATTGATCATGTGGCGCTTGTCCACAAGATTAAAAATCTTGGGCTGCCTCTCCATGTGTTCGTGTCTCGTTCTGGGGACGCCCATGCGTTTCTCTTTATTAGTGGGCAAGGGAAACCTGCTGGGCCTGTGATGAAACGCATGACCGATTGGTCTGTGGCGCTGGGGTATCCAGGACATGAAATTTTTCCAAAACAAAAAGATCTTGATGAATCGGGGGCGGTTGGCAATTTCATTAACCTGCCGTTTTTTCATACCTTTGCTCGGGACATCTCGCCTGATGACCACACCGGCCAATTTGTGACAGTCGATGGGCGATTTGTGGGCATTCAAGAATTTGTCCAGGTGGTTGAACCCTGGGATGAGAAAACACCACTGCCGATTGCATTACGCACAGTGGGGTTTGAGGAAGGACCGCCCTGCCTTGAAACGCTCCAACAACGCGGGATTCCTCCTGGTCATCGAAACTTGGGCTTATACAATGTGGCCGTCTACTTCAAAAAAGCCCATCCTGACACATGGAAAGAACTCGTGCAAGCGTATAATTTGAAATATCTCACGCAGCCTGTCTCGGCAAAAGAACTTCAAACGATTTGTATTTCTGTTGCGCGAAAAGACTATCAGTATAAGTGTAAGGAAGATCCCATTCACGCGGTCTGTGAAGCAGAATTATGTAAAACACGGCTCTATGGTATTAAAACAGTTGAAGAACGCCTTCAAGAAAAAGCGGCGCGTCTTGACATCCCGATTGACGGAGTGATTAAATATCTGACAGAACCAGTGACCTGGGCATTAAAAATTAACGGCCATACGCCCGGAATCTCATCTTCTGAACTGCTATATTATACGCAACTCCGCAAATACTTATTGGACCATACGATGGAAGTTCCGCCCAATATTAAACAAGATCTGTGGGAGATTAAACTCAAGTCTCTTTTAGAACAGGCCGAGATCGTTGAAGTGTCCAAAGATTCAGGAGACTCGCCATTGATGATGGACTTTATCGAAGAGTTTGTAATCAATGGGTCTGGCAATGAGCGAATGTTGGATTCTCAATGCGCCTACTTACACTGGGACGACACAAGACAAGGGAGTATGGCCTATCTCACGACCAAATCAATCCGTGAATATTTGATGGGAATGAAAATCAATAACCTGTCTGTCGCAAAACTTGCAATCCTCTTGAAACAGAATGGATGGGACAGCCACATTAAACGATTCGGCGAACAGACGAAACGAGTCTGGGAAAAATTCTATCCGGGTCTTCGACCAAAATTCATGGATCATGCCATAGGAGAGACGATTGATGAAGCTTTCAGTCGGCCAAGTGCTGAATCTCTATATGAAAAATGCTCAAATTTCTCAGAGTGAATTATCACGAGTGGTGGGGTGTTCGCGATTCATGATTAGTTTAATTGTCCATAACCGCCGAATCCCTTCAGAGACCTTAGCGCAAAAGATCGCCAAGGTGGTCACGAATGATCTGCTCGAACAGGAGTGGCTAATTTTTTTGCTCTTAGGTCATCATCGGATCACTCATCATTTATTGAGGGACTATCCGAATGCGTTTAAAGATTTTAGGACCGCCAGGGACAGGGAAAACGACGACGATCTTGTCATATATTAAACAATTTCAAGAAGATGAAACTATTCAGCGCATTCTGTGCTGCGCATTTACGGTCGCGGCAAAGAATGAAGCCAAACGCCGATGTGACTCGCATGCTAAGACGACATTTGCAACCATTCATGGCGAATTGTTCGAACATATGAAATATTCACGGCGTTATATGATTAACACTCTTCAATGTTTTGCGAAATCACTGGGACAATCCTGCGCCATGGCCCATGACCAACATATCCTCTCGGCCAAGACCCCTGTTGAACAAGCCATTGCCTACTATCAACTTTCACGGAGTCGTATGGTGGCATTAGGCGCACTTCCACTCCCTCCTGGACTCTCCTTGCAAACCATTGACGCCTATGCGCAGGAATTTGAACACTATAAATTTCGAGAAAGTCTGCTTGATTATAATGATGTGCTGGCGAACTACTTGACACGAGGAGAAACACTCACATATGATGCCGTCATGGTTGACGAAGCGCAAGATTTATCACGGTTGCAATGGGCGTGTGTGGACAAAATGTTTCGATCCGCGAAATATTATTATACCGTGGGGGATGATGACCAAAGTATATATAGTTTCGCTGGGACAGACGCTGAAGACTTTATTCACTGGCCCACGGAAAAGACCATAGTGCTCAATCATTCGTATCGACTTGGAAAAAATATTCTTGACTACTCGAAAACGGTCTTACATCGAATTAAAACCCGAATGCACAAAGAATATATCCCTCGCTCCGGGCCGAGCACTGTGACCTTCGTCAATGACGTAACTCCAAATTTTGACTGCGTCGCTCCGATAACGACGGCCATTTTGCATAGAAACAGTTATCTGGGTAATCGGATTCGAGCGCTCCTCCATGAGCAAGGCGTGACCTATGTTGGGAAAGGTTCGCCCTTCTCATTGAAGTCTCCCTTGAAAGCCATTCGATTCTGGGAAGCCTGGCGCTCCGGAACTCCACTCCTGGGCAACGCCCTGACGACGATACTCTCCTACATTCCGGATACGGCAGACTTTGATAAGGCCCCGTATCAACAGATTGGCAGACGGGCACAGGCCCCGCCATGCCCGTGCCCCACTGTACCCTGGCAACAAATTTTAGAAGTCCCATTTAAAACGGTCTATATGCGCGTTCAAGATACCCACGGACTGGCCTATCTATTGGCCAGCCCAACGCTCACGGTAACAACCATTCATCAATCAAAAGGAGGGGAATGGGATAAAGTCATCTTAATGACTGATGTATCCGCAGCGACCTATCATCAACTCATACATGGTTCAGAGAAGCAGCAAGATGAAGAACATCGCGTGTGGTATGTGGCGCTCACACGAGCGAAACACGAGCTACAGATCGTGCGGCCACAGACCACCAAATATTACCCCATGGAGGAACCGGCATGAAAGTTTTCTTAAGCCCCACATTGATGGATACAGCGCGACAATGCCCCCGTTGCGCCTATGACCAAATGGTCATGAAGTTAAAACGACCACGAGGGCCATACCCCACTCTGCCAAATGGCATGGATGAAGTGCTGAAACAATATACAGATCGATTTCGGGGCACGCTTCCTCCAGAACTCAAGCATTTAGAAGGGCGTCGATTCGTGGAAGATCAAACACTGATCAACACCTATCGACAATGGAATGGCCTGCGTTGTGTGCATGAACAACTTGTTGATCGACCGACGAATGCGCTCCCGACACGGAAAATCGCGCATAGTCTCATTGTGACAGGGGGCATTGATGATCTCCTCTATGACGAGTGTGATCAAATCGAAATTCTCGATTTTAAAACCAAGAAAGGAGAACCAGATGACAACTATGGTGAACGGTATTACCAGCATACGCTCGATACCTATGCGTATCTGTTGCAACAACAGGGATTGAAGGTCTCCTCAACGGCGAGGCTCTGGTATTGGTGGCCAACAGGAGTCAACGAACAGGGCGCAGTGGAATTTGGGAATAAAATCCTCACGATGACGGTGCATCCTGAAGCCACGGTAGAGAGATTATCCGCTATTGCGAATATGCTTCCTGCTGTCAGTATGGAAGCCATGAAATATCGTCCGGCTTCAAGCGCAGATTGTGAATTTTGTACCTATATTCAAACACAAAAGGAGCATGAAGAACATGAGTTCTGAAGTCTGTGGAATTTTCCTAGGTCGAACCTATGAAGATGTGGTGACAGGATTTTGTGGAGTGGCTGTCGGAGTGGCTCAATATATGACAGGGTGTCATCAGGTATTTCTCGTTGGACGACTTCGAGTAGGGGATACATATTCCCCAACGATGTGGATTGATGTCGATCGGGCAAAATTACAAGGCGATGTGCCTATTGTCACACTCCAACAGACCCACAATGGCTGCGATCGAACTCCATCGATGCGATAATAACGAGTAAGGATGAATATGTGGCAACTACCTCAAATGTGCGATCTCTCACGGTATTCAACCATCGCGTTGGATACGGAAACCACTGGCCTGGACACCTGGGCCGGTGACCGCACGGTCGGAGTCGCCCTCGGACTCATTCAGGATGATGGACAGGTCGATTGCCGTTACTATCCCTATGGCCATGATGGCGGAGCGCAGTATACGAGAGGGGATGTGGTCTCATGGTTGAATACTGAGCTTCGTGGGAAAACGATTCTCACACATAATGGCACGTTTGACACGTTGATGCTCCTGCAAGATGGAGTGGACCTTCGAGCGCATGGCAATATCCTGGAAGATACCATGTTCGCGGGCATCTTGGTGAATCCAGAATCGACGTATAGTCTCGACGCCATGTATGGGCGTTATGTAGATGCGCATGTGACAAAAGTGGCCCTGCCCTTTGATAAAAGCACCATGGAGTTTGTGCCCTCCCATCTAGTTGGAGAGTATGCTGAACAGGATGTCCGCATGACGGCACGACTACATACAGTCATGCAACAACAATGTCTCAAAAAACGTATCCAGGAAGTCTATCGGCTCGAGTGTGACTGCATGGCCCCAACGGTTGAAATGCAGCACAATGGATTGTTTATTGATACCACGAAACTTGAGCAATGGATCAAAGAGGTGGATAAACGGGTCAAGAAATTAGAAAAAGCATTCGGAGCCATCAACCCGAATTCAGGGAAACAATTGAAAGTGGAATTTGATCGATTGGGGATTCCGCATCCCTGGAACTTCACGTGCGACCTGTGTTCTCAAGAACAATCTCGAACGGTCGCCTGGGAAGGATTCGCTCCGCAACAATGCCCCTACTGTCATCACGATGCACAACCCGGATCTCCTCATTTTGGAAAAGATCTGCTCAAACGAATGAATCATCCCTTTCCCAAATCGGTGATTCATTTAAAAGCCATGACTCGCCTGCGTGATGCGTTTTTGATTCCGTGGTCTAAACAAATCAAACGAGGGCATATTCTCCCATTTGAGTTGAACCAGTTACGAGATCGGGCGTTTGACGGGAGCACAAAGGGCACAGTGACAGGACGGTTTAGCGCCAATATGCGAGAAGGCGGAGCGCAACCTCAACAAATTTGGAAAGTGGCGAACCAAATTGAAGAACTAGGGAATGAACATATTCTCCGAGAACTGTTTATCCCGAGTCATCCAGATCAAGATCTGTTGGCAGTGGATGCGTCACAAGAAGAGTTTCGATTGCTGGCGCATTTTGCCAAGACAGACCGCATCGCAGAAGTCTATCAGAACGACCCCTTGACCGATTATCATACAGTAGTCGCGGAGCATATTTTGAAAGGGAAGTTACCTCGAAGAAAAGCCAAAAGTATCAACTTTGGGAAAATGTATGGAATGGGGCGAGGGCTGTTTTCACGGAAGTTTGATGTCCCCTATGAGGAAGCCTGTGAGATGTATACTGTGTTCGAGACCGAGTTTCCAGAACTCAAACAGACCAGTCAATTTTACGAATCTCGCGCAAAAATTTTTGGGGAAATCCGCACACTTCGTGGCCGGTTGTTTGAATTTCCTCGTGGGAGTAAAACACATGTGGCGCTATCAAGACTCATTCAAGGGTCAGCGGGGGACTTAATGAAAGAAGCCATGGTCAAGATGTATCGAGCAGGATTGATGGACAAACTGAGATTGACCGTTCACGATGAGTTGGTTGGGGATGGGCATCGGACACAAGGCCAGGCTATCGTGGAATTATTGAATGATGTCCAAGGCTTGCGGGTCCCCATTCGATGGGAATTACAATGTGGAGCTACATGGGCCATGGCCGATCCGGGCGCAATCACGATACGATAAGAAAGGAGCGAATATGTTTACCGCCTTACTGTTAATTTGTCTTGTGTCACCCATCAATGACTATATTGATGATCAAAACTGCATTACTGGTCCCACCCGCGCCACATTTGAGCATATCTCGCAATGTGAAACGTACCTTCGAGACGAATATGCTCTTTTACAGACCGCGGAAGGCCAGTTCCGCCTGACTCAACAACTGCCGCTTTATCATGAGAATCGATGGAAGGTGAGGGGAATGTGCACAAGAATTGTATTGAATGACTATATAACGGAGGTGAAACCATGAATCAGATCTTGACACAGGCGCTCTCATGGGGTATTCTGATTGGGGTGAGCACTGGATTATTTTTTGTCTCGGCATTTGTCTCCCGATTGTTGTGGGAAGCGTTGAAATTCGGGTGGACGATTGGCTATTTATTCTAGGAGGACAATATGATTGGCACATTATACGTCGCGCATATATTATTTTGTTCATTAGTGGGATCATGCCAGTTGTTTCAAGATAAGGAAGGTCCATCGATGTCACGGGAAGCCTGCCATGTTAAACTTGATGTGATGTTGGCTCGAATACAGGACGATCCCTCGCCCATTGTCGCGAAAATTGGCGCTTATGATTCACAACAAATCCCTCGTGGGTTTTGTATCAATATCACGAATCCAGTCGAGCAGCAGTGGGAGGTCTATTTTACGTTATGATCCTATCTATCCTCACCACGATGCTACTCCTCAACCCTGTCGTGCACCATGTCAAAACAACGGGATATTGTGGTCATCCACCCTGTGTTGCGGCCAAATGGGCGGATGGGCGTACGGCGTCAAACACGAAAGCCAGACGGGGCGTCTGCGCGTCTAATTGGAAGGTTTTCCCCCGCCAATCGATACTTTGGGTTCCAGGATATGGGATCTGCCGAGTTGAAGATACGGGCAATCCAGCATTTGTACACGGACGGCATCTTGATTTATATTTTGAGGATATTGACGAGGCGCGAGTGTGGGGTGTACAATATCAGACAGTAATCATAGTGGCTTGGCCACCATTTCAGTCAAGATGAGCATATCAACACCACAGAAAGGACCCGCATGTATGATTTTACAACCGGCATTTCTTGAGCGTTATCGCAATCGCACACCAGATTGGGGGCCATTGGGGCTCGTCACCTTTCTGATTTATTACTCACGAGTTAAGGAGACCGGGTTAAAAGAAGATTGGGTGGACGCGTGCGCCAGGGTGGTTCAAGGAGTCTACGACATCCAGAAATGGCATTGCGAGACAACAGATCGACCATTTAATAATGAAAAAGCCATCCGTGATGCGCACGTCATGTTTGATCTGATTTATCATTTTAAATTTACCCCACCAGGGCGGGGGCTATGGGCTATGGGTACGAATGCGATGTGGCAGCACGGCGCTGGAGTCTTATTGAATTGCGCATTTCTCTCGACAAAACACCTGACGACGAAACCATTCAAATTACTCATGCACTTGAGTATGCTGGGTGTGGGATGTGGATTTGATGTGCTGGGAGCCGGATCACGAGTGATTCAACGTCCTGCGCTTGGTGAAGTGCCCCATGTGATTCCTGACACACGAGAAGGCTGGGTCGAAAGTATGGACGCACTACTATCCTCCTATCTCTATGGGACACCGCGACCGATGTTTGATTATCGACCTATTCGAAAAAAGGGCACACGGCTCAAAACATTTGGCGGCGTGGCCTCAGGACCAGCGCCATTGGTGATGCTGCATCAATATCTCACCAACTTGTGCGAAGCCTATATTGGAAAACGAGTGGACTCTGCGTTTATCGTTGATGTGATGAACTTTATTGGGAAGTGCACCGAGTCAGGGAATATCCGTCGAAGCGCTGAAATTGCCATTGGGGAATTTGGGGATACGGAGTTCTATGGGCTCAAACTTGATAAAGAGTTGGTCCAGAGCCACAGATACATGTCTAACAATACGGTGAAGTGTATACCAGGGTGCGACTACTCTGATCTCTCACAACTCATTGCCACCAACGGTGAACCGAGCGTCTTCTGGTTGACCAATGCGCAACGATATGGCAGAATGAACGGCATTATGGATGCGTTGGATATGAAAGCTGAGGGTGTGAATCCGTCGATGCAGGCGGCCTAGTTGTGTGAACAACTTTGATAAACTTCTCTAAAAACGGGGAATATCTGAGAACAGACAATCCCGTGCCAATTCGATATGAAGGGTATAACGACTATGAACAAAGATATCATGAAACGGCTCTATTATTTTAGCATGTTTGACGGGGGTCTTTATATTCCTAAAGCAGGCCGCCATGCACATTTTAGTCTCAGTATGACTCGCGATCATTTGGACTTCGTTCAGCGTGCACAACAGACACTTGAGGAAGCAGGGATTGGTACACGTCTCTATGATCGTCCTGATTATAGTCCTGTTGGACATACATGGAAACCTTCAGTCAGATTGGAATCTAGAACTCATCCTCTCTTGACGAAGATTCATGAACGGATCTATTTAGATAGGCATAAAGTCTGCGACCCGCACATGCTCAAAATGATGGATGCTGAAGCCTTGACCATTGCATATATGGCAGACGGCAGTTGTTCAGTTGATCTGCGATGTCATGCCACACCGCAATATAGATTGAACACCTGTGGACTCAATTATGGGGATAATTGGCTCTTGAAAAAATGTCTAAAAGATGTCTTTGATCTTGAGTTCAATATTTATAAAAACGGTCAATATTATTTTCTATATCTCAGGTCAAAAGACAGTGAGAAATTCGGCGAAATTATTCGACCCCATCTTTGTGAAAGTTTCATGTATAAACTTAAAGTTCGAACGAGAAGCCCTTACGAAAGTAAGGTGGTGAGATAGTCTGAACTCTCTGGTGACAGAGAGAGTAAGGCAGAAATGACCTTACTGCTCCTACTGGAGTATAACACAATTGGTGCAGAACAAACACTCTGGGATTCTGAAGCATGCAATCTTGTTGAAACCTACATGGCTCGACATGAAAGTTTACACGAATATATGAAAACGCTGAAGAAAGCCTATCTCTATGCTAAAACGGTCACCCTGATGAAAACGGGGTTTCCTGAAACTGATGCGATTATTGAACAGAATCGTCGTATTGGATGTAGTCAATCTGGGATTATTCGGTCGTTCAATAAATTTGGTCGGGCCAATGTCTTGGATTGGTCGGATAAGTGTTATGATTTTCTCACGGGACTTGATGCCGATTATAGTTGTTGGTTTGGGATCAATCGTTCCATTAAACGCACGTCGATTAAACCATCAGGCACGGTTCCTTTGTTGCCTGGCGAAAACGGCGCATTGAACTATCCAATCTCAGAATTCTATTACCGCACGATGCGGATCGCTGCGAACAATCCTATTTTAGATCAACTGGCTGCTGCCGGATATCGGATTGAATCCAATGCCTATGGGGGAGGCCAAATTTCAACAGCGCACCAGAAAATTTTAAAGGTGCTTGAGGCGAGCGGGTATGTCATTGGGCCAGAAGACTATGCGCCTAATGAAAATATGGTCGTCTATTTTCCGATGCACGAACAAAATTTCGTGAAAGGTGAATCAGATGTCAGTATGTGGGAACAATTGGAAAATGCGGCAGCCCTGCAACGATATTGGGCGGACAACCAAGTCAGCACGACCATTAAGTTTGATCAGAAAGAAGCGAAAGATATTCCCGTAGCCTTAGAGATGTATGAGAATCGCTTGAAGTCAGTCAGTTTCCTACCAAAAATGGATGGGTTTTACGTGCAAGCGCCTTACCAGGCGATCACTGAAGAAGACTATGCCAAATATACGGCGAGTTTGAAACCTGTCAAATTTAACCTCAATGGTCTTGATGCGTCTGCGCCAAGCGGATGTGATGGAGGATCCTGTGAACGGCAATAATATGATGCAAGCCCATCTTGATTTGATTACACACTGCGCCAATCATCGAGGTCCACACCCGGCGCACTACGCCAACCTTTCTGCAGCATTTACTTCAATTGCGGATCATGTGGCTGAGGGCTTTATTGAGAATATGGTCAGAAACATTCAATATTATCAAGCCGGACCAGATGAGATTTATGGGTTGATTCCCCATATGTATGCGCAACCACTGGAGTCTATGGGAGACTTCCAGTTACTGGCGAAATTTTATGACGCCTATGATCAGTATTATCATGGGCTGGAATCCACGCTGCGGCTGACGGCCACGGCCTGGGATCAATATGTCCTCAGTCTCCCCTGTGCGCAATCTCTCTTCAATCGTGAGACCTATCTCCTCAATAAACTTGCCTTCTATATTGAACAGACTGGGGCCACATCTATTCTCGATGTAGCCTGCGGCGATGGCCGTCTTCTCAAAAAACTCATGACGCGATTTCCTCATCTCCGCGTGACCGGCTTTGATCATGATCCGCTCGCCATTCAACGAGCGAAATGGACCGCCACCTATCAGGAGCAGTATCATCAGGTCAATGCTCTGGAGACCTTACCACATTGTGAGGCTGATATTGTCATCAGCGCAGGACTGTTCGACTACCTTTCTGACGCGCTTGGCGCTCGCCTGATTCGCCAACTCCACCAGCGGTATCATCCTCGCTGGATGGTCATGGCGAATCTGACACATCATGATTCAGCATCGCTCATGTCTCTCCTCAATTGGCGATTGCAGTATCGCACACCGGAGATTCTGCTACACATGAGTCAATCAGCAGTGGCTCCACTCACGGAAATCTATCATTCGGCTGTTGAACAAGAGCCGCTTGGCATCAATCTGTTTTTGATTATGGAGCATTTATGCTAATTATCAATTTATGGGGCGGACCAGGAGCGGGGAAAACGACGACCGCAGCAGGGTTGTTTACGTTGTTGCGACACACGTGGCGAACCAATACTGAATTGGTCACCGAATTTGCCACTGACCTCTGTTTTGATCAGGCGAGAGCCAACTTACGCAACCAAATTTATCTCTTGGGCAACCAATATCATCGTCTCTGGAGACTACACGAAATTGGAGTGGAAGTGGTGGTGACCGATGCGCCACTTGAATTAAACAACGTCTACGCGGCCATGTATCATCAGCCGTATCAGAAAGAATTGACGGCGCTCATTGAAGCCAGTCTACAATCGTACGATCAGGTCGATATCCTCCTCAATCGAAATCCAATGCATCAGGGGGGATTTAAGGGCGGATCTCATGATCGTGATCAATGGACCATTACGCACTTTGATACCCTCCTGTCGCAACATGGTCCAGTCATGGATCTTCAACTGAACTATACCGATCAATCGCCCTTCGATATTCTGTGTTGGTTGCGAGAACATTCAACTGTCGATGGACGAATTCCCTATCGATATTGGAAGGAGGATTGTGATGAATCCTGAAACACGATATACGAATCGGTTTCGTCGATATGTGACCAGCCATAACCCAACTGCAGTGGTCGTGAAACATTCAGATCGGTTTCATCACGGTATCGCGGATTTGATGATCGGAATTCCAACAGGGGCTTGTCCGCGCATTTTTCCTATTGAAGTGAAGTATTTGCCCTGCGTGGTAACCCATCGTCGCAAAATTCCTCTGAAAGCATCTCAAGAAGACTATCTCCGGAATTGGTCGCGGATTGGCTCGCCCGCGTGTGTCTTGATAGGCACACAGCACGGATCGGCACTCTATTTCATGGCGGCGTATGATGGATATATTTACGGATCACAGATACAGGAGGATCGCAGCATATGGGATCGGTTACTCATACATTGAGTCAGAAATTTGGGGCAGCCGTCACCACAGACCTGCCTCATTGTCCACGATGCAGCAATAAGACTTCAAATGGATTTTTGATGGAAGAAGATGTGTTTTGCGATGTGCAAGGAATGGAAGGGATGTGGCTTCGTTATGCGAAATGTGTGAATTGTGGATGGCAGGTTGAAATGAACAGTTGGAGGCGTATTGCCCGGAAAGGCGCACGATGATGACTGCAGCAGACATAGTGAACATTGCTCAAGAATTTCATGCCGAAGTTTCAGTGAATCAACATATCCGTTGGATGGAACTTGGCCCATGCGCAGGACGATGGGTCTTGGACGCGCAGGCATCTCCCAGTCTTCTTGATGCGCTCATCCTGGCGCGAGCGAACACCCAATTCGGGTATGGCGATGCCGCAGTCATGGCAACAGGGCTGACTCATGAGGGTGTGTCACTCTTTCAAACCACACTCAAACTGTTCTTGTGTCACGATCATACGCCAGAGGTGTCCATGGCGCGTGCACAATGTCGAGGCGTCACCCTGGCCTCAACAGTCTACGATCTGATGAAAGGTTCACGATGATACTTTACTTATACCGAGTCTTTCAAAAACGCCGACAACCTAAATGCCTGTGGCATGGAACTGTGCCACAGGTCGAGCTTCCGCTGATTGTGCAACAGCTCTTGACGGACTATCTGATCGTTCCTTGTCAACCTTTTTCTATTGCGTTTGTGGCGGAGCAGTTGTCACAACTCCAATGGTTTGAAGCGAGTCGAATGGTCGAAATGTATCTCCATAGTGCTTATTCGAGCAACATACCTGAATTAGGATTGGGCCTCGCCATCAACCGTCAAAAATGGACCTCACAATGGCCACAATATCAGTGGGAAGCGCTAAAACAAGACCCCGTGATCCCTGGCGCATGGCGAGGAATTGAAGGTCCAGATACAAAATGGACACTCAGTCAATTGACGATCCAGCGAAGAAGAAAAGCCAAAAAACCGATTGGATGCCCGCAGCAACTCTGGCATGATCTGGCTTCCTCTCGCGCCGACTTTGATCGTGTCAAACATAAAGGCGCGGGTCTACTGCCAAAAATCCCAAATAAATTTGCCACATAATGCCAGAAAGGACGCAGAAACTGTCCGCACGGCCCATTTTCGTTCGCCCTCGGTCTGCTCAAGGATGTCTGTCCGTTGTAGAAGGCCCACATGATCAGTCGCGTGCGAACCAAATATTGCGAGGTGTTGGTCATCAACCTTCTGAAGTAAATCGCCCAATCGTTGATTATTCAGCTCTAAGGCCACGGTCTGAAAATGAATTTTCTCGAGTAAGGTCAGTTCGAGATTATGCACGGCATTCACAATATCAGTATGGGTTTCACGCATGGTATTCTTTCTATCAGGCCCTGCCGTCGCCAGTGAGGGGGATCACTGACCACGGACTTACGGGCAGAGGTGAATATTAGGCCGCAGGTCTGCTTGATAGTGTGACAAGACCCAGTGTAATCGTCGTGGCCATTTGACTTTGAAATCGGTAGTTACCTCCGGGACCGTTAAAAAACAATCCTATTTTCCCCGCTGCTGGGACTCCAGCAACAAAAGGAGTTCCTATTTGACTCGCAAGCACCACATTTCCACCCCCACAGAGGTAGAGACCAACGTTTCCATTTTCGTGCCAATTTGCTACAACCAACCCAGATCCAGGAGCCAAGTCAAATGTTTGCCCTGTGGTAAGAGTAATTGGAAAACTCCCAGCACTCATTGTCCAATTTAGAGCACTTGAACCCGAAGCGGTATAGGCTTGAGTTGTGAGAACTTCTGCTGCCACGGCAAGTCCGGAATCCCCAATAATTTTTCCAGTTGTCCCACTGAATAGTGGAAGATGGGCATTGACAGATGACGCAGGTCCGACGACATCCCCTTGAGGGGCAGCCGCAGCGCCCGCAGCGATGACTTCTGGAATGGTCTGTCCGCCATCCTTGATCAATTTGCCAGTGGCCAGATCATAGATGGCCAGATGGGCGTCGATCGCCGACGCAGGTCCGACGACATCCCCTTGAGGGGCAGCCGCAGCGCCCGCAGCGATGACTTCTGGAATGGTCTGTCCGCCATCC
>Ga0210044_10002438_pt1 | contig 27715 bp, 30 predicted proteins | sample CryGey13umfilter_2_FD_183959 | JGI IMG/M metagenome (GOLD analysis project Ga0210044, IMG submission 183959) | Groundwater microbial communities from aquifer in Utah, USA - Crystal Geyser 4/9/14 3 um filter (SPAdes) (version 2) | ecosystem: Environmental > Aquatic > Deep subsurface >... | reverse complement strand
AAGCCGGGCAAGCCGCGCAACCGCCCGCCGTTTCCGGACCGCTGCGGTTACCGCGGGCAGCCGACGGTGGTCAACAATGTCGAGACCTTCGCTTGCGCGGCGAGGATCGCCGAGCGCGGTGCGGCCCGGTTCGCGGGGATGGGCACGCCGCAATCGACCGGAACCAAGCTGATCTCGGTGTCCGGCGACTGCGCCCGCCCGGGAGTGTATGAAGTTCCCTTCGGCGTGACGGTGCGCGAGGTGCTCGCCGAGTGCGGCGCGAAGCACGCGCACGCGGTACAGGTGAGCGGCCCCTCGGGCACCTGCGTCTCGTTCCAGGAGTTCGAGCGCCGCATCGCGTTCGAGGATCTCGCGAGCGCCGGGGCGTTCATGGTGTTCTCGCGCGAACGCGACATGTTCGAGGTGGCGCGCAACTTCACGCATTTCTTCGCCCACGAGAGCTGCGGCTTCTGCACGCCCTGCCGGGTGGGCACCTCGCTGCTGCGCAACATCATGGACAAGCTCGCGGCCGGCAAGGGCTCGCCCTATGACATGCAGGAGATGAAGCGAATCATGTGCGTGCTGCGCGACATGGCCCACTGCGGGCTGGGCCACACGGCGGCGAATCCGGTGGTGCAGACCATGCAGAAGTTTCCCGAAGCCTACGAGAGGCGGCTGAAGAAGCTGGAGTTCGAGCCGGCCTTCGATCTCGACGATGCGCTGGAGACCGCGCGGCTCATCACCGGCCGCGACGACGAATGGGCGCATCTGGCGGCCGATTGAACGAAAAATTCATGAACCACCAAGGCACCAAGACACCAAGTGTCACCAAGAAACAGTTCTTGGTGCACCTTGGTGCCTTGGTGTCCTGGCGGCAAGAGGTCCTGTTTTGAGCGCCGGTACGTTCACCCTGGACGGCAGGGCGATTCCCTTCGAGGAGGGCCAGACCATCCTGGACGCCGCGGCCGCGGCCGGCTCCCACATCCCGCACCTGTGCCATCTTCCCGGTCTTGCGCCGCACGGCTCCTGCAAGCTGTGCACGGTGAGCATCGGCGGGCGGCTGGGTGCGGCGTGTACCAACCGCGCGGCCGCGGGCATGACGGTGGAAAGCGAGACGGCCGAATTGAATGCGCACCGGCTGACGCTGGTGCAGATGCTCTTCGTCGAGGGCAACCACTTCTGCCCGTCGTGCGAGAAGAGCGGCGCATGCCGGCTGCAGGAGACCGCCCGCCGGCTGGGCATGACCACGCCGCACTTCACGCACTTCTTCCCGGCGCGCGACCTCGACGCCTCGCATCCGGACGTGGTTCTGGAACGCAACCGCTGCATCCTGTGCGAGCTGTGCGTGCGGGCGAGTCGCGACGTCGATGGCAAGAACGTCTTCGCGATCGGCGGGCGCGGCATCCGCGCGCGCCTGATCGTCAATTCGGCGAGCGGGCGGCTGGCCGACACCGCGCTCTCGGCAAACGACCGCGCGGTCGATGTCTGTCCGACCGGCGCGATCCTGCGCAAGCGGGTGGGCTTCGCGGTGCCGATCGGCCGTCGCCCCTACGACCGTCACGACATCGCGCTGTCTCTGCCCACCCGGCGGGGAGAGGGCGCGGGTGGAGGGTGAAATGGGCAAGCTGAAAGTCGCCACCTGCTCGCTCGCCGGCTGCTTCGGCTGCCACATGTCGCTGCTCGACATCGACGAGAAGCTGTTCGATCTGCTCGAGCTGGTGGAGCTCGATCGCTCTCCGCTCACCGACATCAAGCACTGCGGGCCGTGCGAAATCGGGCTGGTCGAGGGCGGCGTGTGCAACGCCGAGAACGTGCATGTGCTGAAGGAGTTCCGCAGCAATTGCAGGACGCTGGTCGCGGTGGGCGCCTGCGCGATCACCGGCGGCATCCCGGCGATGCGCAACAACATCGACCTGTGGGACTGCTTCCAGGAGGTCTATCACTACGGCATCGGGCTGGAGGGCGGGCAGATTCCCAACGACCGCGAGCTGCCGCTTCCCTTCGACAAGGTACGCCCGCTGAGCGAAGTGGTGCGCATCGACCATTTCCTGCCCGGCTGCCCGCCCTCCGCGGAAGCGATCTGGAAATTCCTCACCGATCTCGCCGCCGGGCGCGAGCCGAGGCTCGACTACGAGATGCTGCACTATGACTGAGCGGCTGCGAAAGGGAGCCTGAACAGTCCGGGTTGAAGTGATGCGGGTGTCGCACGGGGGGTGAGTGGATTTCGAAACGGCGGCGCGATCGACGGCCTGACGCCCTGCTCGATGGCAATGGCCGTGCAAGCGACCACCGCGCCGGCCGTCGTCGCGCCCGGCATCCCGAGCTTCCGGCAGGGGCCGCGCCATTTACCCGTCATGTTCCCGCGGATGGCCTGAAAAGTCGGCCCTGGCGGGACGGCCTCCTTACTTGCCGCGCACGAGCTCCGCCAGTCGGGGCAAAGGCAGTGCCTCGATGTCTTCCGCCAGCCGGTAACGCTCGTTTCCTGGATAGACGACGAAGCGCCGTTCCGGCTTCAGGTCGGCGCAGGCGGAATGAAAACCGCGCTCCGGCTTGGGCGTCAAACTCCGCTTCACCTCGATGGCCCAACAGCGGCCGTCCGGCCAGGAGAACAGAAGATCGATCTCCGCCCCGCCGCTGCTGCGGTAGAAGTGGGCTTGGGCCAGCGGATCGACATTGGCCAGCAGATTCTCGATGACGAAACCTTCCCAACTGGCGCCCACCACCGGGTGGGCGAGCAGCGTGTCCTTGTCCGGAATCTGAAGCAGCGCATGCGTGAGCCCGCTGTCGCGGAGGAACACCTTGGGCGACTTCACCAGTCGCTTGCCGAGATTGGCATGCCAGGGCGGCAGACGCCGCACCAACAGCAGATCGACCAAGAGGCCGAGATAGCTGCCGGCGGTCTTGACATCGACGCCCAGGTTGCGCGCGAACTGTGCCGTGTTGAGCAAGCCGCCCTGATGATGCGCCAGCATGGTCCAGAAACGTCGCAAGGTATCGGCGGCGATGCGCGGGCCGAACTGGGGGATGTCCCGCTCCAGATAACTGCGGATGAAATCCTGCCGCCAACGCAGGCTGCGTGCATCGTCGGGCGCCAGAAAGCTTTCAGGAAAGCCGCCGCGCAGCCAGAGCGCATCGAGCGATCGATCGCCGACTTCCAGGACGTGAAAAGGTGTCAGTTCCAGATAGGCGATGCGTCCGGCCAGGGTCTCGCCGGACTGTTTCAGCAGATCGGGCGAGGCCGAACCCAGCAGCAGGTAGAGGCCGCTCCGGCGTCCAGCGCGCCGGGCGCGGTCGATCAGTCCGCGCAGCACCGGGAACAGGCCCGGTGTGCGGTGTACCTCGTCGAGGATGACCAGGGTGTCGAGATGGTCGGGCAGATACAGTTCCGGCTGCGCCAGCTTGGCGCGGTCCTGCTCCGATTCCAGGTCGAGATAGACCGCCGGTCGCTCGCGAGCAATCTCCAGCGCCAGGGTCGTCTTGCCCGATTGGCGTGGCCCGAGCAGGGCCACGGCCGGCGAGTGATTCAGTGCGTCCAGCAATCGAGTGGCGAGATCGCGTTTCATGTGTGCAATTATGGAGTCTTGATACATGTTTTGCAATGTTCGATGCCCTCCGCTTCCGTGCTGTTCGGCAAGCCCGGCCCGGCTTCACGCGGCTCGCTGCTCGAGGGCGCCGCGCCGGCCGTCGTCGCGCCCGGCATCCCGAGCTTCCGGCAGGGGCCGCGCCATTTCCTCGCGATACTCGGGCTGGTGGCCTGAAAGACCGGAGCTTGCGGGGGGCGGCGCTTTCCCGCCTTATGACTCGCTGGACAAACGGTCTCCGACGGCCGATGGAATCGGCCATCTTCATGGGCGTTAAATTCCATGATCTCGATCAACACCTTCGACGGCAAGGCGACGAATGCTGCTCTATGATTGAGATGAAACCACGTTCGACGCAAAGAGCGCGAAGACGCGAAGGACGCAAAACGGATCGAATGATCTGCGCGCTTTGCGTCCTCCGCGCTGGAAGAGGTTGCCCTTGATGCCTTTCCCTCTCGAAACCGCCGCCCATCCCGAGAACTCCAGACGCGTGGTCATCGAGCCGGTCTCCCGCGTCGAGGGCCACGGCAAGGTGACGATCCTGCTCGACGAGGGGAATCGCGTGCGCGAGGTGAGGCTGCACATCGTCGAGTTCCGCGGCTTCGAGAAGTTCATCCAGGGTCGGCCCTACTGGGAGGTGCCGGTGCTGGTGCAGCGGCTGTGCGGAATCTGCCCGGTGTCGCATCACCTCGCGGCCTCCAAGGCGCTCGACATCATCGTCGGGGCGCGGCGATTGACGCCGTCGGCGCAGAAGCTTCGCCGGCTGATGCACCTGGGGCAGATCCTGCAATCGCATGCGCTGCATTTCTTCCACCTCGCCTCGCCCGACCTGCTGTTCGGCTTCGACGCCGATCCGGCAAGGCGCAACATCGCCGGGCTGGCGGCGGCGCACCCCGACATCGCCCGCAAGGGGGTCCTGCTGCGCAAGTACGGGCAGGAGATCATCCGCATGACCGCCGGCAAGCGCGTGCATGGCACCGGATCGGTGCCCGGCGGGGTGAACCGGAACCTATCGCGCGAGGAGCGCCGGCAACTGGCGGCGGGAATCGACGAGGTCATCGCCTGGAGCGTGGAGGCGGTAGGGATGGTGAAGCGCCTGTTCGCGGAGAACGCCCGCGCGTGGGAAGGCTTCGGCCACTACCGGTCCGGTTTCCTCAGCCTGGTGCGCGCCGACGGAGCGCTCGACTTCTATGACGGCGGATTGCGCGCGAGCGATGCGGGGGGCGGCATCGTGTTCGATCACGCCGACTGCCAGGACTACCACGAACGCATCCACGAGGAAGTGAAGCCCTGGTCGTACATGAAGTTCCCATTCCTCGTCGCGCTGGGCGCGCAGGACGGCTGGTACCGGGTGGGCCCGCTCGCGCGCGTGGGCCGCTGCGACTTCCTCTCCACGCCGCTGGCGGAGGCCGAGCGCCTCGCGTTCAAGGAATTCGACGGCGGTGCGGCACTGCACGCACCGCTCGCCTATCACTGGTGCCGGATGATCGAGATGCTGCACGCGGCGGAGGGCATCCGCGAGCTGCTGGGCGACGACGACCTCTCGGGCACCGATCTCCTCGTGCGCGGCACCCGCGCGCTGCGCGGGGTCGGCGTCCTCGAGGCGCCGCGCGGGACCCTGATCCACCACTACCGCATCAACGAGGACGAGCAGGTCGTCGGCGCCAACCTGATCGTCTCCACGACGCACAACAACCAGGCGATGAACGAGGCGGTGCGCCGGGTCGCGATGCGCTACCTCGACGGCCGCAAGCTGACGGAAGGCCTGCTCAATCACATCGAAGTCGCGATCCGCGCCTTCGACCCCTGCCTGTCCTGCGCCACGCATGCCTTGGGAAAGATGCCGCTCATGGCCGAGCTGGTCGACGCCGATGGCAGCGTGATCGACCGGCTGGCGAAGGACGGGTGACGGGGGTCGCGCTGCTTGGCGAGCCTGGTCTTCGGCTGGGGCAACCCGGGGCGCGGTGACGATGCGCTCGGGCCGGCGCTGATCGGGCGGCTCGATGCGCTCGCGCCCGCGCATCCCGAATGGGGCGAGGTCCGGCTGCTCACCGATTTCCAGCTTCAGCCCGAGCATGCGCTCGACCTCGAGGGCTGCGAGCGCGTGCTCTTCGTCGATGCCGGTGCATCGTGTCCGGCGCCGTTCGCACTCGAGCGGCTCGCGTCCTCGCGCGAGTTCGGCTACACCACCCACGCCATGAGTCCCGCCGCGCTGCTCGCGCTCTTCCGGCAGGTGTGCGGCTGCGAGCCGCCGCCGGCCTGGCTGCTCGGCATCCATGCCGCATCCTTCGAACTCGGTGCGCCGCTGAGCGAGACCGCGAGCCGGAACCTCGAAGCCGCCGTGGCGTTCGCCGGCGAGTGGCTTTCCGCACGCGACTGATCCAGATCAACGTTGCGGTTTGCGGTTCAGGTTAGTATCCTTCCGGTACGAAGCGGAGACTGGTAACCGCAGCCCGGAATCCGGCGTTTTCATCCTTCGAGGAATCCATGCTCATAGGAGGCGGGCTGAACCTGGAGGTCGATTGGGATGGCAAGCAGCTTACCGGTGCCGCGCTGCGCTCAGGCCGTCCGCTCCATGCGAGCCGGGTGCTCGAAGGCGGGCCGGCACAGCGGGCGATCGGCCTCGTGCCGCGACTGTTCGCCCTGTGCGGGCGATCGCAGACGGTGGCCGCCGCCGCGGCACTGGAGGCTGCCGCCGGGGAGCGCGCGGGCGAGGGCATCGTGCGTGCGCGCGAGGCGATGCTGTCGGCCGAATGCGCGCACGAGCACCTGTGGCGGTTGCTACTCGACCTGCCGCTGCTGCTCGGATGGCCGGCGCGTCCGGAGGGCTTCGCAGGGATGAGACAACGCATCGAGAGCGCACAGCGGTCGGCGGGTTCCGAAGCCGCGTGGTGGAAGGCCGCCGGCAGTTTCCCGGAGCCGCAGGCGTGGCGCCGCCTCGCGGGCGAGCTCGCGGATTTCCTCGGTTCCGAGGTGCTGGGCGTGGATGCGGAGCGCTTCCTGCGCTTCTCGGCGGATGGCGAGCTCGGGCGCTGGAGGGAAGCCGGAAACGGCGTTGCCGCGGGTTTGCTCCGGGAGCTGTGGGACCTGCCTGCGGGAGCCTGCGAGGTCGCCCTGCTGCGCCTGCCCGACGAGGAAGCGCTCGCGGGCGAGTTCGCGAGCGCGATCGCGGCCTCCGAGGGGTTCGCGGCCGCTCCCGTGCGCGAGGGCGCGCCGGCGCAGACCGGGGCGCTCGCGCGCGAAGCATCGCGACCCCTCGTCGCGGATGCCCTCGGCGCGCGCGGGAGCACAGTCGCCGTGCGCGTGCTCGCACGGCTCGCCGAGCTCGCGGGACTGCCTGCACGGATGCGCGCCCTGTGCGCGGGCGAGCCGGTGCCGCCCTGGATGCGATGCGTCGCCCCGCACGAGGGCTGCGGCATGGCGGCGGTGGAGACGGCGCGCGGCGTGCTGATGCACCGGGTCGATCTGGAAGACGGCCGCGTTTCGCGCTACCGCATCGTCGCGCCCACCGAGTGGAACTTCCATCCGCAAGGCGCCTTCGTGCGCGGGCTCGCCGGCACGCCCGCGAGCGACACGGGCGAAGCGCACCGCGCCGCGGCGCTGCTCGCCCATGCGCTCGACCCCTGTGTGGCCTGCGAGATCCGGGTGCGCCATGCATGAGCTGTCGCTCGCGCAGGGGGTGCTCGACATCATCGAGGAACAGGCGCGCAGGCAACGCTTCTCGCGCGTCACCGCGGTGCGGCTGGAGATCGGCGCGCTCGCGGGCGTGGAATCGGAGGCGATGCGCTTCTGCTTCGATGCCGTCACCCGCGGCAGCCTGGCCGAAGGCGCGGCGCTCGAGATCCTCGCCACTCCGGGAGCCGCCTGGTGCATGCGTTGCGGCGAGACCGTGCCGGTCGAGGACCGCACGAGCGCATGTCCGCGCTGCGGCGGCTACGAGCTTCAGGTGAATGGGGGCACGCACCTGCGCGTGCATGATCTGGAAGTCGAATAGGGAGGCGCGATGTGTACGACCTGTGGTTGTGGCAAGGCCGAACCGGTGATCGAGGGGCGGGCGCGCGAGCATGCCCACCGCCACGAGGACGGGACCTGGCACAGTCATTCCCACGAGGGGGCGCACACGCACTACCGCTATGCGCCAGCTCACACGCACGCGGAGCATCGCCACGATCCGGCGCAGGCGGGCGGGGAGGACGAAGGGCGCCGCAGGCTCCGGGTCGAGCAGGACCTCCTGGCGAAGAACGACGCCCAGGCGCGGGCCAACCGCGAGCGCTTCGCGCAGCGCGGGATCTTCGCGCTCAACCTGGTGTCCAGCCCCGGTTCCGGCAAGACCACGCTGCTGGTGAAGACCATCGAGCGGCTCGCGGGCAGGCTGCCGCTCGCGGTGATCGAGGGCGACCAGCAGACCAGCAACGATGCCGAGCGCATCCGCGCGGCCGGGGCGCGTGCGATCCAGGTCAATACCGGCAAGGGCTGCCACCTGGACGCCGACATGGTCGCCCGCGCCTTCGAGCGGCTCGATGCACCGGGAGACTCGCTGCTCCTGATCGAGAACGTCGGCAACCTCGTGTGTCCCGCGGAGTTCGACCTGGGCGAGGCGCACAAGGTCGTCGTCGTCTCGGTGACCGAGGGCGAGGACAAGCCGCTCAAGTACCCGAACATGTTCGCGGCCTCGGACCTGATGCTGCTCACCAAGACCGACCTGCTGCCGCATCTGGAGTTCGATTGCGGGCGCTGCATCGAATATGCCAGGCGGATCAACCCGAGGATCGAGGTGATGCGGATCTGCGCGAAGAGCGGCGAGGGCATGGACGGCTGGATCGACTGGCTCGGGCGCGGGGTCGCCGCGGCCGCGCTGCCGGCGGGCTGACACGATGGCGCGAGCTGCGGCCGCCGCGAGCATCGTCTGCCGCCGCATCCGCGTGCGCGGGCAGGTGCAGGGCGTCGGCTTCCGGCCCTTCGTCCATCGGCTCGCGCGCGACCTCGGGCTCGCCGGGTGGGTGCGCAACGACGCCGAAGGCGTGGAGATCGAGGTGCAGGGCACGGCCGAGGGTGTGCGCGCGCTCACCGGGCGGCTGCGCGCCGAGGCCCCTCCGCTCGCCCGCATCGCGGCGCTGGAAGTGCGCCCGGCGGCGCCCACGGCGGCGCGCGCCTTCGTCATCGAGAGCAGCCGCGCCGGTGCGGTCGCCACCTCGGTCGTGCCCGAGGCGGCGGTGTGCGCGGCCTGCCTCGAAGAGCTGTTCGATCCGCGCGACCGGCGCTGGCGCTACGCGTTCATCAACTGCACCCATTGCGGGCCGCGCTACACGATCACGCGTGCGTTGCCCTACGACCGCCCCGACACCAGCATGGCGGTCTTCCGCCAGTGTCCCGCCTGCCAGGCCGAATATGACAGCCCGGAAAACCGCCGCTTCCATGCCCAGCCCAACGCCTGCCCGGACTGCGGGCCGCGCCTCACGATGCGCGCCGCAGGCGGCGCACCCGTCGAATGCGCCGACGTGATCGCGGAGGCGGCTGCACGCATCGCGCGCGGCGAGATTCTCGCCCTCAAGGGGCTGGGCGGCTTCCATCTCGCCTGTGATGCGCGCGATGCCGGCGCGGTGGCGCGGCTGCGCGCGCGCAAGCAGCGCGAGGAAAAACCCTTCGCCGTGATGCTCGCCAACGCGCAATCAGCGCGGCGCTTCGCGCGCATCGGTGCGGCCGAGCACGCGCTGCTCGCCTCGCGCGAGCGGCCGGTGGTGTTGCTGGAAAAGCGCGAAGGCTGCGACGCGGCGCTTCCCGGAGTCGCCCCCGGCCTGGGTCATGTGGGCGTGCTGCTGCCCTATACGCCGCTGCACACCCTGCTCTTCCACGAGGCGGCGGGCCGGCCCTCGGGAGGGGTCTGGCTCGACGAGCCGCAGGAGCTGGCCCTGGTCATGACCAGCGCCAATCCGTGCGGCGAGCCGATCGTGCGCGACAACGACGAGGCCCTCGCGCGACTCGCGGGCATCGCCGATGCCTTCGTCCTCCATGACCGCGACATCGTCACCCGCTGCGACGACAGCGTGATGCGCATCGTCGCGGGGGCGCCGCGCTTCCTGCGCCGCGCGCGCGGCTACACGCCGCGGCCGATCCGGCTCGCGCGGGAAGGCCCGCCGGTGCTCGCGCTCGGCGGTTTCCTGAAGAACACGGTGTGCCTCACCCGCGCAGACGAGGCCTTCGTCTCGCAGCACATCGGCGATCTCGACAACGGCCCCACCTGCGCGGCGCTGGAGGAGATGGTGACGCGCCTCACGACGCTGCTCGGGATCGAGCCGGAGATCGTCGTGCACGATCTGCATCCGGACTTCGCGTCCACGCGCGTCGCGGCCGCGTTTGCGAATGCCCGCGGCCTGGAGCTCCTCGGCGTGCAGCACCACCACGCCCACATCGCCGCGATCGCCGCCGAGCACCGCGTTGAAGGCCCGCTGCTCGGACTCGCGCTCGACGGCGTCGGGCTGGGCGAGGACGGAGGCCTCTGGGGCGGCGAGCTGCTGCGGGTGGCGGGCGCGCGCTTCTCGCGCCTGGGCCACCTGCGCGAACTGCCGCTCGCGGGCGGGGATCGCGCCGCGCGCGAGCCCTGGCGCATGGCCGCCGCAGCCCTGCACCTGCTGGGGCGCGACGGCGAGATTCGCTCCCGTTTCGCGAGCCGGCGCGCGGCGGGCGCGGTGGCGATGATGCTGCGGGCCGGGGTGCACACCCCTCCGACCTCGAGCTGTGGGCGCTGGTTCGACGCCGCCGCGGCCTTGCTCGGTGTAAAGAACGAGACCGCGTTCGAGGGACAGGCGGCGATGCTGCTGGAGGCGGCCGCGGCGCGCCACGGGAGGTTCGAGGCGATCGAGGACGGGTTCGCCATCGACGAGGCGCTGGTGCTGGACCTGCTCCCGCTGCTCGGGCGTCTCGCAGACGAGAAGGACGCCGAGCGCGGCGCGGCGCGCTTCCATGCGACGCTGGCCGAGGCGCTCGCGCAGTGGGTGCTCGGCGCCGCGCGATCCACCGGCATTCGTCGCGTCGCGCTGGGAGGCGGCTGCTTCCTCAACCGCATCCTGTCGGAGCGGCTGCGCGCGCGCCTGGAACGCGAGGCGATCGAAGTGCTGGAGGCGGAACGGGTGCCGCCCAACGACGGCGGGATCAGCCTCGGTCAGGCCTGGGTCGCGATGCAGGGGATGGAGGACTGCTGAGATGTGTCTGGCGATACCGGTGAGGGTGGTGGAACTGCTCGAGGGCGATCAGGCGAGGGTGGATGTCGGCGGGGTGAGGAAGGAGATTTCTCTTGCCCTGGTCGATGACGTGCGCCCCGGCGACTACGTGATCGTGCATGTGGGCTACGCGCTGCACAAGCTCGACTGCGAGGAAGCCGGGAAGACGCTCGCACTGTTCGCGGCACTGTCCGCGGACGAAAGCGATCCGGCCCAGCTTCCTGTCCCCCGTCCCCTGTTCCCTGTCCCCCGATGAAGTATATCGACGAATTCCGTGATGGCGGCCTGGCGCGCGTGCTCGCCTCGCGGATCGCGCGCGAGGCCGATTCCGCGCGCAGCTATCACCTGATGGAATTCTGCGGCGGCCACACCCACGCCATCTCGCGTTACGGCATCGCCGACCTGCTGCCGGACAACATCCGGCTCATCCACGGCCCCGGCTGCCCGGTGTGCGTGCTGCCGATTGGGCGCATCGACAACGCCATCGAGCTCGCGATGGGGTGCGGCGTCATTCTCGCGGTCTATGGCGATTGCATGCGCGTGCCGGCCTCGGGCGGGCTCTCCCTGATCAAGGCCAAGGCGCGCGGGGCGCAGGTGCGCATGGTGGTTTCGAGCGCGGAGGCGCTCACGATCGCGCGCGAGAATCCGCAGTGCGAAGTCGTGTTCTTCGCCATCGGCTTCGAGACCACCACGCCGCCCACGGCGGTGGCGATCCTCGCGGCGAAGCGCGAGGGACTCGCGAACTTCAGCGTGTTCTGCAACCACGTGCTCACGCCCTCGGCGATCGCCAACATCCTCGAGTCGCCGGAGGTGCGCGCCCACGGAACGGTGCCGCTCGACGGCTTCATCGGCCCGGCCCATGTCTCGACGGTGATCGGCAGCCGGCCCTACGAGCATTTCGCCGAGGAGTACGAGAAGCCGGTGGTGATCGCGGGCTTCGAGCCGCTCGACGTGATGCAGGCCATCCGGATGCTGGTGCGGCAGTTGAACGAGGGCCGCGCCGAAGTCGAGAACGAGTTCTCGCGCGCTGTCACGCGCGAGGGCAATCGCAAGGCGCAGGTGCTGGTGGCCGAGGTGTTCGAGCTGCGCAAGAGCTTCGAGTGGCGCGGGCTCGGCGAGGTGCCCTACAGCGCGCTGCGCATCAAGTCGCAATACGCCGGCTTCGACGCCGAACACCGTTTCGGCATCGAGACCCGGCCGGTGGCCGACAACAAGGCCTGCGAGTGCGGCGCCATCCTGCGCGGCGTCAAGCGGCCGCGGGACTGCAAGGCGTTCGGCACGGTGTGCACGCCCGACACTCCGATCGGCTCGTGCATGGTGAGCTCGGAAGGCGCCTGCGCCGCGCATTACACCTATGGGCGCTGGCGCGATGCGGTGGCTGGATGAAAACCATTCACCACACAGACACAGAGGCACAGAGAAGAACAATGAAAAGCTTTTCTCTGTGCCTCTGTGGTGAAAAAAGTCCTATGCGAATTCTTTTCCTCACCCACAGCTTCAACAGCCTCGCCCAGCGGCTCCATGTCGAGCTGACGCGCCGCGGCCACGAGGTGTCGATCGAGGCACTGAGAACAATGAGAAAAAGATTTCTCCGTGTCTCTGTGCCCCTGTGGTGAAAGGTTCTTTGGTTTTGCTATGACTATCAGAAAAGACTACATCCGTCCCGTCGACTTCAGGAACGGCCGCGTGGACATGACCCATGGGAGCGGCGGGCGGGCGATGGCGCAACTGATCGAGGAGCTGTTCGTCGCGGCCTTCGACAACGAGTGGCTGGCCGCGCAGAACGACCACGCCCGCTTCGCGCTGCCGCCGGGGCGCGTGGTGATGGCGACCGACTCGCACGTGGTCTCGCCGCTGTTCTTCCCCGGCGGAGACATCGGCTGCCTGTCCGTGCACGGCACGATCAATGACGTCGCCATGGCGGGAGCGAAGCCGCTCTACCTTTCCGCCGGCTTCATTCTCGAAGAGGGGTTTCCGCTCTCCGATCTCAGGCGCATCGTGGAGTCGATGGCCTGCGCCGCGCGCGAGGCCGGGGTGGCGATCGTCACCGGCGACACCAAGGTCGTCGAGCGCGGCAAAGGCGACGGCGTGTTCATCAACACCACCGGGGTCGGCGTCGTGCCCGAGGGCGTCGACATCTCCGGAGACCGGGCGCAGCCGGGCGACCGCATCCTGGTCTCCGGGATGCTGGGCGATCACGGCGTCGCGATCATGGCCGGCCGCGAAAAACTCGAGTTCGCCTCCGGCATCGTATCGGACACCGCCGCGCTGCACCGGCTGGTCGCGCGGATGGTCGCGCAGGTGCCGGACATCCACGTGCTGCGCGACCCGACCCGCGGGGGCCTCGCGACGACGCTCAACGAGATTGCCCGCCAGTCCGGGGTGGGGATGCTGATCGAGGAGAAGAAGCTGCCGGTGCGCAGCCAGGTCACCGCCGTCTGCGAATTTCTCGGCCTCGATCCGCTCTACGTCGCCAATGAGGGCAAGCTCGTGTGCATCTGCGCGCAAGAGCATGCGCAGCGCCTCCTGGAGGCGATGCGCGCCGATCCGCTCGGGCGCGATGCCGCGATCATCGGAGCCGTGCACGAGGATGCGCAGCACTTCGTGCAGATGCGCACCGGCTTCGGCGGCCGCCGCATCGTCGACTGGCTCACCGGCGAGCAGTTACCCAGAATATGTTGAAAACCCTTAACCACAGAGACACAGAGGCACAGAGAACAACGAGAAAAACATTTCTCCGTGTCTCTGCGCCTCTGTGGTGAAAAAAGTTTTATGCGAATTCTTTTCCTCACCCACAGCTTCAACAGCCTCGCCCAGCGGCTCTATGTCGAGCTGTCGCGCCGCGGCCACGAGGTCTCCATCGAGTTCGACATCAACGACGCAGTCGCCCTGGAGGCCGTGGCGCTGTTTCGCCCGGATGCGATCGTCGCGCCCTTCCTCAAGCGCGCGATCCCCGAGGCGGTCTGGCGGCATTGCCCCTGCTTCGTCGTCCATCCTGGCATTCCGGGCGATCGGGGGCCGTCCTCGCTCGACTGGGCGATCCTCGAGGGAGAGCGCGACTGGGGCGTCACCGTGCTGCAGGCGAATGCGGTACTGGACGGCGGTGAGGTCTGGGCGAGCCGCGCGTTCGCCATGCGCGAGGCGCGCAAGAGCAGCCTGTACCGCAACGAGGTGACGGAAGCCGCGGCCGCCGCCGTGCCGGAGGCGCTCGAGCGCTTCGAGCGCGGCGGCTTCGTGCCCGGGCGTTGCGAGCCGGGGATGCCCGGAATCCGCGCTCGCGCGCGGCCGCCCGTGCGCCAGGAGGACCGGCACATCGACTGGACGCGGGACGACACCCGCACCGTCCTGCGCAAGCTCGACGCCTCGGACGGATTCCCCGGCGTGCTCGACCGGATCGCGGGCATCGAATGCTTCCTGTTCGACGGCCGCCGCGAGGCGCGCCTGGGCGGCGCCGAACCCGGCGCGCTGCTGGCGCGGCGGCAGGGCGCGCTGTGCCGTGCGACCGTCGACGGCGCGGTCTGGATCGGGCACGCGAAGCGCCGCAGCCCGCAGCCTTCCTTCAAGCTCCCTGCCGCGCAGGCGTTGCCCGAGGCCGCCGCACTCGTGCCCGAATCCGCGCCCGCGACGCTTCCCCGGCGCGACTCCGCCACCTGGCAGGATATCGGCTACGAGGAGGAGGCGGGCGTCGGTTACCTGCACTTCGACTTCTACAACGGCGCGATGTCGACCGGCGACTGCCTGCGCCTGCGCGATGCGTTTCTCGAAGCCGCGCGGCGCACGACCCGGGTGATCGTGCTGACGGGCGGGACGGACTTCTGGTCGAACGGCATCCACCTGAACTGCATCGAGGCGGCCGAGAGCCCCGCCGACGAGTCGTGGGCGAACATCAATGCCATGGACGACCTGTGCAAGGCCGTCCTCGAATGCGGCACGCAGCTCACGGTGGCCGCGATGTGCGGCAACGCCGGTGCGGGCGGGGTCTTCCTGGCGCTCGCCGCCGACCGGGTGCTGGCGCGCAGCGGCATCGTCCTCAACCCGCATTACCGTGGCATGGGAAACCTGTACGGTTCGGAGTACTGGACCTACCTGCTTCCCGGGCGCGTGGGCGAGCAGCGCGCGCAGGAGATCACCCGGATGCGCCTGCCCATGGGCGCGCAGGAGGCCCGGCGGCTTGGGCTCGTCGACGATTGTTTCGGCGAGGGCGTGCCGGAGTTCCTCGCGCGGGTGCGCGCGCAGGCCATGGAACTCGCCGCACGGGAGGATTTCGATCGCCTGCTCGCGCTCAAGCTCGAAGCGCGGGAACGCGACGAGCGGCGCAAGCCGCTGGAGACGTATCGGGAGGAGGAGCTGGAACGCATGAGACTCGACTTCTACGGATTCGATCCGAGCTATCACGTTGCGCGCTACCACTTCGTGCATCGCGTACCGCACGCGTGGACGCCGCTGCACCTGGCGCCGCACCGGCGCAACCTGTGGCGCAACCAGGCGAGCCTCGCCGCGCGCTCGCACGCCGGGGAGAACAGCCGATGAGCCCCCCGGTCGTACTGGTGGCCGACGACGAGACGCGGCTCCAGGAATCACTCTACCGTACGCTGGAGGAGGAGTTCCGCGTGTTGACCGTCTCCAGCGGCGAGCAGGCGCTCGCGCTTCTGGAGCGCGAGGCGGTCGACGTGATGCTGTGCGACCAGCGCATGCCGGGGCTCTCCGGCGTGCAGACGCTCAAGGAGGTGCGCGCCCGCTGGCCCGACGTGGTACGCATCATCCTGTCCGGCTACAGCGAGACCGAGGACATCATCGCGGGTATCAACGAGGCGGGCATCTACCAGTATCTGCTCAAGCCCTGGCAGCCCGAGTCGCTGCTGCTGACGGTGCGCGCTGCGGCCGAACTGCACCGCCTCCAGGCCGAGAACGAGCGGCTGTCGCTCGAACTTCGCACCGCGGAGCCCGTGCTGCGCCGGCGCGTGGAGGCGAAGCAGGTGCGCGCGAAGCAGGCCTTCGACACCGCCCGCCTGGTGCGCGCGCCGGACAGCCCGATGAACGCGCTGTGCCGGCTGGTGGAGCGCATCGCGCCCTATGACATTCCGGTGCTCGTCACCGGAGAGTCCGGCACCGGCAAGGAGCTGCTCGCGCGCGCCATGCACTATGGGAGCGGGCGCGCCGCCAAGGCATTCGTGGTCGAGAACTGCGGCGCGCTGCCCGACTCGCTGCTCGAGTCCGAGCTGTTCGGCTACAAGCGCGGCGCCTTCACCGGCGCCTATGAAGACCGCATCGGGCTGTTCCAGCAGGCCGACGCCGGCACCATCTTCCTCGACGAGATCGGCGAGACCTCGCCCGCCTTCCAGGTCAAGCTGCTGCGCGTGCTGCAGGAAGGCGAGATCCGGCCGCTGGGCGCGCGGGCGAGCGTGCCGGTGGATGTGCGCGTGCTCTCGGCGACCAACCGCGACCTGGAGGAAGAGGTGGCCAGGGGCCGCTTCCGCCAGGATCTCTACTACCGGCTGGCGACCATGACGCTGCGCGTGCCTCCGCTGCGGGAGCGGCCGCAGGACATTCCGCTGCTCGCCCGCGAGGTGCTCGCGCGCGCCGCGGCCGCGCTCGGCAAGCCGGCGCACGGTTTCACGCAGGAGGCGATGGACTGCATGATCGCCTATCGCTGGCCGGGCAACGTGCGCGAGCTCCAGAACGAGATCCACCGGATGCTCGCGCTTGCCGACGGGACCTGGCTCGGCGCCGATCTGCTGAATGCGCGCGTCGTGCATGCGGCGAGCCCCGAGCAGGAACCCGAGCTGCGCATGCTCGCCGGCATCGACGGCCCGCTCAAGGACCGGCTCGAGATGCTGGAAGCGCGCGTGCTCAAGGAGGCGATGGTGCGCCACCGCTGGAACAAGACCCGGGTGGCCGACGAGCTGGGACTGTCGCGCGTCGGGCTGAGGGCGAAGCTTTCGCGCTATGGGCTGGAGCGCAAGGGCGGCTCGTGAGCCGCTCCCTGCCTCTTCACGACAGCGCCCCTCGCGAGGGGCGCTGTGCGTTCAGGGGTGCAATCGAACTTACCGCATGTCTCAAGAATTCGATATTGAAGTAATCAACGGCCCCTCTTCCCGAATGTCCGCGAATCGATCCAAGCGCTTGATGTGCAAGGAACTTTGCGAATGGGTTGAAAACAGGCACGGAACTTGGTTGATGCCTCACCGAAACCTACCGGAGACAAAGCCATGGTCGAGACCTTCTACGAAACGCTGCGCCGGCAGGGCATCACGCGACGCAGCTTCGTCAAGTTCTGCAGCCTTACCGCGACGTCGCTCGGGCTCGGCCCGGCTTTCGCGCCGAAGATTGCACATGCGCTGGAGACCAAGCCGCGCACGCCGGTGATCTGGTTGCACGGGCTGGAATGCACCTGCTGCTCGGAGTCGTTCATCCGCTCCGCGCACCCGCTCGCGAAAGATGTGGTGCTGTCGATGCTTTCCCTCGACTACGATGACACGCTGATGGCCGCTGCCGGCCATCAGGCCGAGGCGATCCTCGATGAGATCACGAAGAAGTACAAGGGCAACTACATCCTCGCCGTGGAAGGCAATCCGCCGCTGAACGAGGACGGCATGTACTGCATCCATGGCGGCCGCCCCTTCGTCGAAGTGCTGAAGGAGACGGCGAAGGACTGCAAGGCCATCATCTCCTGGGGCGCCTGCGCGTCCTGGGGTTGTGTGCAGGCGGCGAAGCCGAACCCGACCCAGGCCGTGCCGGTTCACAAGGTCATCACTGACAAGCCGATCATCAAGGTACCGGGCTGCCCACCCATCGCCGAGGTGATGACGGGGGTGGTCACCTACGTCCTGACCTTCGATCGCATTCCCGAGCTGGACCGCCAGGGCCGGCCCAAGATGTTCTACGGGCAGCGCATCCACGACAAGTGCTACCGCCGCCCCCACTTCGATGCCGGCCAGTTCGTCGAGCAATGGGACGACGACTCGGCGCGCAAGGGCTACTGCCTCTACAAGATGGGCTGCAAGGGCCCCACCACTTACAACGCCTGCTCGACCGTGCGCTGGAACGGGGGCGTCTCTTTCCCGATCCAGTCCGGTCACGGCTGCATCGGCTGCTCCGAGGAAGGCTTCTGGGACAAGGGCGGCTTCTATGAGAGGGTCACCGACATCAAGCAGTTCGGTGTGGAATCGAACGCGGACAAGGTCGGCGGCACGGTGGCGGCGGTCGCCGGCGTAGCGGTGGCGGCGCATGCGGCGGTATCGGCGCTGAAGCGGGCCCGTTCCGGCAGTGGCGCCGGCAAGACTGAACAGGGAGACAGGTGACATGGGTATCTACGAGACCCAAGGCTTCAAGCTCGACAACACCGGCAAGCGCGTCGTCGTCGACCCGATCTGCCGCATCGAGGGGCATCTGCGCGTCGAGGTGAATCTCGACGGGCAGAACGTCATCCGCAACGCGGTGTCCACCGGCACCATGTGGCGCGGGCTCGAGGTCATCCTGAAGGGACGCGACCCGCGCGACGCCTGGGCCTTCACCGAGCGCATCTGCGGCGTGTGCACCGGCACCCATGCGCTGGCCTCGGTGCGCGCGGTGGAGGACGCGCTGGCCATCAAGATCCCGGAGAACGCCAATTCCATACGCAACATCATGCAGCTCAACCTGCAGGTGCATGATCACCTCGTGCACTTCTACCACCTGCACGCGCTGGACTGGGTGGACGTGGTGTCGGCGCTGAAGGCCGACCCGAAGCAGACCTCCGAGCTGGCGCAGAGCATCTCGATCTGGCCGATGTCCTCGCCCGGCTACTTCCGGGACCTGCAAAACCGCCTGAAGAAATTCGTCGAGTCGGGACAACTCGGCCCCTTCATGAACGGCTACTGGGGCAACCCGGCCTACAAGCTGCCGCCAGAAGCCAACCTGATGGCGGTGGCCCACTACCTGGAGGCGCTCGGCTTCCAGAAGGAGATCGTCAAGATCCACACCATCTTCGGCGGGAAGAACCCGCACCCGAACTGGCTCGTCGGTGGCGTGCCCTGCGCCATCAACGTGCACGATACGGGTGCCGTGGGCGCCATCAACATGGAGCGCCTGAACCTGGTTTCCAGCATCGTCGACCGCTCGCTCGAATTCGTCGAGCAGGTCTATATCCCGGATCTGCTCGCCATCGCGTCCTTCTACAAGGGTTGGCTGTACGGCGGCGGTTTGTCGAGCAAGAGTGTGCTGTCCTATGGAGACATTCCCGAGCGCGCCAACGACTACTCGGCGAAAAACCTGCTGCTACCGCGCGGCGCCATCATCAACGGCGACCTGACCAGGGTGCACGAGGTGGACCTCAAGGATCCAGAGCAGATTCAGGAGTTCGTCATCCACTCCTGGTACAAGTACCCGGATGAGGCCAAAGGCCTGCATCCCTTCGACGGCGTCACCGAGCCCAACTTCGCGCTGGGGAAGAATGTCAAGGGCACGAAGACCAACGTCAAGGAGCTGGACGAGACGGCCAAGTATTCCTGGATCAAGGCGCCGCGCTGGCGAGGCCACGCCATGGAGGTCGGTCCGCTGGCGCGCTACATCATCGGTTACGTGCAGAACAACCCGGAGTTCAAGGAACCGGTGGACAGGGTACTGAAGAAGCTCGACGTACCGCTCACGGCGCTCTTCTCGACGCTCGGACGCACGGCGGCGCGCGGCCTCGAATGCCAGTGGGCCGCGCACAAGCAGAAGCACTTCTTCGACAAACTGATGGGCAGCCTCAAGGCCGGCGACTCGGCCACCGCCAACGTGGAAAAGTGGGAGCCCGCCAATTGGCCGAAGGAGGCCAAGGGCGCCGGCTTCGCGGAGGCGCCGCGCGGTGCGCTGGGACACTGGATCCGGATCAAGGACGCCAGGATCGACAACTACCAGTGCGTCGTGCCGACGACATGGAATGGCAGCCCCCGCGATCCGAAGGGACAGATCGGCGCCTTCGAGGCCTCGCTGATGAACACGCCCGTGGCCAAGGCCGACGAGCCGCTGGAGATTCTGCGCACCATCCACAGCTTCGACCCGTGTCTGGCCTGCTCGACCCACGTCATGAGCCCGGATGGCCGGAAGCTGGCCGAAGTCGTCGTGCGCTGAGTCGCGCGGAAAGGAAAACCGTCATGTCCGTCGAACCGCATGCCAACGGGGATGTGGAAAGCGCCGCCGGTCGTTCGGTATTCGTCTATGAGGGGCCGGTGCGCCTGTGGCACTGGGTCAATGCCCTGTGCATCGTGACGCTCGCCGCTACCGGCTACGTGATCGCCAGCCCGCTGCCGACCGTGGCCGGCGAGGCCTCCGCGAACTTCCTCATGGGCTACATCCGCTTCGCTCACTTCTCCGCCGCCTACGTGTTCGCCATCGGCTTCCTGGTGCGCATTTACTGGGCCGTCGTGGGCAACCATCACGCCCGGCAGCTATTCCTCCTGCCGGTCGCCGACGCCGCTTGGTGGAGCGGGCTGTTCCACGAGCTGCGCTGGTACCTGTTCCTCGAGCCCACGCCGAAAAAATACGTCGGCCACAATCCGCTGGCGCATTTCTTCATGTTCCTGTTTGTCACCGTGGCCGGCGTCCTCATGATCTTTACCGGCTTTGCCCTCTACGGCGAGGGCAAGGGGCTGGGCAGCTGGCAGGATGCGCTGTTCGGCTGGGTAATTCCCTTCCTCGGCGGCAGCCAGGCCGTGCACAGTTGGCATCACTTGGGCATGTGGGGCATCGTCTGCTTCGCCATCATCCACGTCTACGCGGCCATCCGTGAAGACATCATGTCGCGCCAGACCATGATCAGCACCATGATCAGCGGCGTGCGCACGTTCAGAGAATAGGGTTTCATCCGCAGCGGAGGTTGGCGTGGGCCTGGAGTTCACGTTTGCAAGAACGACTGCAGGAATGGAAGATTCTTCGTTCGACATCCTGGTGCTCGGCATCGGCAACCTGCTCTGGGCCGACGAGGGCTTCGGAGTGCGCTGCGCCGAGGCGCTGGCTGCGGAATACGAATTGCCCCAGCGCGCGCGCGTCCTCGATGGCGGCACCCAGGGGCTCTACCTGCTGCCCTACGTGCAGGCTGCGAAACGCTTGATCGTCTTCGACGCCATCGACTATGGACTGCCGCCAGGCACGATGCGTCTGGTGGAAAAGGACGAGGTGCCGCGCTTCATGGGCGCGAGGAAGATGAGCCTGCACCAGACCGGCTTCCAGGAAGTGATCACTGCCGCCGAACTCAGCGACTGCTGTCCGCGCGAAATGCTGCTGATCGGCGTGCAGCCGGTCGAGCTGGAGGACTACGGCGGCAGCCTGCGCCCGCAGGTCAGGGCGCGGATCCCGGAGGCGGTGGGCGTTGCCGTCGAGCGCCTGCGTGACTGGGGCTGCGATGTGCGGTCGCGAGGCGCGACGGTCGCCGCCGTCCTCAACGCTGGCGCGCTTGGCATGGGTGCCTACGAATCCGGACGCCCGCCGGCGGAAACGGCGTGCCGCATCGGCGACGCGAGGTTTCTCTGACATGTGCCTCGCCATACCGATGCAGGTCCTGCGGATGGAAGGCCAGTTCGCACACTGCGCCGGCCGCAATGGCGAGGCGCGCGTCGATACGATGCTCACGGGCCCGCTCGTCCCCGGCCAGTGGGTGCTGGGTTTCCTCGGCACGGCGCGGGAAGTGGTAAGCGAGATCGAGGCGCGGAAGATCAATGGCGCGCTGGACGCGCTTGAATCCGTGATGGCCGGCGACCCCTCCGGCCTGGACAGGCACTTCGCCGATCTCGTCGGGCGCGAACCGCAGCTTCCCGATTTCCTGCGAGGAACAAGCAATCATGGATGAAGTTGGTCATTCGCTGTCGCCGACGCTGGAAGCGTTCGCAGTCCTGTTGAACCGTTTCGAGAAGCTGCACGGTTTGGCCCGCCTCGACGAAGCCGGGTTCGAGCGGTTCGCGGCGACCCTCGGCGACTCCGTCGTCCTCTTCGCCGAAGACCCCGCGCACGTGCCGGAGACCTGGGACGTGGCGGTCGTACTGGTCGAGTTGCTGACGAGCCTCGACCGGAGACTGCGCGCTGGCGTGCTCGAACCCGCCTCCGCGCGCAGGCTGGCGCCGCGCTACGGCTTCGGCATCTGGCCGGCCCTGGTCTTCCTGCGCGACGGCGGCTACGTCGGGGTGATCGAGGGCATGCGGAACTGGCAGGAATACCGGCGCGAAGTGGCGGCCATGCTCGACAGGCCCGTGCGCCGTGCGCCGGTGCCGGGCGCCGCCGTGCGCGCCGAGGGCGTGGCCGGCACCTGCCATCGAGGCATCCCGCCATGAAATCGTTCCCCATTCCGGTAATGGCGGTCGGCCCCGGCTCCGAGCCGGAGGACATGCCCCTGAACTACCTGAGCGTAGCCGAGGACATGGCGGTGTTCCGCATGCCCGCCACGCTGGAGGCGGCCGAACCGCGCGCGCTCGCTGAGGTGCGCGCGGTCCTGGCCCGTCTGATCGAAGCGATGCAGACCCTGCCGTTCGGCACGCCGCGTCTCGATCTGACCGGCCTGAATGCGGCGGCGCTGAACCTGCTCAACCAGACCCTGGGCGAGGGCGAGGTCAGCGTCATCGTACGGGCGCCGCGACGCCTGTGCATCCAGGAGACGCTATTTGCCGGGGTCTGGCGCGTACGCGAGACGCGGGCGGTCGGCCGCATCGCCGCCGACCGGCTTGAGGCCTGTTCCATCCCCGCGGCCGTAGCAGATGCCGTTCGGTCTTGTGGTGTAGAAGACCTTGAGTTGCCACCGGAGCCGGCCGGCCCTGACACGGAGCGCAGGACCGGCCTGATGAACGCGCCGTCGCTGCTGGCGGAGATTGTCGAACGCGCGGGGCGCTGGCATGTCGGCCAGCCGCCCCACGTCATCAACCTGACCCTGCTGCCCGCATCGCCGGAGGATCTCGACCACATGGCTCAGGCGCTCGGCGCCGGACCGGTGACGATCCTCTCGCGCGGCTATGGCAACTGTCGCATCTCCAGCACGCGGCTCGCCAACGTCTGGTGGGTGCAGTACTTCAACAGCATGGACAAGCTGATCCTGGATACCATCGAGGTTGTGGACGTGCCCGAGGTGGCGCTCGCCGCCCGCGAGGACTACGAGGACAGCATCGGGCGCCTGTCCGAGTGGCTGGAAACCCTGGAGGAGGAATAGGAGCGTGTTCGAAGGTTCGTATCTCGGTGACGGCGAGCGTATCGCGACGGACGCCCGCCTGGAATGCGGTATCTGCTGGTGGACGTACGACCCGGCCGAGGGCGATCCGGCTTGGCAGATACCGCCCGGCACGCCGTTCGCGCAATTGCCAGAGCACTGGCGTTGCCCGCACTGTGATGCGCCGAAACAAAAGTTCATGGTGTTGCACGATGAGTGAGGGCGAAAGTCCCGCGCCTCTTATCGAACGTGTCTTCGGGCGCATCGCCGCGACGCGCATGATCGGCCTGCCGGTGAATAATCCAGCGCTGCGCGTCGAGGCCTGCGGCTTTCACCTCTGGCAGGGTCTCTGGCTGGGCGTGCTGGTCACGCCCTGGGCGATCAACCTGATGCTACTCCCCGGTGGCAATCCTGCGTTCCGCCGCCTTGGCCCGGACGAGCGGCAGCGCTGGGCTTTTCCGTGCGGCGACTACGAATTCCTCGGCGGCGCGGAGGGCGAACTCGGTGCCTTCCAGATATGCTCGCTGTTTTCGCCAGCATTCGAGTTTTTCAGTCATGATGCTGCCCGCCATGCGGCGCTCGCGGTGATCGAGGTGCTGCTGACGACATACGGCGGCGCAGCGCGCGACGCTGAACAGGCCGGTCTCGAAGGGCGGCCGCTGCTGTACCGGCCGCTTTCCCGCCGCGCTTTCCTCGGCGGCGTGCTGCGGAACCCGGCAAGAACTTGACCGCACCGCTTGCCGTGCGGCGCGGTCCACGGCAAGCTTCGATCATGTCGATGAATCTCCTCTGGCTCCAGTCAGGCGGCTGCGGCGGCTGCACCATGTCGCTGCTGTGCTCGGAGGCGCGCGACCCGCTCGGCCAGTTTCGCGATGCCGGCATCGATCTTCTGTGGCATCCGGCGCTCTCCGAGCCGACTGCGGCCGAGGCGCTCGAGCTGCTCGAAGGCTGCGCCGCCGGTCGCACTCCGGTCGACATCCTGTGCATCGAAGGCGCGATGCTGCGCGGCCCTCATGGCAGCGGCCGCTTCCACAGGGTCTCGGGCACCGGAAGACCGATGACCGAATGGGTGGCCCGGCTGGCCGCGCAGGCGCGCCACACGCTTGCGATCGGCACCTGCGCGGCCTATGGCGGCATCCCGGCGGCGGGGGAGAATCCGGCCGAGGCGTGCGGCCTGCAGTATGACGGAGCGATCCGCGGCGGCCTGCTCGGCGCGAGCTATCGCTCGCGCTCGGGACTGCCGGTGATCAACGTCGCCGGTTGCCCGCCCCACCCGGGCTGGGTGATCGACACTCTGGCTGCGCTCGCCGCGGGCGAGCTGCGCGAGGAAGATCTCGATGCGCTCGGCCGCCCGCGCCTGTACGCCGATCAGCTCGTGCATCACGGCTGCGCGCGCAACGAGTACTACGAATTCAAGGCGAGTGCCGAGAAACCGTCGGACCTGGGCTGCCTGATGGAGAACCTGGGCTGCAAGGGCACCCAGGCGCATGCCGACTGCAACCTGCGGCCGTGGAACGGCGAGGGCTCGTGCACCCGCGGCGGCTATGCCTGCGTGAGCTGCACCGAGCCCGGCTTCGAGGAGCCGGGGCATCCCTTCGCGCGCACGCCCAAGATCGCCGGCATCCCGATCGGGCTGCCCACCGACATGCCGAAGGCATGGTTCGTCGCGCTCGCGGCGCTGTCCAAGTCGGCCACGCCGCGGCGCGTGCGCGAGAACGCCACCGCCGACCATCTGGTGGTGACCCCGGCGGTGCGCAGGACCGGGCTCAAGTGATGCGACTCGTGGTCGGTCCCTTCAACCGCGTCGAGGGCGATCTCGAGGTGACGCTCGAAGTCGAGGCCGGCGTGGTGCGCACGGCCTGGGTGAATTCGCCGATGTTCCGCGGTTTCGAGCGCATCCTGTCGGGAAAGGATCCGCTCGATGCGCTGGTGTTCGTCCCGCGCATCTGCGGGATCTGTTCGGTCGCGCAGTCGAGTGCCTGCGCGCAGGCACTCGCCGCAGCCATCGGCGTGGAGGCGCCGGAAAACGGCCGGCTCGCGGCCAACCTCGTCCTCGCTGCCGAGAATCTGGCCGACCATCTCACCCACTTCTACCTGTTCTTCATGCCGGACTTCGCGCGCGAGGCGTACCGCGCTCGCCCGTGGTTCGACGGCACCACGGAACGCTTCAGGGCCGTGACCGGCAGCGCCGCCGCCGAGGCACTCCCGGCGCGCATGGAGTTCCTCCGGCTGATGGGCTTTCTCGCCGGCAAGTGGCCGCACACGCTCTCGATCCAGCCGGGCGGGTCAGGGCGTGCCGTCCAGGCTTCGGAGCGCATCCGCCTGATCGCGCTCCTGCGCCGTTTCCGCGACTGGCTCGAATGCGTGCTCTTCGGGGCCACGCTCGAAGAGGTGGCGGCGCTGGAGAAGGCGGCCGCGCTCGATGCCTGGTGCGAGGCGCATCCGGGAAGTGATTTCGCGCGCTTCCTCGAGATCGCGCGCGATCTCGATCTGCACCGGCTGGGTCGCGCGACGGATCGCTTCATCAGCTACGGCGCCTACCCGCTTGCGCAGGGGCACCTGTTCCGCGCCGGGGTGTGGGACGGGGGCCTGCACGGGCTCGATCCGGGCGCGATCAGCGAAGACATCTCGCATGCCTGGCTCGCCGGTAATGAGCCGGTGAGCCATCCTTGCTCCGGGGTCACGGCTCCCGATGCCGACAACGCGGGCGGCTACACCTGGTGCAAGGCGCCGCGCTGGAACGGGCGGGTGATGGAGACCGGCGCGCTGGCGCGCCAGATGGTGCATGGGCACCCGCTGATCCGCGATCTGGTCGCGCACGACGGCGGCAATGTCGCCGGCCGGGTCGTCGCGAGGCTGCTCGAACTCGCGCTGGTCGTCCCCGAAATGGAGCGTTGGGCGCGCGCGCTGCGTCCCGGCGAGCCGTTCTGCAGCCACGGCGAGCTGCCGCGCGAGGCCTCCGCGGCAGGCCTGGTCGAGGCCGCGCGCGGCGCGCTCGGGCACTGGCTGGAGGTGAGCGCGGGGCGCATCCGCAACTACCAGATCATCGCGCCGACCACCTGGAACTTCTCGCCGCGCGACCGCGACGGCATGCCCGGAGCGCTGGAGCAGGCGCTCGCCGGCACCCCGGTCGCTCCCGGCGAGAGGGTGCCGGTCGCGGTCCAGCACGTGGTGCGCTCCTTCGACCCATGCATGGTGTGCACGGTGCATTGACCCCGGATTCGGGGGTGGGCCGACGCATCGCGGGGCCGCCGGCGCGGGGCGTGCGTGCGATATAATCGCTTCGCGCCCCCGGTCAATCGGCGAGCGCGCGTGTTGCCCGCGGCCAAGTAGCTCAGTTGGTAGAGCAGAGGACTGAAAATCCTTGTGTCGGTGGTTCGATTCCGCCCTTGGCCACCACTCCCCAAAGCCCGAACCCGTTTCGGGCTTTTTTTACGCCCGCCCGAAACGCCAGTGCTGGCGGGGCTTCGCGCCATACCCTCAGGAGCGCCGACATCGTTTTCCCGGCGAGAACCGGCCCGTTTCGCCCCGAGAAACCTCTCCGTTCTCTGTTTGCCTGAGGAGCGCTCCTGAGGCCACCCCACGCAACCATGCGGGTTTGCGGGCAGGAGGTTGTGGTTGGGAGATGGCGGGCGGCCGGGAATTGCGCCGATATGCCAATCTGGAATAATCCCCGTATGAGTCATCTGGTGAGCCACAGCGAAGGAGGGCCATGAACCGCACCGAACGCTTCTACAAAAGTGCGGCGGTCACGTTTTTTTGGACAGTCGGATAAGCCGAAGCTGACCGGTTGAAAGGAACGTGAAACACGGGAGCGAAGCGCAAGCAACGCAGCGCGGAATTCAAGGCGCAAGTGGCGATGGCGGCACTGGCTGGTGACAAGACGCTGGCGGAGTTGGCCTCGGAGTATGGGGTGCATCCGACGATGATCGGCGCCTGGAAGCAGGAACTGGTGAAGAACGCCAAGACACTGTTTGAGCGCGGCGACAAGAAGGCTGCAGACCCGCAGAAAATCATCGACCACCTGCATCGCAAGATCGGGCAATTGCAGGTCGAACGGGATTTCTTGGCCGGACAGCCCGCCATTGCCCGCCTGCTGAAAGGCGCGCGATGATTGCCCCGGGGAGCGCGCTGTCCGTGTCCCGGCAAGCCAAGCTGCTTTGCATCTCGCGCAGCAGCCTCTATTACCGGCCCCGTCCGGAATCGCAGGAAGAACTCGACCTGCTCAAACGGCTCGACGAACTCTTCACCGAGAACCCGATGTACGGCAGCCGGCGCTTGCAGGCCATGCTCAAGCGATTCGTCGTCTGATGAAGAAGCTTGGCCTGTGGGCGGTCGGCCCCAAGCCCGACACCAGCAAGCCGCATCCGGAACACAAGGTGTATCCGTATCTGCTGCGCGGGCTGGAGATCAGCCGGCCGGACCACGTGTGGGCCACTGATATCACCTACATCCGCATGCGGCGCGGCTTCCTCTACCTGTGTGCGATCATGGACTGGGCGACGCGCAAAGTACTGAGCTGGCGCCTGTCGAACACGCTGACCAGTGACTTCTGTACGGCGGCGTTGAAGGAAGCCATTGCCCGTTACGCTACGCCCGACATCTTCAACACCGACCAGGGCAGCCAATTCACCAGCGAGGAATTCACCGCTGTGCTCAAGGCGCACGGCATCCAGATCAGTATGGACGGCCGGGGACGCTGCCACGACAACATCTTCGTCGAGCGGCTGTGGTGGACGGTGAAGCACGAATGGGTCTATCTGCGCCCGTGCGAGGATGGCATCGAGCAG
>Ga0210044_10002430_pt1 | contig 27759 bp, 18 predicted proteins | sample CryGey13umfilter_2_FD_183959 | JGI IMG/M metagenome (GOLD analysis project Ga0210044, IMG submission 183959) | Groundwater microbial communities from aquifer in Utah, USA - Crystal Geyser 4/9/14 3 um filter (SPAdes) (version 2) | ecosystem: Environmental > Aquatic > Deep subsurface >... | reverse complement strand
GCGGGCGGTGGTGCGGCAGGGGGCTTGGGCTTTCCGTGGCACGGCGTCGGCTCCGGACATTTCCGAACGCACTCGGTGCGCTTGTTTTCTTGCTGGTCCTGTTGCGAGGTGGGTTCTGGCGTGCTTTGGGGCGCACAGGCGCCGGGCGACGCTGGTTCTGGCGCGCTGTGGTGTGGATTGGCGTCGGGCGACGTGGACTCAACGCCCGACGACCACCTCGTGCGCACCTGCTGGGACGCGCACCCACAGGGTCCGCGTGCCCGTCTCATAAAACCAGCCTGGCGCGCTGCCCTCGAGTTCTGCGACGCCACCCAGCTCGGAGAGGGCTGCGCCGTCGAGAAGAACAGAGCTCGGCGGTGCGGCTTCGGCAATGACCTCGAACACTGCACCGCTTACGAACTCCTCGCCAGAAGCGGCGGTGAGGGTGGTCACAACGCCGCTCGACGCCTGGGAAACAGACGTATGATCGAAGAGCTCGAACGAGTGCTCCGGGCCAGCCGAGGTGCGCACCCAGAGCGCCCCAGCGTCCGTCGCGTAGCTGTCGACCCGCGCTGCATCGGAAGTCGGCGCCATGGCGTCGATGGTTGGGCGCAGCATGGGGACGAGAGCGCCGGCCTGCACGAAGAGGGGCAGCGTACCCAAGGGTGCGGCGACCGTGAGCGGACCGCCGCCGACGGACTCGCCGGTCCACCAATCGAGCCAGTCGCCGTCTGGCAGCACTAGGCTCCGCTCGCGGGCCCCCCTCTCGACTACAGGGGCGGCGAGCAACGAGTCTCCGAGCAGGAAGACGTCCGAGGGATGAACGCCGAGCTCTGGGTGAACAAGCCCCAAGACGCGCTGAATCGGGCGTCCGTCTGTCTGAAGTCGGTCTAGATACGTCCACACGTAGGGGAAAAGCCTCAGGTGCAGGCGCGCGTATTGGCGATACCACGCTAGGCTCTCGGGGTCGAAGCCGTTTTCGGGCTTGAACACCCAAGGCAGGTCGTTGTCGCTCGTTCCCACCTGCATGACAGGTGAGAGTGCGGTGCTCTCGAACCAGCGGACGAAGGTCTCTTTGTCCGGCGGCGAGTGGCGGTAGCCGCCGGTGTCCGAGCCGAAGAGGGGGAAGCCGGAGGGTCCCAACGAGAGCGAGGCGACCAGCGCTGCGGGCAGGCCGCCGACGGCGTTGTAGGGGTTGCCGTTGGCGGGGGTGACGGTGTCGCCGTAGCGATCGAAGGAGGCGTCGAGGTCGCCGGGCCAGATGACGCTGACACGGACCTGATCTCCCCACGCCGCCGCGCGGCAAAGCAAGAAGCCGCCGCTCTCGGGGAGGAGCTCCGCGTAAGTCTGGTGATAGCCGTGCTGGAAGCGCGCGTGCATGTCGCGCTCGTCGCTGCCGTCGTAAAAACTCCACTCGCTGCGGATGCCCAGCGCGCCACCGACGACGTCTTCGCCGTAGTCCAGCTTAAAACCCTCGACGCCCATGTCGGTGTAGGCCCGCACGTGGTCCTGCCACCAGGCCACGGCTCGTGGGTTCGTGAAGTCGAGCGGCCGACCCCAGCCGTTGAGGCGCTGCAGCCCGGTCTTCGTGGGGTAGAACCCCAATCCCTCGGCCTGGGCCAGAAGGTCGGCGGTGGCGGGGTGCGCCTCGTCGAGGTAGGGCGTGTGCCAGAGGGCGACCCGCAGGCCGAGCGCGTGGATGGCGTCGATCATCTCTTGCGGGGCGGGGTAGTGGGTGGCTTCGAAGTCAAAGGTGTTGACGGCGGTGGCGTAGGGGCGGTCGAGCCACAGCCCGGTGGTCGCCAGGTCGAGGTCTCGAATCTGCTTGATGTCGTCGAGCACCTCGGCCTGATCGAGGTTTTCGTCGCGCCACAGCCATGGTCCCAAGGCCCATCGCGCGGGCCGAATGGGGAAGCCGGTGAGCTCGTAGTAGTGGCGGGTGAGGTCGATGGGGGCGGCTTCGGAGAAGAGGTGGAACTTGAAGTTCAACGGTCTGGCGCCGTCGGCGACGGCGAAGATGAGGTCGACGCGGTCCGCGTCCACTGAAGCGACATCGAAGAGCCCAGCCTGATAGCTCTCCACGAAGAGTCCCCAGCCGCGCGTCCCGAGCAGCAGCGGGATCGGCACGTGGGCCTCGTTGCCGCCGCTCTCAGAGGAGCTGTCGAGCTCCATCTGCATGGCCCGCACCGTGCCGCGATGCTCCACCTTGTCGAAGACCTCGCCCAGTCCGTAGAACGCCTCTGTGGGATCGACCTTCGCCCGCAGTCGGACGTAGACCGGGACGTCGAGCCCATCGGCGACGGGCAGCTGTTCGAGCTCGAGGGAGAAGCGATCGGAGTCGGCGGCTGGCGCGATGTGCAGGGGCAAGATGCGGTCGGCGTCGAAGCGCACTTGGACCGTCAGCCCTGCGCCCGCCTCCTCGATTGCGGCGATGTCGGTCGCCGAGACCCAGCGTTTGAGCGGCGGTGCGGGCGTCAGGATGGAGGCGAAGAAGAAGCCGTATGGGTCGTAGAGCTTTGCGTCATCGAACGCACCGACCACGCCGAGCTGCAAGCTCTCGAGCTCCACTTCGAGCAACAGCGAGTCGCCGCGGAAGAGCTGGAGCCGGCTGGCGGCGGGGTCGACGACGAGCGTCGTCGTGCCGTTGTGGAGAGTCGCCAGCGCCGGAAGCACGTCGATCTCTTCGTCGACGAGGTCGGCGGCGTTGTCCTGAGGGCCATCCTCCGCGACCTCGGTGGCGAGGTCGGTGACCCTATGAGCTCTTGGAGAGTTTTCGCAACCCCAGACGACGAGCGCCAGAAAGAGAAGGGCCAGACGCAGCTGGAGTCGTGGTTCGGTGCTCATGGGAGGCTCCGTTGCAGGCCAAGATCGAAGGGACTGGCGCGAAAACCAGCCACCGCGCACGATCGTGATGTATCCAAGATGTGCCGCAAAAGGAAGGTGATAGCCCTGGGCTCGAAGCGGATTCTCAGCTCGAGGAAATCGGAGCGATCGCGCGTAGGCACTGCTTCGAGCGGGCACGGTGCCGAGTCGCGCGGGAAAACCCGATCGGTCGATGGTCTTCCGTCCTGAGTCGGTCGGACCTATGCTCGGGAACACTCGACCAACCTGGTGGGTTTTTCCGTCTCTGGCTCCCCGCACTGGAGTGTCTTTGCTGCAGACCCGTCGACATGGTGTTCTGGTCGTCCTCTCGACGGGCGACACGGTCTCGCTCAACGAGGCGGGTGAGCGCCTTTTGGGGGTCAGAGAGTCGGAGATCCTCGGCCGACGCGTCGATCTCTGGGCGCGTTCGGTCGGCAGCTTCGTGGACTTGCTGCAGAGCTGTCGAGAAGGGGACAGCGTGCGGGTGCAGAACCGTCTCATTCGTCTCGACGCGTTCAGCGTCTACTCGTCGCGCGGTTCGCGTTTCCGGCTGTGGGTGTTTTCGGACTCGAGCGAGGAGACGGCGCACTTTTTCGAGCCCAGCGACGACAGCGACAGCGGTGTACTCGAGATCTGGGGGAGCAAGAGCCACTTTCTCTCAGCGATGACCTCGGCGAGCGCACAGGTGCTGCAGGACGGGACCGTCGGTGAGCACTTGCCGGAGATGCTCTCGCGGATCGGCAACCATTCGAAGGCGAGCCGGGTGTATTTCTGGGAGAACCAAGTGGTGGATGGGACGCTCAGGGCCGTGACGACTGCGCAGTGGACGCACGCAGGGCTGGACTGGAAAGGACCCCACGACTCGTGGGAGTTCGAGCTGGGTTTCTCGCTGTCTCGCTGGGTCGAGAACCTCACCTCGGGGAGTATCATCGCCGGCCCAGTGCGCATGTTCCCCGAGGCCGAGCGGGAGATGCTGGAACGGCGCCAAACGCTGTCGATTGCGTTGATCCCGGTCCATGTGGGGGGCCAATGGTGGGGAGCGATCGGCCTCGATCAGTGCGATGAGGAGCGGGTCTGGACCCGCCGGGACCTGGAGAGCGCCAGAGCTGGTGCGCGTTTCCTGGGGCGGGCGTTGGAGAAGAAGGCGGCAGACGAGGCCCTGCAGAGCTCAGAAGACAGATATCGGCAGATTCTGCAGGCGATGGACTGCGGAGTGCTGGTGACGGACTCCGGCGGCGTCGTGAAGTTCGCCAACCCGCACGCCGTGCGCGCTCTGGGGCTGGGCAAGATCAAGAACACCGGACGACTTTTGGAGGACCTGCTGCCGGGCGCGGTGGTGCTTTTGAGCAGCGAGGCCCAGGCGATTGGGCAGCGCGAGTCCGAGCTCACGAACGCAGCGGGAGAGGTGCTGAAGGTCACCCACAGTTGTACGCTCGTTCCACCGACAGGCGACAGGGTGAGCCTCTTCAGAGAGGTTCCAGCAGCGGCACGCGAGGTTCGCAAACGCCGCAAGCCCTTGACCCCGCAGTCAGCACTTGGCGTCGCGGAGGCCTCGCCGGTTCTGGTGGAGAGTCGACCAGATCCGTTGTCGGGGCTCTCGGTGGGCATCAAGATACTCTCAAGAAATCAAGATCTTGGGCCAGAGATCGAGGCGATCGTGAGGTGGTTGTCGGCAGAGGTCGAGGAGGTGCGCCAACATCTGGAGCAGCTCTCGGCCGCGAGAAAAGGGCTCGAGATTCTCCCCGTCAGCGAGCTGCTCACCTCGGTTGAGCAGGCTCACAAGCACTTGGCCTCAGAGCGGGGCGTCCGCCTGGTTTTCGACCCGATGAACCGAACCGTCGAGGTCAACATGGACTTCTCGGCGCTGAGGCGAGCGCTGGGGAACATCGTGCTCAACGCCATCGAGGCGTCCTCGCGCGGTGGCTTGGTCACTTGTCGAGGGCGTAGGCTGGACGGTACCGAGCAGCAAGAGCGTTTCCCGGGTTTCGCGCAACCCATCGTCAGCATCATCGTGAGCGACGAGGGGATCGGGATCCCACAAGAACGCTTGCCTTGGATCTTCTCGGCATTCCACACGACCAAGCAGGCTGGCGCCGGACTCGGCCTGTCGTTGACCCGCGAGGTTGTCGAAGCACATGGCGGGTTGATTGTCGTCCACTCCCAGGTGGGCGAAGGGAGCTCGTTCGAGGTGCTCTTGCCAGTTGGAGGCTCGGAGCACTGTTTCGAAGCGCCTGAACGCGGAGGAGCGGGCTGCGAGGCTTGCCCCGTGCTGACCAAGGCGCATGCGGGCCATTGCTGGGCCGAGACCACGAAACACAACGACAAGGACCGCGGCTCGTGGATGAGCTGTGAGCAGTGCGGCTATTTCCAGCGCAACAGCCTGCACCGCTTCGGGATGTGAGCGGTCCTCGTGCATGCAGCGGAGCTGAGTCGAGGTGTCTGGAAGCGAACACCCAAGTGTCCGTCAGCGGACGGCGCAACGCTTCGTTTCACCCAGACCCAGATTCTTGTTTGTCCTCAGAGCCGACGAAATCCCCGCTGCGCCTGCTCGGAACGAATCTCGAGGCGAAGCTGAGCGCAATGGCACGTCCGTTGAAGTAAGAAACAGACGAAGGCCAATGTTCTTCAGAGTGTGGCTCCAAAGTGCACACTCTCTGCAACGAGGTTCGGCCATGAGCGCAGCCTACTCCTATAAACCAAGTCGGTTACCGACGGAGGAGCCGACCATGATGTCCAAGCCCGAGCCGCTCTCTGAGAGCCGCCGCCGGCCGCTCGCCGTGCTTCCCTCCGAAGCCCTGCGCGTCTTGGTCATCGACGACGAGGTGCTGATCGGCCGGGCCTTGAAGCGCATGCTGAACAAATACGAGGTCGTGTGCGTACTGCACCCGTCTGAGGCCTTCGAGCTCCTTGCACAGCGCGTCTTTGACGTCATCCTCTGTGACGTCATGATGCCGGAAGTCAGCGGCAAGGACGTCTACGACGTCATCCGGCGCGACTTTCCCGGAATGGAGCAGCACATCATCTTCATGACCGGCGCTGTGCTCGCCCGGGCCGCCGAGTTCCTCGATGGCGTGACCAACGACCGGATGGAGAAGCCCTTCGAACGACAGACCCTGTTCGAGCTGATCTCGAAACATCTCCCGAAGTAGAGGTGCGGCAGAGAACGATGACAGTGGAATTCCAGTCGCGGCACTGGTAATGGGTTCGGCGCGTTTTGGCCTCTCCCATTGACAAGGTTCCACTCCATGCAACAACCGACGCGAAGGGTCGCTGTCCTGCGGCTCTCGGGTGACATCTCCACGAAATCGAATCAGACGCGCAAGTGGTTTACGGCGCGGCTAGTCTCCAATATCAGAGCTGGACTCCGTCTCAACGGGATCGACTTCGAGCTGGTCAAGAAGCGCGACCGCATCTTTGTCTACAGCCAAGATCCCAAGCTCGGTCCGGTGCTCTCGAGGGTGTTCGGTGTGGCCGGCGTCGGCATCGCCGAGCCCCACACCTACGAGACCCTAGACGATGTCGTACAGAAGGGCCTCGAGCTGTTCAGCGACAAGGTCGTGGGCCGTACCTTTGCGGTGCGCTCGCGGCGTTGTGGGGAGAAGTCGGCCATCCCGTTCATGGCGATCGACCTCGACCAGCGTCTCGGCGGAGCGCTCTACCCCTTGGCAAAGGGCGTCGATCTCAAGTCGCCTGAGTTCAAGGTGCAGATCGAGGTGCACGAGACGTTCGCTTACCACTACGTCGAGCCCGAGTATCCGGGCAATGGCGGATTGCCGCTGGGTGTCCAAGACCGAGCGCTCTGCTTGATCTCCGGAGGGTTCGACTCGGCGGTCGCCGCTTGGCAGATGATGCGGCGAGGGGTGGCGCTCGACTTCGTGTTCTTCAACCTCGCCGGGGCTGAGCAGGTTCGAGGAGTTCGACGGGTGTTGCAGAAATTGCTGCAGAATTGGGGCTACGGTCACGAGGCCAAGCTGCTCATCGTCGACCTACGGCCAGCGGTGGGGCAGCTCAAGCTCGACATCAAAGGCACCTACTGGCAGGTCGTGCTCAAACGCCTGATGGCCCGCGCCGCGGATCTCATCGCCCAGCAGCAACGCTACGCGGCGTTGCTGACCGGGGAAGCGCTCGGACAGGTCTCGACCCAGGCGCTGGCGACCATGGCGCCCATCGCCACGGGCATCAAGACCCCGATCCTGCGGCCTCTGGTGGGCTTCAACAAGGACGAGATCATCAAGCTCTCCAAGCACGTCGGGACCCACGACATCTCGGCGAAGAACCCCGAGTTCTGTGCCCTCGGCGGCGGTCGACCGGTGACCAAGATCGCAACGTGGCTCCTCGACAAGCTGGAGGCCGAGATCACGGGCATCCCAGAGCTCGTGGCCGAGGCCCAGACCCTCGACTTCGAGACGCTGCTGCAGGACCCCGAGGACGTCGGCGTCGGCGTGAACCACATCCCCGACGGCGCCGCGGTGATCGACCTGCGCTCCGACGTTGCCTACTCGAGCTGGCACTTTCCTGGCTCTGCCAACCTCCCCTTCGACGTCGCCGTGAAGAACGCGCTGCGGCTCCCGAAAGACCGGGCCTACGTCTTCTACTGTGAGGTCGGGCTCAAGAGCGCCTCCCTCGCCGAGCGCCTGCACGAGCTGGGCTACGAGGCCTACAACTTCGATGGGGCGCTGCGTGGGCTCATGCGTTGGGCTGCGGAGCACAGGCTGGGCGAGGCCAATCCAGTGGATGAGTTCTAGGGTCGCGGGTTGACAGCGCCTTCGCGATCCAATTCCTTTGCTGTCCGTTGACCGCCAGACATCGAAATCGCGGTGGTTGCCAGCTGAGAGAAGTTAGTTTCCTTTGAGCGTTGAGAGAATTCCGTGTGCGTTCACGAAGAAAGATCAAGTGAACAGCGAGGCGTGACCATGTCATCTCTTCAGGGGCAGGCGATCTTCATCACTGGTTCGAGCCGGGGCATTGGCGAGGGCATCGCGCGGACCTGCGCCCGAGAGGGCGCTCACGTCGCCATCACCTATCGCAAGAACCAGGAGGCCGCCGAGGCGCTCGCCGCCGAGCTCGAGGCGACCTACGCCATCTCCGCGCACGTCGCGCAGCTCGACGTGCGAGACCCGCACGCCATCAAGCGCGAGGTCCGGGCCTTTGCCGAGCGTTTTGGTGCTGTCGACGGCCTGGTCAACAACGCCGGCCTAGTCTCGCCAGGCCTGCTCGTCACCCAGCCGATAGAGAAGATCCGCGAGCTTTTGGACACCAACCTCCTCGGGCCCATTCAGTGCGCCAAGGAGGTGCTGCCGTTGATGCTCGCGCGCCGCAAGGGCGTCATCATCAACATCGGTTCGGTAGCGTCTGGGCGTCCGTTCCGCGGACAGTCCATCTACGCAGCGACGAAGGGAGGGCTCGAGGCGTTCACTCGAGCGCTGGCCGTGGAGTATAGCCGCAAAGGGATCCGTGCCCACTGCATCGTGCCTGGGCCCATCGGGACCGAGATGCTGGACGAGAGCCGCGCGCTCGCCGAAAAGGAGATCCTCTCCCACATCCCGCTCAAGACCTTCGGCACCGCCCAAGACGTGGCGGAGATGGCGGTCTTTCTGCTGAGCGAGCGCTCGAAGTTCGTGACGGGCGGTGTGCATGTGGTCGATGGTGGCTATCTCTTGGGATAGAATGCCCACTTTCTCCGCCTGATTCTTATCCGACGAGAGCCCTCATGCACCTGAACTTCGAATCCCTGACGGAGCCCGCCAAACGTGTCGCCTACGACCTCTCGTCCCGCGGCGCCCAGGCCCACCTCGACGACCTAGGGGGGGGCGTGCTGCGGATCGCCATGTCGACGCCGTACACCCGGCTGCTCAAGATGCCCTCGAGCGCCTATCTCGTCGGTGACGTGCTGATCGACAGCGGCTTTCGCTGGGTTCGGGAGGCGGTGATGCGGGCGCTCGCCGGTCGCCGGCTCCGAGTCGTGATCGTGACTCATCACCACGAAGACCACGTCGGCAACTGCGGTCCCATCGCCGACCTGGCGGGCGCCGAGGTGCTCATGTACCGCCCAGAACACCGCTTCGGCGAAGGGGTCATGGACATGGAGCCGTACCGGCGAATCACCTGGGGCAGCAGCACCGATTATCTGCCGAAGCCCCTTGGCGACACGGTCGAGGCCCAGCTCTCGGGACGGGCAAGGCCGCTTCGGGTCGTGCCGACGCCGGGACATTCGGCGACCCATGTGTGTTTTGTCGATGACGAGACCGGCACGGTGTTCAGCGGCGACCTCTATATCGCGGCTGGGGCGGCCGCGGTGATGCCGCACGAGGATCCCTATCAGCACGTCGCGTCTTTGCGGGCTATCGCCGCGCTCGACCCAGAGCGGATGCTCTCTGGACATGGGCACGATTTGGCGAGGCCAGCGGCAAAGTTGACGACCAAGGCCGAGCGCATCGAGGAGGTGATTGAGCGGGTCAGGGCGCTGCACGGTCAGGGGCTCGGTGAGGCTGAGATCGAGTCGCGGGTCTTTCGGCACGGCAAGGGCCGGGAGAAGGTGTGGTCACGCATCACGGCGCACGAGTTTTCGAGGCAGAACCTGATTCGGGGCGTGATTCGCGGCCTGTGAGATTCCTTTGTTGCCATGACATTTTGGTGACGAATGGGGCGTACACTCCTGGGCTTTAACCGGTCACTCCGCCACGCAGTGGTCTGGCCGGCAAAAAATCCGTGAGCCCAGGACTCCAAATGACCAGTGAAAGCGCGACACTGCCCAGAAAGACGGACAACCTGCCCAGCGGCGAGCAGCTCTTCAGGACGATCCCGATCCACAAGGAGGAGCTCTTCTCGAGTCTCTCGCACGGTTTGGCGGCCGCGACCGGGGCCATCGGCACAATCTGGCTGGCGTTGCACGCGGCCAGCGGTCCGCTGCTCTTTGTGGGGCTGGTCTACTGTTTCTCGATGATGTTCATGTTCACCGCGTCGGCGACCTACCACGCCCTGCGTTTCACCTCCCGCGGACAGTCGCTCTGGCGGCGCATCGACCACCTCGCTATTTTCTTCATGATCGCGGGCAGCTACACGCCCATTTGCTTCGTGCACCTCAATGGGGCTTGGCGCTGGAGCGTGCTCGGCGTGCAGTGGGGCTTGGTGGCTCTTGGGCTCCTCTTCAAGCTCTACTTCCTGCACACCCCGCGCTGGGTGACCGCGGCGATCTACGTCGTTATGGGCTGGATCGCGCTCATCCCCATCAACCATTTGGCCGCCAGCATGCCGAGCCAAGCGCTCTGGTTGCTCTTCTTGGGCGGCGTCTCCTACACGGTCGGAGCGTTGATCTATGCGGTGAAGCGGCCCAACCCGTTCCCAGGAGTGTTCGGCTTCCACGAGATCTTTCACGTCTTTGTGGTGGCTGGCGCGGCGTTTCACTATGCGCTGGTGGTGGGCGTCGTGACCTAGTTGGGAGAGGGCTTCTCGTTAGTCTCGAGAGATCTTCGGGGTCCCCCAGTCCCTACCGCAGCACACGCTGCCGCCCAATGACCCGCGCGTTGCCATCACCATCGACCGCCCTCACCTCGAGGAGGTGAGCACAGTCCGACGCCGCGGAGAGGTCGATGGTGCCTGTGTAACCGACGTTCGGGCAGCCCGCGTAGCCAGGCCACACCGCACAGACATCGGGCCGGCTGCCGCCATAGGACAGCGTCGTTGGGGCTCCTCCGTCGACGGTCACCTCGACCCGGTCGACGCCCTTGTTGTCCAGAGCCCAACCCCGCACCGTGACGGTGCCCGACACCGCTTCGTCGGCGACGGGGCCGTCGATGACGCCAAACGGCGGTAGGTGTTGGTCCAGCCAAGTCGCCTCGCTCGCCACGGTCGCTCGACTCCCAAGAATCAAATAGGAGCGGGCTCGAATGGTCCCGTTGGCGGCGATGGCAAACGGGAACACCGGCCGGAAGTTGTTGAAGGGCAGGGAACGCAGCTGCCAACCTTGCCACTCGGTGAGCCGATTCTCGGTGGCCAAGCCGACCCCATAGTCGAGATTGCTGTTCTGCATGGCGACCCAGCCGCCTGGGCTCGAAAAGGCCTTGTAGAAGAAGCCGTCGTTGGCGGGGGTGTCGATGGCGATCTCGACGCCGTTGGAGTCGAAGAGCCGCCACAGGTCTGGCCCATTGTTGCCGTTGGCGGTGTAGACCGTGGGAAACTCTTGCGCCGTGCGCCCGTGCGCCAGCGACGAGAGGTTCTGCACGGTGTAATCGAGCTCGACCACGTGCTCGCGCACGAAACGCAGGCGTTGGAAGACCCGCACATCGCCAGGTCGGCTGCGCAGTTGCGCGTCGTTGCAGGCGACATCGCTGCAGTCCGAGCGGTCCCAGTTCGGGTTCCAGAACAGAGGCAGCACCTGGGCCGTCATCGCCCCATCGGCAAAATCTACCGACTCCACGCCCGAGCCGACGTTGCAGCGATTGCCGCCCTGCACGGGGTTCCAGCCCAGGTACGTGATGGAGAACGGGCAGGTCGTGGGGCTCGTCGCACAGGACGCATCGTGGGCGCAGTCCTGCATGGCCCGGTCGGGGTCGTAGAACGCCACCTGCACCTCGCGCCCCGTGTCGTTGGCGTCGATGACATTGGTGTTGTTGGGGCCCGGCGTTCCGTTGTCGATGCCGAAGAAGACGATCGTCCCGCCCCAGTCCCGGCGCGTGCCCACCTTGAACTGCCCAGAGCCGTTGTACTGATAGTCGTCGGTGAAGCCTTGGACGGTCAGGGTCTCGTGATTTCCTGGGGCCGCTTCGCCGGGCAACGGCGAGTCGGGGACGAGCTCGGGCGCTGCCACGAAGGGGCAGGTCCCGCAGGCCGAGTCGCCGACGCACTCGGAGTCGAGGCAGTCAGTGTCGCCATCGCCGTCGTCGTCGATGTGGTTGTCGCAGAGCTCGGAGCGGCAGGTCGCAGCGCCTTGGCAGTCGTCGTCGAGGCAGTCGACAAGCGTATCTCCGTCGTCGTCGACGCCGTTGGTGCAGTTCTCCGGTGTACACGACGGCGCATTGGCGCAGTCGCTGTCGAGGCAGTCGGCCTGCCCGTCGCCGTCGTTGTCGGCTTGGTCGTCACAGCACGATTCGCTGCCGCCACAGACGCCGGCGCCGCAATGGTCGCCGGTCGTGCAGGTGTCGAAGTCGTCGCACGAGGTGCTGTCCGGCTCGGCGACGAGCGCGCAGGTCCCGGTCAAAGGAGCGCAGGTGTTGGTCGAGCAGAGAGTGTCGTTCAGGTCGTCGCAGACGACAACGCTGTTGAGGGCTTGCACGCAGGAAGAGTTTTGGCAAATCAGCGTGCCGTTGCACAGGTTGCCGTCCTCGAACTGCGCGCAGTCGGCGGTCTCGGCGCAGGTGCAGGCGTTGGTTCCGCCCGTGCAGACGCCGCCGGCGCAGGTGTCGTCGGCCGTACAAGGGTTGCCGTCGTCGCAGGGGCCGGTGGTGTTGGTGTGGAGGCAGCCGGACACGCCGCAGCGGTCCTCGGTGCAGGGGTTTGCGTCGTCGCAGTCGGCCGCGACGCTGCAGGGAGCCAACGTCGTGTCGACGACGTCGGTCGCAGCGGGCTGCTCGGAGGCGCAGGCGGCGAGGAGACAGGCGACGAGCAGTGCGAGGGGGATTGGTTTGAAGAGCCCGTTCGGCATGGCGATCCTGGGTCGAGGAGGACCATAACCTGGCGGGTGCGGAGGTGTTTGACAAGCCCGACAGCCGGAGGCTTCGGCTTCGGGGTCGGGTCGCGTATTATGATATTTCGGCTGTATCAATATCACAATACGCGACCCGACCCCGGCGCCCGGCGCTCGACCACAGCTCGGCAGAACCCGTTTTGCTAGAACGCCATCTCCGCCCAATCCACCCCCCCGCGCCCATCCACGATCACGCACCACACCGTCGGATGCTCCCCCGTCGGCGTGATCCTATTCTGCATGGCCTCGTCCGGTTCGAGGTAGTCGGTCTGGTAAGCCGAGCGCTCGCGCTTCAACGTCGCGTCCCTCGCATACCAGGCGATCTCGGTAAACTCCTCTTTGGGCGTCGCCTTGGGGTTCGAGTGCGTGGTCTCGATGAACGCCGCGTCGATGTCGCAGCGCACCAGCTTGGCCTCCGACGAGACCGACTCGCCGCCTTCGAAGTCCAGCGAGGCGATGCGCGGATTGTGGTTGAGCTGGATGGGTGGACCCGGCTTGGTGATGGGCGGCAGCAAGGTCAGCGACTTGGTCGCGATGCGCTCTTCGCCCGCAGAGGACCGAGCGACGAGGCGGACCTCCATGTCGACGCCCGGCGAACAGTTCGAGAGCGTGATCCCCTCGGGCAAGAGGTCGCTCAGCTCGACGCTCTGGCTGCAGACGGACTGCACGTACCCCGCGAGGGCGTCTGAGTACACGAAGGCAAAGGTGTCGCCCGAGCCGCTCAGCTCGGCCTTGAGCGAGGCGGGGGTGCCGTCGGGGTAGTCGCAGGCGAAGTCCTCGCTGCTGCCACGGGTGAAGGGGCAGACCTCCCAGCTCAGCGAGATGTCGGCGCCCGCGACGTCGACGACCAGCGCGTCGAGCTCAGTGCGCTGGCCGACGGCGAGCATGGGGGAGTTGGCGCGAATGGCCAGGATCCGCAGGTTCTTGACCTCGCCGGGAGAGCTCAGGTCTTCGGTGCAGCCGAAGAGTAAGGACAGACAAGAAAGCAGCAAAACTAGAGAAAGTGCGCGGGTCATTAGAACTCCCCCTTGATGCCGAGGGTGGGCAAGATCGGCAAGCCCTCGACGTAGGCTTTCTCGGTCGAATCGTAGTTGTACTGAATGGCTTCGGGGTTGCCGTGGTAGTAGACGCCTTGCACATCGAGGTAGGCGCCCAGCTTCCACCAGTCGAAGATCCAGGTCTTGTCGATGCGGGCGTCGAGTTGGTGGAAGGCCGGCATGCGGGCCGAGTTCACGTCGCCGATGATGGCGGAGTAGCGGTTGCTGTCGACGTCGAAGACCGAGCCGGTCTCGGGCGTGTAGGGGTTGCCGCTGACGTAGCGGAAACGCAGGCCGACTTGCCAGCCGTCGGGCAGCTTGTAGCTGCCGATGAGCGTCAGGATGTGGGTCTGGTCGTAGTCGAAGAGGTGCCAGGTGCCGTCGGCGTCGCGGCGTTCGGCTTGGCTCAGGGTGTAGGAGACCCAGCCGAAGAAGTTGTTGCCCAGGGCGTGCTTCAGCAGCACCTCGAGCCCTTCGACCCGGCCTTGGCCTTGGTTATTGAGCTTCTCGTTGACGGCCTCGCCGTCGCGCACGATGACCTCGGTGGAGTCGACGACCAAGTTGTTCATGTCCTTGTAGAAGCCGGTGAGTTCGACGGTGAGCGGGTCGTAGAAGGGCATCTGCACGCCGACGCCGAGGCCGTAGTGATAGGCGTGTTGGTAGCCCAGGTCGGGGTTTCCGAAGAGGTCGCTCATCTCTTGCTGCGTGGGGGCTTGGCTGAAGCGGCCCAAACCACCCTTGAGCTCGACGAAGTCACCCACTTCGTAGAAGAGGGAGGTCCGCCAGTCGCCGGAGTAGGTGCCGACTCTCTCGTCGTAGTCGACGCGACCGCCGAGCAAGACGGTGAGCGGCTCGGCGGGCTTGAGCTCGGCCTCCACGAAGATGGCCGGAGCCAGGTAGACGTCGCTGACGTCGAGGGTGGTCAGCTCGAGCTGCTCGAGCCTGCCCGAGTCGGGACCATGTCCTTCGCCGCCGCCGTCGCCACTGCCCGGACCGTCTCCGTCTTCGCCGGGGCCGCCGCCGAAGAAGCCCGGAACTTGTCCAGAGACCGTGAAGTCGTCGATGAACACGTCCGCTCCGGCGCGCACCGTCAGGGCCTTGGTCGCTTCGTATTGAATCTCGTCTCGCAGCGTGTGTTGGAGGGAGTCGAGGTTGACGGTAATGGGGCCGGCCTGGATCCAAGTGCCGGTGGTCCCGAAGTTGTAGATCAGGCTGTTCTCGAAGCGGTCGGCTTGGTAGTCGTAGGAGAGCTGGACGCGGTGAAAGGCGGTGCCGTAGGAGAAGGGATCCCGGTCGCCGTTGGGGGCGTCGTTGAGGAACTCGAGCGCGTCGTCGGAGCCGTAGGAGAAGAGCTCCAGCTCGTGTTTTGGTGCGGGTTTCCAGTTCAAACGGCCCTGGTAGTCGTAGTAGCGCGGGGCGACCAGCAGGTCGATCTCGGCGTCATCGGGGATGACGGCGAGCAGGACGGCGTCGAGGTAGCTGCGCCGAACGCTGACCTCGAAGGAGAGCTCATCGGTGATGGGGCCTTCTAGGAACAAGGAGGTGTCGGTGATGTCGATGTCGGCATAGCCCTTGAGGCGGTCGGAGGCCGGCGCGCGGGTCTTGACGTCGAGAATGCCGCCCATGGCGCGGCCGTAGCGGGCCGAGAAGTTGCCCGGATAGAAGTCGATGCTGGAGAGGATGTCGGAGTTGACGACGCTGGTCAGGGCGAGGAAGTGGTAGAGCTGCGGGATGGGGGCGCCGTCGAGCTGCACGACGGTGTCGGCGGGGTCGGAGCCGCGCACGATGATCTGGCCCAAGTTGAACATGGGGCGCGCCACGCCGGGCAGGTTCTGGATGACCTTGAGGGCGTCGCCCTGGTTGCCAGGGATGCGCTGGATCTCCGCGACCTCCAACGTGCGCTTGTTGACCTCTTTGCGCAGCTTGCGCTCGCGGGTCTCGTAGATGTAGGCGCTCTCGCCGTACTCGTCGTAGTAGGTGCGCTCGATGTAGTAGGTCACCTCGAGCAGCCCATCGGCCTCGACGGTTTCTTGCGACTCGTAGCGCCCGTAGTCTGGCTCCTCTATGAGGATGTTCCACTCGCCGGGGTCGAGGCCGCGGAACTCGAACTTGCCGTAGGAATCGGTGTAGGCCTCTTCGGTCCGCGCGCCCTTGGAGACCGCGAGCCAGACTCCAGCCAAGGCGATGCGTGTGCCGCGCTCCAAGACCTCGCCGCGCATGCTGATGGGGGGTAGGGGAGGGGGCTCGACCTCGACAGGGGGCTCCTCGACGGGAGGCACGTCGCCGCCGGACGCGTCGGCGGGGACCTCTTCGGCGGGCGGGACGAACTCGTAGAGGAACTCGATGCGGGAAGGGATGGCGACGCCGTCGCTGGTGGCCGGCTCGAAGACGAACTTCCACATGGCCTCGGTGGCCAGCTCGTCGAAGCCGTAGCCGGGGTGGGTCGCGGCGTCGAGCACCTCGACGCCGATGACCTGGCCCGAGGCGTCGATGGTGAGCTGGGCGCGGACCTGGTCGGCGAGCTGTTCGGCGTTGGCGGCGTCGGGGTATTTATGCTCCCAGCTCACGAGCTTGGGGGCGACGAGGCCCATCTGTGGGGCGGGTTTCTCCGCGCCGCCGGGCGTCTGCGTGAAAGCGGGTGCAGAGAGGTTGAGCCAGGCCGCAGCGAGCAAACAGAAGACGAGCGAGCGGGTGGTGGGGCGGTGGCGTAGATGCACGGGACCTGCTGGGAACGAGGAGGGAGAGAGACACCCACGCGTGTTTACTTCACGGGCACGGCCGCGAGAAGGGAGCCATCGGGTCTGCTCTAGCTCATCGGGCTTAGGCGGTCTGTCGAGAATTTGTATCAGCTCTCTTCGGCGGGAGGCAGGGCTGGCGGTCTCGACGGTGATGACGCCGTGGCCCAGCCCCAGGTGGAACCTGGGGCCTGGAGAGCCAGGGGTTGAAACCCCTGGCTGCCCCAGGTGGAACCTGGGGCGACTCGCGACTGCACTTGGCTCGCTGATGGGCTTCGTGGTGCGGCAGCAATTCGTTCATGCGTGCCGGCGGGCCGCCGGCGCTCCCATCGCTGCTCTCGGCGTCAGCGGCTTTGGGAGGGTATTCAGCGTCCGCCTTCGTGGTGCGGCAGCAATTCGTTCATGCGTGCCGGCGGGCCGCCGGCGCTCCCATTGCTGCTCTCGGCGTCAGCGGCTTTGGGAGGGTATTCAGCGTTCGTTCAGGTTCACCCCCACCGCCGAGGATCGACACAGGCAACCAACGGCCGCACCACCGACCCTCGGCATCGGCCCCTCGGGGGCCGAACAATCCCCAGCCCCAGGTGGAACCTGGGGCACCCAGCGCTCCGCGCTGGGCAGCCAGGGGTTGAAACCCCTGGCTACACGCCCGTCGCCCCCTTCGGGGGCTAGCCCCCGAAGGGGGCGGCCCCAGGTGGAACCTGGGGAGACTCGCGACTTCGTTTGATAAGCGATCGCTCTGCACGGTTGATCCTAAAGAGCGATCGCTTATCGTCGCCCCGTCGTGGGAAACGATCGCTTCACCTCGAGGGCTCATGGCACGCATGACCGGCACATACGAGCGCAGCACCGTCGCCGAGGAGTCGGTCGAGGCCTTCGTTCCCTGTCCGCCGCCGCCCAGGGAGCCGCCGCTCGATCTCGTCGGCGAACGCGCGCTCCTGCTGGCTCAAGCCAACGAGAGCATCCGCCTGCTCACCGTGAACCGGGTCATCGAGCTCCTCGACTGCTCGCGTCCCGCGGCGGGCAAGGCCGTGCGTGTGCTCGCGGCTGCGGGGATCGTACGGCGGCTCGACGAGCGTAAGAAGAACCGAACCGTCGTGTTCGAGGACTACCTTGCCCTCTTGAGGCAGGGGACGGAGCTCAGCTCATGACGTCGGCCGTGACCATCGGCGACGACTGGGTTGCCCGCCTCGGACCGCTGAGGCCACTCCACTTCGCGGGCGCCGACGAGGCCCGCGACCTTCCCGCGCACGTCCGCGCCGGAAGCGGCTTGCGGCGCTGGGGCGAGCACCTCGTCGTCGTGCAGGACGACGTGAACGCGCTGGCGCTGCTCGACGAGCGAACCGGCACCGTCGCACCCCTCGTGCTGCCGCCGGGCGCTGGCGGGCGCCGCCACTTCAGCGAACGCCGCGGCAACAAGGCGGCGAAGATGGACCTCGAGGCGTGCGTGGTGCTCCCGGACGGACGCTTGCTCGCCCTCGGCTCCGGCTCGACCCCGGCGCGCGAGCAGGTGGTCGTCGTGGACGCAGGCCACCACGTCCGCGTAGTCGACGCGGCGCCGCTCTTCGAGCACCTGCGGGCGCGACGCGACTTCGCCGGCTCGGAGCTCAACCTTGAAGGTGCCGTCGTGGTCGGCGGTCTGCTCCGCCTGTTCCAGCGTGGCAACGGCGCCGTCGTCGGCGGACATACCGCGGCCAACGCCGTCGGCGACCTCGAGCTCGGCGCTTTTCTGCGCTGGTTGGACCACGGCAACCCGTCGCCGCGGCTCGTCTCGGTTACGCGCGTCGATCTTGGCCAAGTGCGCGGCGTGCCGTTCGGCTTCACTGACGCAACCGTGCTCCCGGACGGCCGTGTCGTGTTTCTCGCGGGCGCCGAGGACTCACCCGACACCTACCGCGACGGCGACGTCCTCGGCGCGCGGGTCGGGCTCCTCGACGGCGACCACGTCATCCTCGCCGAGATCCTCGACGTGTCCGGCCGGCCTGCGTCGCTCAAGCTCGAGGGGGTGGAGTTCGTCGCGTTCACGCCAGCGGTCGGCATCGAACTCGTGGTCGTCGCGGACATGGACGACCCCGACGTGCCCGCGGTGATCGCCTCGCTTCAGTGGGGACCGCCATGACGCCCAACGCCTGGTGCCAGACCCTCGGCATCACGCCACCGACGCTCGAGGCGGTCGCCGGCCACCGCGAGGCGAACACGTTCGCGCTCTTACTCGTGGCGTTGCTCGAGCGCGGCGAGCCGATGCGGCTTACCGACGTGGCCGCCCGCTTCGAGGAGGCCGGCATCGCGGAGCGCTCGCGCGCGTTGCTGTCGCTGCAGCGCTGCAAGCCGGGGCGCCCGCCGCTCTACCGCGAGGGGGACCTCTACCACCTCGACCCGCACGACGACGAGCTCGACCTCTGGGTGTTCCGGCTCGGTTTGCGCCCACCGAAGGTCGCTCCGACTCCACCGAAGGTGGTCGAGGCCGCGCCGCTCCCAGGTTCCGAGACCACCCTCACCGTCGGCGAGCTCGACGAGGCGTGGAAGGACGCGAGCCTCTACAGCTGGTCGGCCCAGCGGCTGGCGGTCGCGGTGCTCGACGCCCATGGCGGGCCGCTCACGCCCGCCGAGGTCGTGGCGGGCGTCGCAGGGCGCACGAAGTGGCACGGGCTCAACGAGGACGCCGCGAAGTTCAAGCGGCGCGGCAGCGCCGTCGAGGTGCTCGCGGACGGCCGCTGGGCGATCGCCGCGGACGCGGGCCCCACCGTGAAGCAGGCGCGGGAGGCCGTGCGCGACCGCGTCGCCCTCGCGCATCGGCACGCGGCGATGGGCTCCGACCCCGCGGTGCTCGAGCAGCAACGCGCGGAACGGGAAAAGAAGCTCGCCGCACACAGGGCCGAGCTCGCGAGCCTCTCTCGCGCGCTCCTCGTCGCCTTCCCGCCGGCTCGTCCCGAGGCCGCGGCGCTCCTCGACGTCGGCGAGCACGAACTCACGACCTTCGTCGGTGACGAGCTCACCGCGCTGCCGTCGCGGCTCGCCGCGTACGACACTCTCGGCGGCGTCGACATCCGCGGCCTCTTGCGCACGCTCGACTTCGATCCCGGCGCGCGCCGGCTTGCCGAGCTCGGCCCGTCCCAGAAGACCAAGAAGCTCAACCAGCGCGGGCGCACGCTCAAGATCACGACCGCGCTGCTCGTGCAGGGCTCGTGCGGCATCGGCAGGCCCTTCGGCGACGGGAAGAAGCTTGCCGAATACCTGGCGAAGGGCGAGCTGACCAAGCTGCGCCGCCGGCTCGAGGCCGACGTGAAGTCGCTCTACGCCCTCTACGAGTACGGCCGGCTCCACGGCGTGGTGCGCCTGCGCTGGGGCTTCCTCGACGAGCGCATCCCGGCGCCGTGGGTCCACCGCGATGAGCCGGTGCTCTACGACTTGAAGAGGTCGGCGCTCACGATGAACGTGCCGCTCGAGGTCGTGCTCGGCAGCGCGCCGGGGTGGGGCGAGCCCTGGGCGCGCGCGCGCTTTGCGTACGTCGAGCAGGACGCGAATGGCTGGCGGACGTGGCTGGTCGACGAAGACGGCTTTCCGATCGATGAGGACGAGGTGCAGCGAGCGCGGCTGTCGGCAGCGCACCATTGAGGCCCACGACAAAGGTGCTCGCTGGCGTCGATTTTCCGCTCGCCGGACGTCCCACTCCCCAGAGCCAACCCCCATCACGCCTCTGGCGATGCTCAAATGGGCAGGTTGTTTTCTGACGACTCCTTAGGGTGTTGCCGGCATTCCTTCCACGCAGAGCACTTCTCCCTCGTGCGAGAACAAATGCTCTCTGGCCTCGTGGCAACTCACGCCACGATGGGCACCCGATGATCCGTCGCGTCGGTCAGAATCTCGAAGGCCGCCCGCTTGCTTGCCACCAGCGTGCGCGTCTTCTCGCCGCGCCGCTCCAAGGTCAGCTCGCACGTCGCGAGCTTCGAGTTCAAGCACGTCTTCGCGCCGCCTGGTGGGTTGGCGTAGCGCAGGCCGACGAACGCCTCTCGGGGCGCGTGGATATGTCCACGCAAGCGGGCGTCGTGGGTCTGCGAGTCGAAGCGCCAGTCGAAGGTCCGGTAGGTCCCCTTGGCCCTGACCGCCTGCACCAACGAATTGAGCGCGAGCTCTTGGCCCTCGAGTCGCAGGACCAGCAACGTCATCCACGGCGTCCACACGGGTCCGAGCTTGACTCGCGCCGTCGAGCACTCCAAGAAGGCGGTCGAATCCTGGTCGAAGCCCGCGACCTGACCCCAGGCGTAGCGGTCGGTGTGCTTGCTTCCCCAGTTGTGGTTCTGGCTGCCGACCCAGCCCTCGACCTCGACCCGCACGCCATCGACGTCGAGGTGCCCGCTGTAGAGGGCGTTGGGCGTCCCTACGAGCGCTTTGGCCTTGGGAAACCCCATCCGATACAGGCGCTCCGGCAACAGCAGTAGGGGACGTTCGTCGCCGCGGTACTGCAGCGACCAGCCGAGCTCGTGCGTCCCTTGCTTGGCCGAGCCCTCGAGGGCCCCGTCGCGCAGGGTTGCACCGGCGACCACCACGTCCAGTTGGCTCGTCGAGAACGTGCAGGCCGACAGGGGGCGCTCTTCCTTTACGGCCGTGATCGTCCCGCGCACGCCGTCGAAATAGATCGCCCAGAGCTCGCCGAGCGCGGCCCCGGGCTGTCCTTTCGGGCTAAAGAGGGTGTAGCGAATCCAGAACCCTCGCGGCTCGGTGGGGTGGTTGGCGCGCTGGAAGTAGCTCTCGTAGTGCCCCGCTTTGCTCTTTGCGTCGTAGCGGCAGCGATTCCACTCTGTGCGGCTCATCGGGCTCATCGGCTTCCCCCATGGTCTGGAGTGCCGGCCGTTTGGCGGGCACGACTGACGGTCTCGACTCTCGTTAGAGCGCCAGACTACGAGCTTCTCCGACGGCCGTCCATCTGGGCCACGCTCGGCGTGACCCGAGAGGTGACGAAGCATCGCAGGCAGGGCTCTGCCCAGGCGGGGCTCTGCCCTGACCCGCCAGGGGACTCGTCCCCCGGGCCCCCTTTTGCTTTCTTCCTTCTTGCAGTCAACCAGGCCAACGTGAAACGTTGGGTACCCTCGCCCACCTCAGGTGCGCGAGGGGGACGCGGCGGCGGCCTGCGCAGTGCGAAACATGACGACCTCGGTCTCGACCGACCCAGTTCCAGCTCGAGTTCGAATTGGGGTCGGTCTCGACCGACTCAGTTCCAGCTCGAGTTCGAATTGGGGTCGGTCTCGACCGACCGAATTTCAGCTCGAGTTCGAACCAGGGTCGGTCTCGACCGACCGATTTCCAGCGCGAGTTCGAATTGGGTCGGTCTCGACCGACCGATTTCCAGCTCGAGTTCGAACCAGGGTCGGTCTCGACCGACCCTCGTCCCCTCACTGCACGAAGCGGGGTCGGTCTCGACCGACTGGCGCGGAGCGCCAGCCAGGGGTTGGACATACCCGCTTCGCGGGGCGGGGACGCGGCGATAGGTCCCTGAAGTGCGCGGGGTAGAAGGCCGCGAATGTGTCGGAAGCAATCGCGCGGCGCGCCCGCCCGCCCTTGGTAATGTTAATGTTGTCTTGCGTTCGCTGGTTCAGCGGACGCATGGCAAGGCTACTCCCCCCGAATTCCCCATATAGTAGATGCCACCCGTTTGTAGTTGGGGTACGTCCAACCCGGTAATCCGACCGCGAAGAACGGGATAGGGATTCGAACGCCATATGCCGCGGTCGGATTACCGCTTATTGTTTCAACCCCTGGCCGGGCGGTTTGCGGCCGACGCCGGTCGTGGGCAACGGTTTCATCCCCTGGAGCCGTCGGTCCGCGGCACCGCATGGCGTCCGCCGAGAGCGACGACGAGCGCTCCAGCCGGATAAGCCCCAGATGGTCGGGCGGAGCCCTGTTGCAGGGAGTCTCAGAGAAGACTATCTAGTGCTCGTCGTCCAACGCGCCCCCTCGAAGCAGCATCTCTTGAACGCCAACGTCCCAGACCCCGACGCCGAAAGCGAAGAGTCCACTGAGAGCGCCCCCGCAGGCGGCTCAGAGGCGGCCGCGGAGGGAGAGCCTTTGCCGGCCGCGGCTTTGGGCTCCGAGGAGCCTGCGGGCGGCGTCGAAGCGGTGACCGAATGGGAGGGCGACGACGACTTCGAGTGGCCCGAGTACATCGGCGAGACGCGGGAGCGCAAGCCTTGGCTCGCCGTGCTCATGACGCTGATGTCGCCGGGTCTGGGCTACGTCTACCTGGGCCGCTTCGCCACGGGGATGGCCGTCAACATCGCGTTTCTGGCCAGCCTGTCCGGCTTCATCATTCTATGGACGGTGCTCAAGTTCTTTCCCTTGCCGCCGCTGCTGGTGCTGATGGGCGGCTGGACCCTCCTCGAGAGCCTGCTCGTCCACGACTTGTTGGGGCGCATCAGAAGGCAGCGCCCATACGTGCTGCGCCCCACCAACCACCTCATCGTCTACTCGGCGGTGCTCATCTTCACCTTCCTCGTGCCGACCTACCTCACCATCGACTGGTCGTTGCGCTATGTCTGGCAGCGAACGTGGGCCGGGTCGGACGCCATGGCGCCGACGACGGTCGCAGGGGATCTCATCCTGGTGGACCGGACGGCGTTCATGCGCCGCTCGCCGGGCCGCGGCGAGCTCGTGCTCATCGACGAGCCCGAAAGCAACTTTGTCAGCGCGGGCATGTACTTCGCCCGCGTGGTCGCGGTGGGCGGCGATCGGGTGCACATGGAGGGCAACCTTCCCTGGGTGAACGGTGTGCAGCTCGAACAGCGAGTGCACGCCGAGACCGAAGCCCTGACGAAGGCCCTCGGAGAGCCGCGCCGCGTCTCCGAGAGCGAGTCCGTCCCGGTGGTCGAGGCTCCGTACGGCGTCAAGGTCAAGGGGGAAGGGGAACCCAAATACTGGTACCTCATCAACCTGCCTACGCGCCCCGTCATCGAACCCACCGAGCCGGTCAGCCTCGCGGACCGAGAGCTCTTCGTCCTCAGCGACAATCGCACGGTCTCGTTCGCCGACCCCAACACGCGCCAGGGCGGTCGGGTCATCCAGCGGGAGTGGGTCGTGGGCAAGCCGCTCTTCGTCCTCTTCTCGGTCGCTGCGGACGGCGAATATCGCTGGGATCGAGTGGGCATCCGGCTGCGTTGAGCGAATTCGCTAGGGGTTCTTGAGTCTCTTCGGGGCGACGAGTGCCTTTGGCCAACCCAACACCACCGCTCCAGCCGCCCCCGTCCTCAGCCCAACGGCGGCGACCAGGCTGGTGGCGAGGTTAGGGCTGCTGCCGTTCTGGTAGCGGAACATCACCACGAAGCCGAGGTCGCGCTCGGTCTCGACGCCTTCGATCTGGATGGTTTCGATCTTGTTCAGAGCGCAACCCGAGATCAGCTCAGAGTCGAGCGCATCGACGGAGACAACGGCGGCCCGCAGTTGGCCACTGGTCTCTAAGGTTGCGCGGATCGACAGGGCGCCTTGTCGTCGCCCACTGCGGCACAGCGCCGCTTGATAACACGGCAGGATCATCGACTCGAGCTCGTACTTGAGGCGACTTTGCAGGTGTGGCTCGGCGTCGTCGGTGGGGCTCTCGTCGAGCAAGTCGATGCGGGTCACTTCGACCTGTGGCTCGCCGCCGTCGTGGGCTCCGACGAGATCTTTCAGACGCACGTCTCGCTCTTCGGCCAACGAGGTCTGCATCGAACAGACGACCTCGTCGGTGCCCAAGTGCACGAGCGAGGCCCTGAGCAGCTCGCCGGACAGGGTCAGGTGGTCGGCCTCGCCGGAGCAGAAGGGACGTGACGGGTCCGACGCGGAGACCCACTGCACCTCGAGCTCGAGGCCCAAGAGCTGGGCCGCGGCGGCCAGGGAGACCTCATCGCTAGCCTCGATACCGCAGTCCAAGTGGATCGCGCGCCCGATGGACAAGTAGAGCCCGTCGGTGACCATGAACTCCGCCGGATCAGGGACCACGACGAGCCCGAAACGCTCGTCGACCTCGAGGGAGTACGTCCCCGGCTGCAAACGCACGGTGTAGGTCTCGAGCAGGAGCTGCGTGCGCGTCCCCGAATAAGAGCGCCGGGACACGCTCACCATGAAGTCCGAGGTGCCGAGGATGCCAGTCGCGCGGCTCACGTCCTCGCCGGTCATCTCGTCGACCGGCTCTGAGAACAGGCAAAGCTCCTGGGCTTGCGCGCTGCTCTGCAGGTTTGCCTCGGCGAAAGCGTCGGCTGTGGTCGAGACCACCAACAGGACCAAACCCAGCGAACACACCCCCTTGCAGGTCGAGGCCACAGCCCAACGGCGCCCAAGCGAGTCGGACGGCGAGAAACGGAGCGGGTTGGCGGCGATAGGGGTCATTGGGATTCGCGTGACGTCTTCTGGTGAGGGTTCGAGGCCGCGGGCCACTGATATCACGCGCCGCGCCGAGAGACACTTGGATTGCCGAGCACTGAGCCCGACTCGCGAGGTGCACTCCAAACCCCAGCACCCCGACGGCACATTCCCTACGGCTGAGCTGCGCTGTTGCGTCGAGTCTGGGTGGCAGGTAGAACTGCCGCGTTGGGTGCCCGCTTCACGGTGAACGGGCTGAACCGCTCGTCCGTTACGCAGGGCCCTCTCTTCATGTCCACCCAGACCGCTCCAGCCAAGTCCGGGGCCTTCGGTAAAGCGAAGGGAAGCATCGAGCTCATTGGGAAGAACTTCACCGCCGTCGTCGAGGGGCTGGGCAACTTCTGGCTGCTCTTCTTCACCATGCTGAGCTGGATGTTCCGCCCCCCTTACCGCGTCCGGCAGCTCTTCCTCTCCATGGACTTCGTCGGGTTCGGCAGCCTGTTCATCGTCCTGCTGACGGGCTTCTTCACCGGCGCCGTGTTTGCCTACCAGAGCGCCTACGCCTTTCGGCTCTTTCGTGGAGAGACGCTGGTCGGCGCCACCGTCGCCCTCGCCGTGACTCGTGAGCTGGGCCCCGTCCTCACCGGGCTGATGGTCGCCGGACGAGTCTCGAGCGCCATGGCCACGGTCATCGGCACCATGCGCGTCACCGAGCAGCTCGACGCCATGAAGACCATGGCCGTCAACCCCGTCCAGTACCTCATCGCCCCAAGAGTTCTGGCGACCTTCCTCCTCATGCCGATCCTCTGCCTACTCTTCGACTTCGTCGGCATCATCGGCGCCTATGTCGTCGGAGTCGGGCTGCTCGACATCGACTTTGGCCCCTTTGACCGACGGGTTCGCGACCTCGTGCAGGTCGCAGACATCCTCAACGGCGTCACCAAAGCCGCCGTCTTCGGCATGCTCCTTTCGTTCATCGGCTGCTACAAAGGTTTCAACGCCAAGGGCGGCGCCAAGGGCGTCGGCGAGGCCACCACCTCGGCCGTCGTCACCAGCTCCATTACCATCCTCATCGTCGACTATTTCCTCACCGTTTTGATGTGGTGAGCTTCTTTCCTTGGCGTGTTCTGGGCCCTTGGGCATTGACCAAAGACAAGGCCACAGGTAGGAAGTCCTCTGTCTGGCATTTTTCGGGAGTTCGATGCGAAAGAGTTTTCTCACACCGTTCAAGGTCGGCCTGGTCGTGCTGGCCGGCATCATCGTGGCGGTGGTGATGATCTCGCGCGTCGGCTCGAAGTGGGGCTCACAGGGCGAGACCTACTCCATTCATGCCTATTTCGACGACGTCACGGGGCTCGCCGAGAAGTCCCAAGTTCGCATCGCCGGCATCGCCGTCGGCGAGATCGAGACCATCGAGCTCGTCAACAACCGCGCCAAAGTCACGCTGCGCATCCTCACGAATGTCGAGCTCTTCGAGGGTCTCCCCCTGCCCTCTGGCACCTACATAGACGGCGCGACGATCTCGAAGAAGCTCTCCTCCCTTCTGGGAGACTACTACATCGAGATCACCCCCGGCCTACAGGGCGCTCTGCTCGAGGACGGCGACGAAATCAAAAATGTCGTGCAGGGAGGCGGGCCCGAGGCCATCCTCAATGAGGTCGAGAAGATCACCCGTGACGTGTCGGACATCACTGGGTCCTTGTCCGACGTCTTCGGCGGCGACGAAGGACGCGCCCGCTTGGACGCCATCTTTCGAGACGTCGAGGACACCTCCTCGACCATTCGAGAGCTCGCCGTGCAAAACAGCGAGCGGTTGGACCGGATCATCGACAACGTCGAGAAGCTCACCGCCGATGCCCGCATCATCCTGCAGTCTGGCGGCGAAGATGTGGACACGATCCTCGCCAACGTGAGGGAGGTCTCCAGGGAGCTCAAGGTCATCGTCGCCCAGGCCGGAGGCCGCGTCGACCAAGGTTTCAACGACGTCGACCGCACCTTGGCGAGCGCCCAACAGGCCATCGAGAAGCTCGACCGCTCTTTGGCCAATATCGAGACGGTCACCGAGGGCATGCGCGACGGCAACGGCACCGTCGGCCACATCCTCACCGATGACACCATCGCGCTGCAGGCCGAAGAGCTCCTAGGCGACACCCGAGAGCTCGTCGCCTCGGCTTCCGAAGCGGTGGACTCGGCGAACGCTGTCCTCGGCTCGATCAGTCGCCTCGACACCATCGTCGACCTGCGCAACGACTACATGGTGGGCTTCAACGCCTTCAAGAACGTCTTCTCCTTGAAGCTGCAACCCAAGCCCACCAAGTGGTACGTCATCGAGCTCATCCGCGACCCAAGAGGCAAGACCTCGACCGTGCGCCGCACCACCGATGGCACAGGCGAGCAGCCCGTCTTCGAGGTGGTCACCGAGACCGACGCTGGCTTCAAGTTCAGCTTCGAGTTCGCGGGGCGCTACGAGTTCATCGCGGGGCGCTTCGGGCTCATCGAGAACACCGGGGGCATCGGCGGGAACCTCTATTTCGTCGACGACAACCTGGAGCTGATCGTCGACCTCTTCGACTTCGGCTTTGGCCCCTATCCCAGGGCGCGCGCCTACGGTCTGCTTTACTTCGATATGTTCATGCCTTGGCAGTGGTCCGAGCACCTCTACCTGTCCGGAGGGGTGGACGACCCGTTCAACGACGGGACGAGAGACTACTTCGTCGGCGCCGGTTTCAACTTCAACGACGAAGACCTCAAGGGGCTGCTGACGGTCGCGCCGACGCCTTCCCTTTAGAATCTGTCCGGGCGCAGCACGCTGCGCCCCTACGCCCCCTACGCCCCCTGGGTTCGCGGCCGGGAAGCCACCCAACGTCGCTCCTCATGAGCTCACACCCCCGGCAGCAAGCTGCCGGGGGCTAAGGCTGTGTCGGCGCTCCGCGCCTCGAGCGAGGGGGCTACCGTACCCCCGGCAGCAAGCTGCCGGGGGTCTGGAGTTTGTACACTTGTGGGATCGCGCGGGCGGGCGTCGGTTGCCCAAGGTTGCACCTTGGGCTGGGGAATGTTCGGCCCCCGAGGGGCCGATGCCTCGGGCTATGCCCTCGGCGGCTTCGACATCGCTTGAAGTGTGGCCGTGGAACTCTGGGCT
>Ga0210044_10002426_pt1 | contig 27801 bp, 21 predicted proteins | sample CryGey13umfilter_2_FD_183959 | JGI IMG/M metagenome (GOLD analysis project Ga0210044, IMG submission 183959) | Groundwater microbial communities from aquifer in Utah, USA - Crystal Geyser 4/9/14 3 um filter (SPAdes) (version 2) | ecosystem: Environmental > Aquatic > Deep subsurface >... | reverse complement strand
CCTGACGCAGGGTGTCCCGGGCCAGCCTGAGGTTCACGTCGTTGTCCTCCACCACCAGCACCGTGCCCTCCGTCCCACGCACGGGGGTGTGATCGTCCAGGAATCCGCCTGAGGTGATCACGCCGTGCACCGCACGCACCAGCACGTCCCGCCGCACCGGCTTGGTCAGCACGGCGTTGACCCGCAGATCCTTGCTGCGCTGCACCTCTTCGGCATCGGCCGAGGAGATCATCAGCACCAGCGGCAGCTGCTCCAGCGTTCGGTTGGATCGGATCATGGCGATGGTGGCGAATCCGTCCAGGTCCGGCAGGTTTGCGTTGAGCACCACGGCATCGTATGCCGGATCGTCGAGCAGGTTGCGGATCGTCTCCACACCACCGCTGGTGAGCTCCACCTCGGCCCCCGCATGTTCCAGGTACTCCCGGATCAGCTGGCGGTTGGTCGCGTTGTCGTCGGTGGCCAGGATCCGCTTGCCGCCGAGCATCGGCTCCTCGACCCGGGCCGGTTTGCTGCTGGCCGGGAGCGGCAGCTCGAAGCTGAAGGTGGTTCCGATCTGCTCGTGAGACTCCAGCTGGAGCACGCCCCCCATCAGCTCCACCAGCTGCCGGGCCACCGTGAGGCCGAGTCCGCCCCCGGAGGAGCGCCGCCAGCGCACCGCCGGATCATGGGCCTCACGCCCGAGGATCTGGTCCACCTGCTCGGCCCTGATACCGACGCCGGTGTCGCGCACCGCGAAGTGCAGCTGCTCGCTGGTTCCGCGGGTCACACGTACGTCCACCTCACCCTTGTTGGTGAACTTGATCGCGTTGTCGATGAGATTGATCAGCACCTGCCGCAGGCGCTGCGAATCACCACGCACGACGGATGGAGTTCCGGGCGCGACATGGCAGAACAGATCGATGCCCTTGGACGTGGCCTGGTTTCCCATGATGTCCGCCAGTCCCTCGACCGCCTCCACCAGATCGAAGTCCAGCTGCTGCAGATCCAGGTCTCCCAACTCGATCTTGGACAGATCGAGCAGATCGTTCAGGCGCGCCTGCAGCGTGTCACCGCTCTCCTTGATCGCCGCCACGTACTCCTGCTGTTCGGGGGTCAGATGCGTCTGCTCCAGCAGCTCCGACATGCCCAGCACACCATGCAGCGGTGTACGCAGATCATGGCTGATGCTGGCGACGAACGCGCTCTTGGCCCGGTTCGCATCCTCGGCGTGCTGCCGCGCCAGCTTCAGCTGCTCCTCGGTCTGCTGCCGCGTGGAGATGTCGCGGGCGATGCTCAGCAGCGCGGGGCGACCCTGCCACTCGAAGCTCCGAATCGTGGCTTCGATCCAGACCCAGTGCCCCTGCTGGTGCCGGGTGCGAAACTCCTCCCGGGACCCCTCCGGCGGGGGCTCCGTCCCCTCCCGCATCCGCACCATGTCGTCCGGGTGGATGTAGTCCCGGCGGTGGGTGCCCTCGATCTCCTCGGCGTCGTAGCCCAGCAGACGCTTCACGCTGGGCGAGATGTAGAGGTATCGTCCCTCGATATCCTCCACCGTGATCACGTCCGATGAGTTCTCCGCCAGCAGGCGATAGAACGCCTCCGACTCCAGCATCGTCTGCTGCGCCAGCACCTGACGGGTGGTGTCCCAGATCGCGATCAGGATGCCCCGCCGCTCGCCCTCCACCACCGGGCTGACCAGCCGGGCAGAGTAGTGTCGCCGCCGGCCCTGGATGCTGAGCCGGTAGTTCACCGTCTGCGGTAGCCCCGTCGCCGCCAGCGAACGGCTCGCCACATCCATCGCCCGGGCCACCTCGTCGGGAAACGCATCGTCGAGGGTCTTGCCCACCAGCGCATGGCACCCGGAGGGCAGCATCTCCTCGCGTGGACAGTGGACTCCCGTCACCCGCCCTTCCCGGTCGAGGAACAGCACACACTCCTCGAGAGACTGGACCAGCGCCTGGAACACCGGGCTGTCCCACAGCTCGGTCATCTTCCACCTCCTTCACCCCCAGCGTCACAGCCCGAGGCGGTGCATCTTCTTGGCCAGACCCTGCCGGGTCAGGCCGAGCTCCCGGGCCGTGGCAACCTTCCCACCCCCGTGGCGCCCGAGCGCGGCCTCGATGATCTGCCGCTCGACACGATCCATCTGGTCCCGTAGCGCGGACGGTGCATCCACCTCTCCCATCGCGGCGGGCCCCGCCGGGAAGATCTCCTCGGAGAAGAGATCTGCCGTCAACGGCTCCCCTGGTTCCACGCGAACGACTGCCCGTTCGATCTCATTCGCCAGCTCCCTGATGTTGCCGGGAAAGCCGTATTGCTGCAATGCCTGGAGCACCCGGGGGGCCAGCGGTCCCGGGACCTTGCCCACCTGTGAAGCATAGCGCCGGATGAACAGCCGGCACAGGGGCTCGATGTCCTCCGTGCGCTGACGCAGCGGAGGGAGCATGATGGGGAACACTCGCAGACGATAGAACAGATCCAGACGGAACCGACCCTGCTCCACCAGCGCGGCCAGGTCCCGGTTGGTGGCGGCGATGATGCGCACGTCCACCTTGCGCTCCAGGACCTCGCCCACCGGCTTGACCATCCCCTCCTCCAGAACCCGCAGCAGGCGGACCTGCACCGCCCCCGGGGTCTCTCCGATCTCGTCCAGCAGTACGGTGCCCCCCTCGGCCATCTCGAACACGCCTTTGCGGCTGGCGGTGGCGCCGGTGAAGGCGCCCTTGCGGTGTCCGAACAGCTCGCTGTCCAGCAGGGTCTCGGTCAGGGCCCCGCAGTTGACCGGAACCAGCAGACCCCTGGCCCGGGCGCTGTTTCCATGCAACCAGCGAGCGGCCACCTCCTTGCCGGTGCCAGTCTCACCCTGGATCAGCACCGTGACGTTGGTCGCTGCCGCGCGTCCCAGATCGTGCATCACGCCCTGCATCGCCGGGCTGACCGCCACCATCTGCACCTCGGGCTGGGCGCTTCGCCGCAGCACGGCGTTCTCCTCCCGCAGTCGCTGCTCCGCCAGCTGCAGCCGGGTGATCAGGTCGGCCCGCTCCAGCGCCACCGCTGCGTGGTGCGCCAGCACCACCGCCAGGTCCAGGTGCGCCGCCTGCAGGCTGGCACCGGGACCGCAGTTGATCTGCAACACTCCCGCGGTCTCGCCCTCGCCCCACATCGGAGCAGCGATACCGCTGCCCACGCCCTGGTCCACCAGCGTGTCGGCCGGCAGCGAAGCATCACCGTGCTGACCGAACAACAACGCGACCTCGCCCGCCAGCACCTGCTCACAGATCGCCGTGTCGGGCAGACGCGAGATCCCCGCGCCGCAATGGGCCTCCGCACGCATCTGCAGCACGCCGCCCGGCCCACGCACAACCACCAGCACGTCCGCCGCACCCGGGATCGCATTCAGCGTGGCCTCGGTCACGCGGGCCAGGATCTCGTCGCGGTCCCGCGCCGCACCCGTGGCCTCCACCAGGCGAACGATGGCCTGCAGCGCGTCGGAGCCACGCAGCCGCTGGCTGATGGCGAGGGTGTCGCCGCGCCCCCGGGTCACCACCGCCACGGTGTCATGGCCCCACTGTGCGGGCACGACCTCCCGCTTGAGCTCGACCTGCAACCGAACCGGGTGCTCGATGTCACCCAGCACCAGCAGATCCCCGGACTCCAGCTCGATCTCCGTGGCGCCGCGCGGTCCCAGCAACAGGGGCTGGTCGTGGCGCCGCACCAGCGAGCCGTTGGTGCTGCCCAGATCAGTCGCCTCGTAGCGCCCGGATCGAAAGCGGATGGTCAGGTGGCGGGACGAGATGTGCGCCACGGGCAGGACGAGATCGTTGCCCTCCACCCGCCCGACGGTCAACGATCGCTCGCCGAAGACCCAGCTTTTGCCCGCCGCCATTGGTGTGGCGGCCGGAACACAGAGCTCGTCCAGCAGCGTCAGGATCAGTTGCATCGCCATCTCACTTGCACGGGGTGAGACAGACCCCTGCAATCCAGGTGAACCCTCCGGTGACCTCGATGCCCACGGTGAGCGAGGCCCCATCCGGGCTCACCGCGACCATCCGGGCCTGCTCCGGCCCACGTCCGGCGACGAACGACTTGCCCGGTCGACGGGCCGGATCGGCGTTCGTCGGATCCATGCGCCACACCTCGGCCCCGTCCACCACGAACAGCTGGTCTCCCAGGACGGCCATCAGATCGTGGGCCGTGGTCTTGCTGTCGAAATGCATGGGAACGATCGTGCTCAACGCGCCGCCCGCACCGAGCGGCGCCATGGCCACGCCCGATGCGCTCAGGGCATAGACCCGGGAGCTCTTGGCCTCCACCACCGGGTTGCCCAGCAGCGGCTGTCGGGTGTCGAGGAGCGCGATGGAGGCACACTGCGGCGGCACCGCGGGCAGCGTGGAGCCCAGCGTCAGACATGCGGCGACGACACGCACCAGCACCCCCTGCGGCTCACAGGACGCACCTGGTGCGCAGGGCAGGTCCAGGTTGCAGGAGAGGTAGGTGCTGGCGAGCGCGGCCGCGTTGCTCGGCTGGTGATGAGCCATGCCGATGCACGCCGCTCCACCCGCCGGCCCGACCGCACCGTCCAGCGTGAGCAGTCGCGTCCCGGTCACCTGACCGGCGCTGTCGAACCGAAACCGCAGCAGCTGGCGCCGCAGCAGCAGCTGGCCCGTGTCCGCCGACGGCTCGAGCACGATCTCCACCGGCTCGGACAGCCCCGCGGCCAGCTGGGCGTCGAACTTTAGCTTCTTCGGCACGCCCAGCCCGACGCCCGAGGCGGGGGGGGGCGTGTAGAGCACCACCTCGGCCCGGCCTCCGACGTCCAGCAACACCAGCACCGTGCCCCCCACCACCGCCAGCGCCACCGGATCGCCCGTGAGCGCCACCATCCCCTTGGTTCCGGCCTGCGCCTGCTGGTCCAGCAGCAGCAGCACCGGCACGATGCTGGCCGTGCTGCCGTCGCTGGACTTGGTGAAGGCGCGCCCCAGCAGGTACTGCCGGGGTCCATCGAACGCCTGGTCCACCAGCTGGTAGATCACCGGCGCGAGCCCCGGCACCTTGTTCGAGATCTCGGTGATGCTCTCCGGCGCGCTGCGCAGCACGGCGAACAGATGCGCGTACGTCACCCGTGCCCCGGCGCTGGTGAGCTCCACCTCGCCCAGGGCGGACCCGGCGCTCACCATGCCAAAGGCGATGGTGCTGTCGGCGATGAGGTTGTCCAGCGCCTGCCCCCCGACCTTCACCTCCGGCCTGTCCAGCGGCGCCGAGGCCTTGATCATCACCGCGCCATCGACCGGCGCGTAGCCCGGCTCCACGCGCTGGATCACCAGCGCCCGACACTGACCCTCGGCCAGCAGCGGATCGGTGCAGCACTGGTACAGCTCGAGGCCGTCCTCCAGCCCGTCACCGTCGGTGTCCACGTCCGCCGCATTGGTCTTGAGCGCCTGTTCGTCCTGGTCCGGCAGCCCGTCGCCATCCGTGTCGCAGCTGGAGTCGCAGCTCTGCTCGACCAGCTGGACCGTGGCCGACGGGTTGTCGCCACGCTCGATCGTGACCGTGGTGCTTCCCTTGAGCACCACCCGACCGTGTTCGTTGCCAGCCTCCACCTCCAGCGTGCACTCCCCCAGCGGCACGTCACCCAGGCTGACGCTGGAACCGTCGACCGCCGCCGTCCGCTCGTGGGTTCCATCGTCACACACGGCGCGCACCGTCAGATCGGTCGCCCGACGTGGATCTTTGGCGCACACGATGGCCGGACTGCGCTGCGGCGGCACCAGATCCAGCGTGAGAAATCCCACCGTCTCCGAGCAGCCCACGAGGCACGCGAGCAGGGACAGCACCAGAGCGCACGGACTCGGAGAGCCACTCTGGAGTGCGGAGTGGAGCACGCCCGTGGGCGCGCGCATCACCTGCCCCCTGGAGGATTCAATGCCGGTGGGACTCCGACGCTGACGCGGGCGGTCTCGTCCCGCGTGAAATAGGCCGCCAGACCGATGCCCCCCGCCGCCACCACCACGCCGGAGGCGATGGCCCAGACCCACCATCGCTTGTACCACGCGGTGGGTCCCGGCGACGGTGCGGCCCGGGGTCCACCCGTGACCTTGATCGTGATCGGCGCCGTGCTGCTTCCCTTGAGTCCGGGGCCGTTGCCCAGCGCGTCCCAGGCCTCGACGTAGTACTCCACCCCGGGCCGCATCACCGCCAGCGTCGGGATCGTCGCCACGTACCGCCCGCGGCCGGCGGGCTCCAGACGCACCAGGGAGAAGCCACGATCGCCCCGGGTGCGGTAGTTCAGCACCAGGCGCTTGACCCCCGACAGGTCACTGGCCTGCACCACGATCTCCAGCGGACTGCCGTACTTCGCGCCCGGGGGCGGCGAATGGACCAGGGTCGGGGGATCGTGGTCCAGGGCCCGGACCCGGGCCCGGAACCGACGACGCGCCTGAGACAGCGCCGCCGCGATACGCGGCGCCGGCGCCGACAGCTGCAGGTCGGGGTTGATCACCAGGGCCCGTTCGAAGGACTCCACCGCGGCCTCGATCTCACCGTAGGCCACCAGGACGAACGCGAGGTAGGTGTGGGCCTCCTGCGCCGTGCGCGAGCGCTCCTGCCCGACATGGCCCAGGATCTCCTTGAGCAGGGTCCGGGCCTGTTCGAACTCGCTGCGCTGGTAGTGCTGGACGGCCTGGGCCAGCAGGTCCCGCATCCGCACCACGCGCACCGCAGAGGGGCCATCGGAACCAGCGTCAGGGGCCCCGGCGTCGGCGGGACCATCGGCCCGGGCATCGACGCTCAGCAGCAGAGCCATGGCACAGACCCACACGTACAGCAGCTTGGACATTGAATGCTGGATATACCACGTATCGAGCGAATCCGTCACCGGGGGCACAGCGGGGGGCGACGTGGTGCGGCGAGCGAACAGGGGCGGCTACTCGAGGTTGGCGCTGTCGTCTGCGCCGTCATCCGGCGCCGCGGGCAGCGGTCCACCGGGGGGCAGCGGGGGCAGCGGGGGCAGCGGCATGCACACCGGCGGCGCACAGACACCGATGCAGTTCATCGAGGGCTGGCAGTTGGGCAGCGGGGGACAGAGGTCGCAGAACATGCCCTGTGGGCACTGCCCCATCTTGCACGGCACGACCTTCACCGGCACGCAGATGCACTGGTCGGGGGGCTGAATGAAGCCCGGGGCGCAGGTCACCTTGCACAGCGGGCAATCGGCGCGCCACACACCGACGAAGTTGCCGTCGCCGGGCAGGCACTTCTGGGCGCCGGATGCGCTGGCCGTACACTTGGCCGGTCCGTAGGCGCCCATCAACACGCCACGCGCCCCCTGCTTGTCGAACCAGTGCCCCTTGAAGAAGCCCTTGCCGTAGCGACCCTTGATCAGGCCGACGAACTTGCCCGCCTTGGACACGTACTTGCCGAACAGCACATGCTGGCCAGCCTTGTTCACGCCGTAGAATCCCTTCATGTGCCCCATCACCTTGCCACCAGCACCCGCCCACTTGCCGTGGAACAGTCCGACCCCCGGTTTGATCGACTTCCACTGGCCCTTGAGCACCCCGTGGGGGCAGGGCGGCGGCAGCGGCGGCGCGTTGGGGTCCGGAGGCAGCTGGCCCGCCAGCGTATCCATCTCGGCTGGCAGCTCGGGGATGTCGAGGTTGGGCTCCAGGTCGAGCTCGTCCAGCTCCATCATCCCGAAGGCCGGCAGCTCGTCGGTCATCTCCAGCCCACCGGTGTCCGACAGCTCCAGTGACTCCTGGATGCTCGCCGTCGTGTTCTCGTCGTCGGTCTGTTGCCCACCACAGGCGACCAGGACCAGACCCAGCGACAAACTGGCGAGCAGCATCCAATGCATCCGTGTTCTCATCTGTTTCCTCCTGAAGGTTGCGTTGCCAAGCTCTGTGTCGACCTGGGTTATTACAAGGCGCGTGCCACATCAGGCGGCGGCAAGAACACCCGGGATTCGAGCCGTCACTGAAGTCGCGAGGGAAACGCGAGTTGTCGCCCACCCCGCGAGGCTCCCCACGATGCATCACAGCACACCGACAATGCAGCGGTTTCCGTGCGCGCAACGATGGTTGCTCCCCATCGACCACGACAGTTGCATCCACGAGGAACTGTGGCGACACTCCCCCACCGGATGCCCAGAACCCACTCCCAGTTTGGCCCGTATCAGCTGCTCTACCCCCTTGGCGCCGGGGGCATGGGTGAGGTGTTCCTCGCCCGCCACCAGGGCGAGCACGGCATTCAGCGCATGGTCGCGATCAAGCTCATGCTCGCCCGTCAGCGCCATCGCCAGCACAACGTCGATCTGTTCCTGGACGAGGTTCGCATCGCGTCCCAGCTCAACCACGGCAACATCGTGCAGGTCGTCGATCATGGATTGATCGACGACCAGTACTTCATGGCCATGGAGTATGTGCACGGCGAGAACCTGCTCGAGGTGATCAACCGTCTGTACGATCATCAGGAGCCGATGCCGCTGGATCTGGCGCTGCACATCGGCAGCGGTATCTGCCAGGGCCTGAGCTACGCCCACGCCAAGAAGAGCATCGACGGTCGCCCGCTGGGGATCGTGCACCGCGACATCAGCCCACACAACATCATGATCTCGTTCGAGGGCGAGGTGAAGATCGCCGACTTCGGCGTGGCGCGCGCCGCGGAGCAGACGCACGAGACCGTGGGCGGCGAGCTGAAGGGCAAGCTGGCCTACATGTCCCCCGAGCAGGCCTTCGGTCGGCCGCTGGACCAGCGCTCGGACCTGTTCTCCCTGGGCACCCTGCTGTACGAGGTGGTGAGCGGACGCGGCCCGTTCCTGCGCGACAACCCCATGGCGACGCTCGAGGCCGTGCGGGCGGCGCAGGTGGTGTCGCTGGCAGCCGTACGGCCCGACCTTCCCGGTGAGGTGGTGGAGCTGATCCATCGAGCCCTCGCTCCACGCCCGGAGAACCGACCCGACACGGCGCGCACCATGTACGAGGAGCTGCAGCGTATCGCGCGGCTGCACACCATGTCGGTCAGCGCGTTCGACCTGGCCGATCTGATGGCTGAGCTGTTCCCCGAGAGCCGCCCCGAGGCGACCACGGATCAGGCCGGCGCCACGGCGGTGGGCCGCCGCGCCGACGCAACAGCTCCCGACGTGGAACAGCTCGAACAACGGACCGTGCACTACCTGCAGCAACGTCGCCCTCAACCCCCGGCTCCTTCCGGCGACGGCGAGACGGCGGCGGTGGTGCAGCAGGTCCACCGTCGACGCGGGCTGTGGGTCGCGGGGGCCTCGGCGCTGCTGCTGGTGGCGGCTGGCTGGTTCGGTGTGCGCCTGTGGTCCGCCAGCGACGCGCCGACGATGGACGGCGGGGCCGCACCGGACGTCACGACGCTGGACGCCTCGCTCCGCGACGTGGCCGTCCACCCGGACCGCGGGCGACCGTCACCCGACAGCCACATCGCGGGTCCGTCCGCGGCGCGGCTCGTGGTCCGCAGCCACCCCATCGGGGCGTGGGTCACCGTCGGCGGACGACACCTTCCCGGCACGACGCCGCTCAGGGCCACGGTCCCCGCCGGGCGCCAGACCTGCACCGTCGGCCTCGCGGGCCACGAGAGCCTGCACCAGACCATCGTGCTGCGCTCCGGACAGACCTTCACCCTGCAGGCGACGCTCCAGCCCCTGCCGGCCCGGCTGGAGGTCACCTCGACCCATGGCTGTCGGGTCCAGATCAACGGCAAGACCGTGGGAGCCACACCGCTGCAGGGCCACACGGTGGCCCCCGGACGGCTCATCGTGGGATGCATCGATCCCGCGTCCGGCCTGCTCGATCTTCGACGCACCACCGCGACCCCGGGTCAAACCGTGCGGCTCCGCTTCCGCTTCGGCTCGCTGGCGGTCAACGTTCAACCCTGGGCCCAGGTCAGCATCGACGGTCGAGGGCGAGGCCCCACCCCGCTGATGCTCCTGCTGCCAGTGGGGGATCACCGCGTGACGCTGAGCAACCCGCAGCAGAACCTCACCGGCCAGCGGACCGTCGAGATCCGCGAGTCGGCCACCACGCGCATCAGCAGCTGGTGATGCGGGCCACGGGCACCAGCGTCGCCTGCTCGCGGTAGGCCGCGCCGGCCACGGTGTGGATCGTGTGCGCCAGCACCGCCCGGTGGGGCGCCGGACCCACCGTGGGGAGGCTGCACGCCTGATGCACGACATCGGGCTCCGTGGTCACGACCCACCCTTGCTGCCGCCCGCGACGAACCCGTTGCAGCCAGCGCCAGCGTTGAACACGGCGCCAGGGGCTCCACGACGCGATGAGCATCCCGCTGGCGGCTCCCGCGGCCAGCGCGGATAGTCCGATCCGGGCTGCGTCTTTCATCGTGTGTTCCTGCCATGGCAACGCCAGGATCGCCGTCGCGCCGACGCCGCAGATCCCCATCAGCCACAGCCCGACCTTGACCTTGAAGCGGTCTCCACCATCCCACGCGTTCTGCAGCCGCAGCAGCGCGACAAGCGGCAGCAGGTAGATCGCCGAGCACAGCAGACCCAGCGGAGCCCCCACCACCACGCCGATGACTCCGCCGACGACCACGAGACCAAGGCCGCCAGGCATGAAGGCGGACAGGACCAGCACGCACAGCACACCGTTGGCCATGCCCGCGAGGGTGCCGTAGCCCAGCGTGCGCCGCACCACCTTGCCGCTGGCGAGGCCGCGGCGCACCATGCGGTGGGCCAGGAACATGCTGAACAGCGTGGTGGTGGGCGCCATCACGCCGAGCATCGGCGCGACCTCACCCGATCCGCCCAGCGCCAGGATCAGCGCCACCAGCAAGATCGTCAGCAGCAGCAGCGCGCCCAGACCCACGCCCATCACGAGCAGCGCCCAGGAAGGTCGCGAGGGGAACTGCCGAATCGGGTCCGGCGACGGATTGGGCATCACCATCAGAGTACGACGACGCGGCGTCGAGTCTTCCTACGCGACCCGCGCCACGGAAGAAGCCCAACAGCCCCGGCGTAAGCTGAGAAAGCATTGGGAGTGATTGGAGGGAACTGGAGATGTGGACCGTCCGCGCCATTTTACTGCTGTCGCTGTTGATTCTCCCCCAACCCGTTGCGGCCTCGTTCGCCGAGATGCCCCTCTCCGCCGTGCTGGCCCAGGCCGAGCTCGTGGTGGTGGGGACGTTGCAGGCGCCCGACGCACTTCCGCGCCCCACCGGGCGAACCATCACGGACTTCCGCGGGACGATCGTGGTGCATCGACAGCTGGCCGGTCCGCCGGTGAAGGGGCGCTGTGTCCTGACCTGGACCGTGGTCCAGGGGCTGTCCTCGCAGATCGATCACCGCGCGGCCGTGGGCCAGAAGGGAATCTGGCTGCTGCAACGCCAGCCCGGTGTCTCGGGACGCTACGTTGCGGACCACCCTGCTTGCGTCCGTCCCATGAGCGAGGTCGCCGCTGTCGAGGCGGCGATCAAAGGTCCGCTGTTCCTGGTGCACACGCCCCCCGGCAAGGAGCTCCGGGCCTGCTGCCTGACCCTCGAGATCCGCACCTTCCTCCCCCGGCTCGAGGTACGGGACTTCGTCTCCACGGCGCGAGGAAAGCTCCAGCTCCACGGTAGAACGTGGCTCGAGGTGCAGGGCCAGAACGGCAAGCCGCTCGCGCCGCGCCCCGGCCGCATCGTCCGTGCCGCCGATGCTGCTTCCGTGGTGGTGACCCGGGAGCGACCCCACCGGGTCGAGGTCGATCTCCGGCGAGCCTTCGACCTGCGGCGCGGCTTCAGGGAGGTGTTCCATCTGGCGTGGGGCGTCAGCCCACGCCAGCGCTCGCCATCCTACAGCTTCCAGTGAGGCCCCCGGCACGGGGCCGCATCGCGGTTACATCCCGTTTCCGAGGATCTCCGCGCTCCACACCACCACCCGGTCCCGCCCCTGGTGCTTGGCCAGGTACAGCGCCTGGTCGGCGCGGGCGAACAGCTCCTCCACCGTCTCGTGGCCGTCGGATCCCGCCACCCCCGCGCTGAGCGTCAGCCCCCGCACCGCCCCGTCCGCCAGCGAGGCCTGCTTCACCATCAGCCTCAGCTTCTCCGCCACCTGACCCGCGGCCTCGGGTGTGGTCTCGGCCAGCAGCACCACGAACTCCTCCCCTCCGTACCGCGCCACCTTGTCCGTCTGCCGGACGTTGGTCTGGATCAACCGCGCGACGTCCTTGAGCAGATCGTCCCCCACCAGGTGACCATGCTCGTCGTTGTAGCGCTTGAAGTGATCCAGATCGAACACCACGATGGACGTGACCTGATCGGCGTGCCGCGCGGCCTGGCGCAGGATCCGCTCCAGCTCCTGCTGATAGTAGCGACGATTGTAGACCCCCGTCAGCCCATCCACCTCGGCCATCGCCACCGTCTGGGCGTGCATGTGCGCCCGGTCAATGGCCAGCGCCGCCAGGTTGCCAAACGCCGCCAGGCTGCGCAGATCCTCGGAGCCGATGGCCTCGTGGTTGTAGAAGTTGTCGGCCAGGATCGCGCCGATCAACCGCTCCGCCACCGTCAACGGCACGATCGCCAGGTTGCAGAAGGCCATCACCGCACCCGTCACGCCTCCCACCTCGTGCACCAGCGTGAGACCATTGCTGGCGAAGGGCGAGCGATTCATCAGGCACCGGGCCAGCACACCGGCCAGGGGCGCCCGCTTCTCCACGATCAGCGCCTGGGGCGAGAGGGCCAGGGCGTCGATCCGCTCCAGCGGCAGCGCAAAGGTCGCCATCCGCCGCGTCAGATGCTCCTGGCCGCCATGGTAGCTCTCGTAGCGCTCCAGCAGCGTGGCCAGGGTCAACCGCTCGCGTCGAATGTTGTCCCAGATCTGCCGCGCCTCGGACTCGCTGTGGGGCCCCAGCGCCATCTTGACCCGCAGCGTTCGACCCGACTCGTCCACCAGAAACAGAAAGGCGCGGTTGAAGCCCAGGCCGTCGCCCGAGGTGATCCCCGACAGGATGACGTACAGGATCTGATCCAGATCCAGCGTGCTGAGCATGGCTGTGGTGACGGTGGAGCGAAACTCCAGCTCGCGCACTGCCTGCTCAAGCTCGTGCTCCCGTGACATGCCCATGCTTGGTCCTGTGCCCTGCGGCTCAGGTGGTCGGGTCGGCCGCCTCTTTGTCTACCTGGAACAGACCGATGGGGTTGCCCTGAGGGTCACGCGCCAGCACGGTCCACCCCATCTGGGGCACCGCCGCTTTGGGCGTGACAACGCTGCCTCCCAGCTGCTCCAGGCGAGTCACGGTGTCGTCGATGGAATCCACCAGCACATAGAGCGTCACGCCGCGTCCCTCTCCCTCCTGCGAGAACAGCGCGCCGCCCAGAGCCCCTGGCCGGTCCGACGTCTGGACCAGCAGGTACTCCGACCCACCCGCGGCGATGGTCCAGTTGAACAGCTGACCGTAGAACTCGCTGGCGGCCTTCGGGTCCTGCGCCGGGATCTCGAAGTGACAGATCGTGTTCGGCATGTGCGCTCCTCGTTCCCCCATCGGACCGTGAGTTATCGATCACCTCGCCACGGGGTTCAAGTGGCGATGAGAATCGAATCACACCCCGGTGGGGGGTGTGTGGACGAGAAAAAGGGGGTCAGTCGCGGAACTTACGATTATCCTTGGCTGCGTCCACCAGGGCCGGGGCCGGTTCGAACCTCGGACCCAATGTGTCCCGCAGTCGCTTCATGTCATCCAGCACCACCTGCGCACCTCGCACGTCGGTGAAACGGAACGGTCCGCCGAGGAATGGGGGGAAGCCCAGACCGAATATTGCACCGATGTCGCCGTCTCGCGGGTTGCGCAGGATCCCCTCCCCCAGGCAGTGCATGGCCTCGTTGACCATCTGCAGCGCGACCCGCTTCTGCACCTGATCGACGTTGATCGGCTTGCGCCGGTGGCCGCCGGGGAGCAGATCGTAGACCGTCTCGTCCACCATCTTCTTCCGCTTGTCCGAGTCGTAGACGTAGAACCCGCGCTTGTTCTTGCGGCCCATGCGTCCATCCTCGATCACCGCGGCCAGCGACTCCACCGGGTGCATGCGCTCGCCGTAGGCCTCATACATGATCTTGGCCACCTTGGCGCCCACGTCGATACCTACCTCGTCCATCAGCTTGATCGGTCCCACCGGAAAGCCGAACCCCGTCAGCGCCCGGTCGAGCTCCTCCACCGCCGCGCCCTCGGCCAGCACGTGGGCCGCCTCGTTCATGTACGGCGACAGAATCCGGCTGGTGTAGAACCCAACGCCATCCCGCACGACGATCACCTGCTTGCCCACCAGCTTGCCACAGCCCACCGCCGTGGCCGTAGCCTGGTCGCTGGTACGCTCGGTGACGATCACCTCGAGCAGCGGCATCTTGTGCACCGGCGAGAAGAAGTGCATGCCCAGCACCATCTCGGGCCTGCCGGAGACCTGCGCGATCTGGGTGATGGGCAGCGACGACGTGTTGGAGGCGAAGACGCACTGCTCGCGGGTGGCCGACTCGACCTCCTGCAGCAGCCGCTGCTTCAGCTGCAGATCCTCGAACACCGCCTCGATCACCAGATCGGCCCGGCCGAAGCCCGACAGATCGGCGGTTCCGCTGACCCGGGCCATGATCCGCTCGGCCTCGTTGCGCGTCAGCTGCTTGCGCTTGACGCGGGGCTTGACGATGTCCCACACCGCCCCCACGGCAGAGGCCGCGCGGTCCAGATCACGCTCCTTGATCCGCACCTCCACGCCCTTGTTGGCGTAGACGAAGGCGATGCCCGACCCCATCAGACCGCCGCCGAGCACGCCCATGCGCGCCACCTTCTGCGACTTGATCTTCGGGTCCGTCACGCCGGTGTCCTTCTTCAGCGACTGGGTGGCATAGTAGATCTCCACCAGCCGGCGACTGACGTCGGAGACCACCAGCTTGCCGAACTCCTCCGCCTCCGCCTGCAGCCCCTTCTTCAACCCCCGGGACAGACCGATCTCCATCGCGCGCAGGGCGGCGAAGGGGGCGGGGTAGTGGCCTCCGGTCTTGCTCTGCACCATCTCCCCGGCCTTCTTGAACACGAACATGCGGCCCAGGGGATTGCCGCCCAGCAGCAGCTCCGTCAGCTCCTTGCTGTCGGCCAGCCGTCGCAGCTCCTCCAGCTCCTTCTGCAGCACGTTGCGCTGGCTGTCCTGCTTGCGCTGACGGGCCAGCTTCGACACCCGGGCCACGGCGGCCTGCTCCAGTGCCGCGCGGGGCACGACCTCGTCCACCAGGTGCGCCTTCAACGCCTGACGTGGCCGCTTGTTGCGCGCGGTGAGGATCATGTCCAGCGCCGTCTGCACCCCCACCAGCCGCGGCAGCCGCTGCGTTCCGCCGGCGCCGGGGATCAGCCCGAGCTGGATCTCGGGCAGCCCCATGGTGGTGGACTTGTGGTCGGTGCAGATCCGGCTGTGACACGCCAGCGCCAGCTCCAGCCCCCCGCCGAGGCAGGTGCCGTGGATCGCGGCCACCACCGGGATCTTCAGCGACTCCAGCCGGTCCAGCATCTGGTGTCCGAGCTCGCTCATGCGCTGGCCCTCGGCCGCGCTCTGCACCCGGGCCAGCTGGTCGATGTCGGCCCCGACGATGAAGCTGTCGGGCTTGCCGCTGATCACCACCACCCCGCTGCAGGAGGTGTCGCCCTCCAGCTGCTGCAGCGCGGCGGCCATCTCGTCGCCGAGTTGGGTATTGATCGTGTTGACCTTGGAGTCCGGGGCGTCCAGCGTGATAATGGCGACGCCCTCGTCAGTCCTGCGGATGGTGATTGTCTGGCTCATGGCTCGCTCCTATTCCCGCTCGAGAATCATCGCCGCGCCCATGGCTCCGGCGGCGCACTGGGCGATCAACCCGAACTGCTTTCCCCGACGCTTCAGCTCGTTCAACACCATGATCATCTGACGTCCCGCGGTGGCGGCGAAGGGATGGCCATAGGCGATGGATCCGCCCATCACGTTGAAGCGGTCTCCGGCCCAGTCGATCTCACCCACCGCGGTGGACCGGCCCAGGTGCTCCTCGGCGAACGTCTTCGACGCCATGGCCTTGACGTTGGACAGCACCTGAGCCGCGAAGGCCTCGTGCAGATCCACCAGATCGATGTCGTCCAGCTTCATCCCCGTCCGCTCCAGCACCCTGCCGATGGCGAAGGTCGGACCGATGAGCAGCTGCCAGTGCGGGTCCACGGCGCTGTAGGCGTAGTCGCGGATGAAGCCCATGGGCGTCAGCCCCAGCGCCTTCGCCTTCTCCTCGGCCATCAACAGCAAGGCCGATGCGCCGTCGGTGACGGGGCAGGCGTTGCCCGCGGTCACGGTGCCGTACTTCTTGTCGAACACCGGCCGCAGCCTGGCCAGCGCCTCGTAGGTCGAGTCGGGACGGATGTGGTTGTCCCGGCTCACCGCCGTGCCCCGGTCGGGGAGAAACACCGGCGCCAGCTCGCTTCCGATGTACCCCCGCTCCACCGCCGCCGCCGCCCGCAGGTGACTCTGCAACGCGAGCTCGTCCTGCTCCTTGCGCCCGATGGCGTGCTCCTTGGCCATCATCTCGGCGTGCTGTCCCATGGTCCGCTGCGTCGCACGCTCGCTGATGGAGGGCGGCACGGGCACCAGGTCCTTGGGCCGGATGCTGGCGAAGGCCTTGAGTCGGTCCGGCAGCTTCTTGGCCTGGCTGCCCTTGACCAGCGCGTCGGAGAAACTGCGCGAGAACAGGATCGGCACGTCGCTCAGGCAGTCCACACCGCCGGTGATGGCGACATCGATGTTGCCCACCGCGATGGCGTTGGCCGCGTTGGTCGTGGCCTCGGTGGAGGAGGCGCAGGCCCGCATCACCGTGGTCCCATGGATGTGCCGCGGCAGGTTGGTGCTGAGCACGATCTCACGCGCCACGTTGGGGGCGGCCACGGAGGGTACGACGTTGCCATAGACCAGCGCCTCGACCTCCGCCGGATCGACCTCGCTGCGGTTCATCAACTCCACCACCGCGGCCTTGGCCAGGTCGAGCGAGCTGAGCCTGGCGTATTCCGTACCAGCCTTGCAGAACGGTGTGCGTAGCCCGGAAACGATGGCCACGCGACGCCCGAGACGTGATGGGGTTCCCATCCAGCACCTCCAACTTGGGTTGTTGTTCGCGTCTGACAAGGACGAGTATGACGCGGCGCGCCACGAAGTCAATCGAAAATGACCGGTCAGTCACAATGCAGGATGTCGAAGTTTTTCAAGTAGTTCATTGAGACCCGCCGCCAACCTCGACCGGTCGTGTCGACCATCCTCCCCCGCCACGTCCGAGACCTGCACGGGCAGGTCCAGATCCGGACCCATCAGCCGACCGTGTGGCCACAACACGGCGTCCACCATCCGCTTGCCCATCACCCGATCCATCCACCTCACGAGCTCCTTCAGCGGGAGGTGCCCCACCGGACCGGGCTCCGGCGCGAGGTTCGCCACCAGCACCCGGGGACAGGCGGCGCGGGCCACGGCCTGGCGGATCGCCGGCACCAGCAACGAGGGCAGCACGCTGGTGATGAAGCTCCCGGGGCGCGACCCCCAGGAACTCGCGCACCAGGTTGACCGCGTCCAGGGGCCGTGCGGTGAGCTGATCCAGCGCCAGCAGCATCAGGTTGCCCAGGTTGTGCCCCGACAGCTCGCCGCTGTCGACGAAGCGATACTCGAACAGCAGCCGGCTGAGGGTGGACTCGGTGCAGATCTGATTGAAGCAGTGGCGCAGGTCGCCCCAGGCGATGCACCCCGCGGCGCTGCGCAGCCGGCCGGTGGACCCGCCGTCGTCGGTGGTGGTGACCACGCCCACCAGCCGGTCGCCAAGGAACGACAGCGCCGACATCAACCGGCCCAGACCGGTCCCGCCGCCGAAGGCCACCACCGATCGTGCGTGCTGCAGTCGCGTCACGGCGGCAGTATGGCGCATTTTGGAATCTGCCGCTGGAGACGATTTTTTTCGCAACCGCCGACCCGCCCCTGCCGACAACCGGTGTGCAAAAGGGGCAGCGCCACCATGAACCAGAACGAGAACGAGAACGAGACCCGGAACCAGGACCACGCCAGCTTCGAGACCATCCTCTCGCGGCTGATGGTCAAGAACGAGCAGCTCGACCGCCAGCTACAGGCCAGCCTGCGGCAGATGGGGCTGACCCGCGAGGCGCTCCAGGCGGTGGCCCCCGAGATCCTGCGCCGCCGCGACGCCACCCGCGTCGCACGGGTGGAGCAGCAGCTCGACCAGCAGCTCCAGCGCCAGGCCCACGACACCCCCGACACCGACTGGGAGCGGCTACGCCGTCCCAGCGTGGAACAGTTGAGCCGGACCCTGGGCGTCCGGCTGATCCGAGTTTGAACCCAAACCGAGCTTCACACGAAAGGACACGACCATGAGCAACACGAACATGAGCATCCCGTCCGCGCCCTTCAGCTACAGCAGCCCGATGTACAGCAACGACCCGATGCAGGGCTTCGCCACGCAGTGCCAAACCGCGGGGTCAGGCGTGGCGAACGGTGCTCTCGGGTCCAACAGCCTCTCCATCGATCAGCTGGTGGCGATGCTGAGCTCCATGGGCGCGGACGTGGACATCGCCTTCGCCGTCTTCGCGCGCCAGATCCAGCAGCTGGACCAGGATGTGAACCAGCGGATCAAGGGCCTCGACGCGCTGTCCAAGCTCAACGACGCCATGAACGGGGAGATGCAGAAGGTCTCGAACCTGAAGAGCGCGATGGCCAACAAGGAAGCCAACAAGGATGACTACGTCGACTTCGCCGACCTGTGGCAGCACATGGAGTCGATGAACAAGAAGGAGGTCAGCTGCAAGTCCACTCTGGCGATCGCCCAGGATCTCTATCGCAAAGCGGGACTGGGCGAGCTGTCGATGTCGGATCTGTCCAACCCGGAGGGGGCGATCAACAAGGCCGTGGCCGCGAACAAGGGCCTGCAGGCCGAGCTGGCCAAGTACTTCCCAATGAACCAGCTGAAGTTCGACGTGGACCCCAGCACGGGCAAGGTGATCACCTCGGAGCTCGGCGCCATGGGCAGCGACTCCCAAATAGCGACCTTCAAGATCACCAAGGACCAGGTGGACGCCTACGAGACGACCATCAAGGGCAACCAGAACAAGGCCGCCACCGCGCGCGAGCTGGCCACCATCGGCCTCAACGCCGTGATCAACAAGAAGAGCCAGCTGACCCAGCTGCTGAGCAACATCCAGAAGAAGCAGAGCGACACGCAGATGGGCGTGATCGCCAACGTCAAGTGAGGTGCATCATGAGCGCACGAGAACAGACGGTCCACAGGCTCGCCACCCGCGTGGCGCGCGGCCTGGAACGAGGCACCCTGACTCTGGCCCAGGCGGCCGGCCTGACACCTGTCGAGCTCCAGGCCCTGGCCGACGCGGCCCACCAGCTGCGTCGGCAGGGCAACCTCGAGGGGGCCGCGGAGCTGCTGGGGCTGCTCGTCAGCTGCGACCCCTACACCCCCTCGCACTGGCTGGCCATGGCGCGGGTGCAGCAGCGGCTGGGCCATCACCCGGTGGTGGTGGTGTGCCTCGAGATCCTGTCGCTGCTGGAGCGCGAGCCGCGTCCCGAGCTGCAGCAGTTGGAGGCCGCCTGCCTGCGTGAGATGGGTCAGCACGATCTGGCGCACGACCTGCTTCAGGAGGAGGAGACACGATGATCTCGCCCATCAACAACACATCCATTCCGTGGCTCGGCCTGATGTCCCCGGACCGCACCACCCTCGGTGGCAAGACCGCGCCGTCGGTGGACAGCTTCTCGCCCACCGCCCGCAGCCAGGCGCTGAGCCCACCCACTGTCCCGTCGGTGAACAGCGCGGCGCTGCAGGGCGCGATGGACAAGCTGCGCGCCTTCTCGGAGGCGCTGGCCGGGGCGGACAGCCTCGACGCGGCCATGACCGTGCTGCTGCGGGACCAGCTGCGCCAGACGGACCAGGGGGTCAAGGGCGCGGAGCACTCGATCAACGGCAAGCTCAAGGACATGGAGCTGCAGACCCGGAAGGAGCTGAAGCTGATCAAGGAGCGAGCCGAGGCCCGAAAGAAGGCCGCGCGGTGGGGCAAGTTTCTCAAGGTGTTCAAGATCGTCGCCGCGGCCGCCAGCGCCGTGGGCTCGGTCTTCACCGGGGGCGCGCTGGGCGTCGTCGCCGCCGCCCTGCTGGTCTCGGGGCTGGTGGTGTCGGAGACGGTGAAGAACGACGCCGGCAAGTGGGCCGGCCTGGGGCTCAGCCTGGCCGGCGGGGTCGCCGGCCTGTTCGGCGCGAGCTCGAGCCTCGCCACGAGCGTGGTGGGCAAGACGGTGGCCCAGTACGGCCGCGTGGGGCTGCGCGCGGGAGAGCTGGCGGCCAAGGCCAGCGAGTCGGGGTGCACCGTGGGGCTCGGCGTGGCCGACGCCCGGGTCAACAACACGGCGGCCGACGTACAGGACCTCAAGGCGATCAAGGCCCGTTTGACCCGGCAGCAGCAGCAGGAGACCGAGGAGATGCAGACGCTGCTCGACGCGCGGGACAAGGCGATTGACCTGGTGCTCAAGGCCATGGGCAGCAACCACGACGGGGCGATGTCCGCCGTCTGAAGGAGAACAGCCATGCGAGTGATGAACAACCTGACGAATCTCGAGAGCCTGGGCGTCGAGGCCCGGTTGGCCGGGCTGGCGGCGGAGGACGCCGCGGATTCGCGGCGGCAGAGCCAGCTGCAGCGCGAGTCGGCGCAGCAGGATCGGGTACAGCTGCTGCGGCAGGCGGCGGACAAGCTGCGTGAGATGGCGGGCAACGCCATCTGGCAGGGCGTCGTGAGCGGCGCGGCCATGGCCGCCAGCGCCGCGATGCAGGCGGGCAGCGGGTTCCTCACCGACAAGCTGACCAAGGCCAGCGACGCGGCCAAGAACTCCGGTACGCAGAAGGCGGTGGCGGACAGCGCCAAGAAGGCGGTGGCGGACAGCGCCAAGAAGGCGGCGGCGGACAGCACCAAGAAGGTGGCCCAGGATGCAGTGACGGACAAGGCCAACACCGTGGCAAACAACGCGTCGACGGACAAGGCCAACGTCCTCGACGCGACCAAGCTGCAGTCCGCCCACGATGCGCGGATCCAGTGGCTCGCCGCTGGGTCCAAGGCCGCCGACGCCGTGGGCGTCACCGGCGCCGCGCCGTTTCAGGCATCTACCGCCCGGCTCCAGGCGGAGAAGCAGGACCTCGAGACCGACGCCGAACAGGCCAGCGCCCGGGCGCAGGCCGCGTCCGACGACGTGTCCGAGGCCCAGCGCATGCAGGGCTCGATGACGAGCCTGATGCAGAAGATGCTGGAGAGCCGCCACGCGGCGATGATGGCCAGCGTCAAGGGCTAGTCTGGGTTTAGACGGCGCCCCCACTCCGGGCGCGGGGCAGGTAGCGACCGTCGCCGGGTCGGCCGCGGAACGTCTCGCCGTCCACCACCAGCTTGCCGCCCACGAACACCCGGTCCACGCCGCCGGGCACCGAACTCCCCTCGTACAGGCTGTGATCCACGCGCATGTGCAGCTTGTCCACAGACAGGTCGGTGACCCGGTCCGGGTCCCACAGCACGAGGTCCGCGTCGGCGCCCACCACGATGGTCCCCTTGCGCGGGTAGAGCCCGAACAGCTTGGCTGGCGAGGTGGAGAGCAGGTCCACGAATCGGTTGAGGCTGATGCGGCCGTCCACCACGCCCTTGTACATCAGGGGCACCCGCGTCTCGATGCCGGGCAGGCCGTTGGGGATCTTGCGGAAGTCCCCGCGGCCCAGCTCCTTCTGCGTGAAGTTGAACGGGCAGTGGTCGGTGGCCACCGTCTGCAGGTCGCCGCCGTGCAGTCCGCGCCACAGCTCGGCGGCGTGCCACGCCGGTCGAATGGGCGGATTGCAGATGAACTTGGCGCCCTCGAAGTCGGGGCGCGCCATGTCGTTGTGGCTCAGGTACAGGTACTGTGGGCAGGTCTCGGCGAAGACCTTCACCCCCCTGCGGCGGCCCTGTCGCACGGCCTCCAGCGCCTCGGTGCAGGTGAGGTGCACGATGTACACCGGCGCCTCCGCCACCTCGGCCAGATCTACCATGCGCGAGGTGGCCTCGCCTTCCAGGCGCGAGGGGCGGCACAGCCCGTGGTGTACCGGGTCCAGCTTGCCCAGCGCCGCGGCCTCCTCGATCAACACCGCGGTGGCCGAGCCGTTCACCGCGTGGACCTGGATCATCGCGTCGTGCGCCCGGGCCCAGCGCAGCGCGCGGAAGATCGCCCCATCGTCGATGAGGAACACGCCAGGGTAGTCGGTGAACAGCTTGAACGAGGTGATCCCCTGCTGCACCATGGCGCTGAGCTCGGCCGCCGTGTGATCCGTCCACTCCACGATGCACATGTGGAACCCGTAGTCGAACACCGCCTTGCCCTCGGCCTTGGCGCGCCACTGGTCCAGCGCCTCCTGCATCGGCCGGCCCTTGGCCGGGATGGCGAAGTCCACGACGCAGGTGGTTCCGCCGAAGGCCGCCGCCCGCGTTCCGGTCTCGAAGTCGTCGGAGGAGGTGGTGCCCATGAACGGCATGTCGAGGTGGGTGTGGACGTCGATGCCGCCCGGGAGCACCAGCCGCCCCGCGGCGTCCACCACCTCGGCGCCGGCCGCCTCGAGCTTGCCGTGGGGCGCGATGGAGGCAATGCGCCCCTGCTCCAGGAGCAGGTCGGCGGAGTAGACGTCCGCCGCGGTGACGATGGTTCCGCCCTTGATCAGTGTCGGCTTCATGGTCACCTCCTATGGCAGCAGCTTGGTCATGTCCCCGTAGGTCTCGGGGCGGCGGTCGCGGTAGAACTGCCAGGTGTTGCGCACCTCGTGGATCAGGTCCAGATCCAGCTCGGCCACCACCAGCTCGTCGCCCTCACCGCCCTGGGCCAGCATCTGTCCCCGGGGATCGCAGAAGTAGCTCGTGCCGTAGAACTGGCCGATGTTCCACGGCGGCTCCTGGCCCACGCGGTTGACGCAGCCCATGAAGTAGCCGTTGGCCACGGCGTGGGCCGGCTGCTCCAGCTGCCACAGGTGGCGGGACAGTCCGGCCACCGTGGCCGAGGGATTGAACACCACCTCCGCGCCGTTCAGCCCCAGCAGCCGCGCCCCCTCGGGGAAGTGACGGTCGTAGCAGATGTAGACCCCCACCCGGGCGTGGCGCGTCTCGAACACGGGGTAGCCCAGGTTGCCCGGCTTGAAGAAGAACTTCTCCCAGAACCCCGCCACCTGGGGGATGTGGTTCTTGCGGTACTTGCCGAGGTAGCTGCCGTCGGCGTCGAGCACCGCCGCGGTGTTGTAGAACACGCCGGGCGCGGCCAGCTCGTACAGCGGCACCACGATCACCATGTTGTGCGCCCGGGCCAGCGGCGCCAGCCGTTCGGTGGTGGGGCCGGGGACGGGCTCCGCCGCGGCGTACCACCGCGCGTCCTGGCTGGGGCAGAAGTAGGGCCCGTTGAAGATCTCCTGCAGACACAGCAGTTGCACCCCACGCTTGCCCGCCTCCTCGATCAGCGTCAGGTGGCGCTCCAGCGCGGCGCGGGTGATGGTGGCCACCGGCTGCGACTCGTCGTTGATCGGATTGGCGCACTGGATCAGCCCGCCGATTACCTTTCTCGCCATGGGAGCCTCCTCAGTAGATCTTCGTGTCCCGGGCCTTGCCGGTGTAGTCGATGTAGACCGTCTTCAGCTCGGTGTAGAACTCGATGGCGGTGCTCCCCTGCTCACGTGTGCCGATGCCGGTCTGCTTCACGCCGCCGAACGGGAGCTGGGCCTCGCCTCCCACGGTGGGGGAGTTGACGTGCACGATGCCGACCTCGATGCCCTCGATGAACTGCAGGCTGCGCGTCACGTCAGCGGTGTAGATCGATGCGCTGAGGCCGAAGCGCACGTCGTTGGCGACCTGCAGCCCGCGCTCGAAGTCGTCCACCTCGAGGATCGAGAGCACCGGACCGAACAGCTCCTCCCGGGCCACCGTCATCTGCGGCGTGATGCCGCCCAGCACGGTGGGGGCGATGAAGAAGCCTCGGCCCAGCGGTCCCTCGGTCATCCGTTCGCCGCCGCACAGCACCCGCGCCCCCTCCTTGCGCGCCACCTCGAGGTAGCCCAGCACGGTCTCCATCTGGCTCGCGTCGACGCTGGGGCCCATGGAGATCCCCGGCTGGAGGCCGTTGCCGACCACGATGCGCCGCGCGCGCTCGAGGATCTTCTCCGTCAGCGCCTGGGCCACCTCGCCCTCCACCACGACGCGGGAGGTGGCGGTGCAGCGCTGCCCGGTGCTGCCGAAGGCGCCCTGACAGATGCCCTCGGCCGCCAGCTCGAGGTCCGCGTCGCGCAGCACCAGCACCGGGTTCTTGCCACCCATCTCGCACTGCACCTTCTTGCCGGTGCGTGAGGCCACCTCGTACAGGTGTATCCCCACCTCGTTGGAGCCGGTGAAGGAGACGGCGTTCACCGTCGGGTTGCTGATCAACTCCTCCCCCACCTTGCCACCGGAGCCGGTGACGAAGTTGAGCACGCCAGGCGGGAGTCCGGCGTCGACGAACGCCTGCACCACCATCTCGGCGGTCCAGGGGGTCAGCGTCGCTGGCTTGAACACGACGGTGTTGCCGGCCACCAGCGCCGGCGCCATCTTCCACACCGGGATCGCCACCGGGAAGTTCCAGGGCGTGATGATCGACACCACGCCCAGGGGCTCGCGCAGGGTGTACGCCAGGGTGGAGGGCATCTCGCTGGGCAGCGTTTGCCCCGCCAGCCGACGTCCCTCACCGGCCATGAACTCCAGCACGTTGAGCGACTTCGTCACCTCGCCCCGGGCCTCGGCCAGGACCTTGCCCTCCTCGCGCGTCATCACCCGGGCCAGTTCGTCGATCCTGGACTGCAGGATGCGGAAGGTCTCGAGCAGAATCGCCCCGCGCCGGGGGGCCGGCGTGGCGCGCCAGGCCGGCAGCGCCTCCCGCGCGGCGTCCACGGCCTGCCGCGCCGTCTCACGGTTCTGCAGCGGAACCTGACCCAGCACGTCGTCCGTGTCGGCAGGATTGATGTTGGGCACCATCCTGTTGCTGGCGGTGCCGATCCACTCCCCCGCGATGTAGTTACGAATATCGTGACCCACGATCTCCTCCGTCAGTCTTCTGCACCCCTGCTCCCGCTCGGTGCAATGCTTCGGTGGAGCTACTGTTTGGTCTCGCGCCGGGCCAGGACCTCACGCCAGGTGCGGGACGGCTCGCCGGAGGCCACCTCGCGCATGGTGATGCAGTCACGCACCGGACAGATCAGGCTGCACAGGTTGCAGCCCACGCAGTGGTCTTCCAGCACCTGGACCTGGTTCTTGTCGTCGGTCCGCGAGATGCTGATCGCATGGTGCCCGCCGTCACGGCAGGCGGGGAAGCAGACGCCGCAGCCGATGCAGCGCTCCTGGTTGATGCTGGCCACCACGCGGTAGCTCAGGTCCAGCTCCTCCCACGCCCCCAGGTGGGGCAGCGCCTTGCCGCACAGCGCCGGGACGCCGGGCAGCCCCTTGTCGTCGAGGTAGCCGGAGAGCCCGTCGCACAGATCCTCGATGATGCGGTAGCCGTGGTGCATCACCGCGGTGCAGATCTGCACCGTGGTCGCACCCAGCAGGAAGAACTCCACGGCGTCGCGCCAGGTGGCGATGCCACCGACGCCGCCGATGGGGAGATTGGCGCCGGACGTGGCGACCCGCGCCACCTGATACAGGGCGATGGGTTTCACCGCCGGGCCGCAGTAACCGCCGTGCGAGGAGCGGTTCGCCACCCGCGGACGGGGCACGAACGTGTCGAGGTCCACGCCGGTGATGCTGGCCACGGTGTTGATCAGGGTCAATCCGTCCGCCCCGCCCTCTGCCGCGGCGCGCGCGATGTAGGCCACGTCGCTCACGTTGGGCGTCAGCTTCACCAAGAGCGGCAGCCGGGTCGCCTCCTTGACCCAGGCTGTGATCTCCCGTGTGTACTCCGGCACCTGACCGATGGCGGCGCCCATCCCCCGCTCCGGCATGCCGTGCGGGCAGCCGAAGTTGATCTCCAGCGCGTCGCATCCGGTGTCCTGGGCGCGGTGGGCCAGGTCGACCCACGCCTGGCGCTCCGAGGCCTGCATCAGCGACGCCACCAGGGGGTGCTGCGGGAAGCGGCGCTTGACCTGCGTCATCTCCTGCAGGTTGAGCTCCAGGCTGCGGTCGGTGCTGAGCTCGATGTTGTTCATGCCCATCAGCCGGCGCCCGCCGTGATCGACCCCCGCGAGCCGGGAGGAGACGTTGACGATGGGGTCCGACAGCGTCTTCCACACCGCCCCGCCCCACCCCATGTCGAACGCTCGCATCACCTGTTCGCCGGTGTTGGTCGGCGGGGCTGAGGCGAGCCAGAACGGGTTGGGCGACGAGATGCCCGCGAACTTGACGGTCAGGTCTGCCACGTCACACCTCCTGTCCCAGGATCGTGGCGTGCATCCCGCGTGCCGCGCGTTGACCCTCGGCCGCGGCGTGCACCACCTCGCGGCCCCCGTTGACGCAGTCGCCGCCGGCGAAGTACTTCGGGTTGCCGGTGCGCCCGGTCCGGGGATCGACCACGATGCGTCCGCGCTTCACGCGCAGCCCCTCGATCCGCCCCGGAAGATCCAGGTCCACCGTCTGACCCAGGGCCCGGACCACGACGTCGCAGGGCAGGGTGGTGGGCGGAGCGTCCTCGCGCGGCACGGGGCGGCGGCGGCCGGAGCCGTCGGGGTCGCCCAGCCGCATGGGCTGCAGCTCCACCCCCTCCACCTGGCTCCGACCGAAGATGCAGCGTGGCGCGTGCAACAGCAGCAGCGCGCTGCCCCGTGCTCGCACCAGGGCCAGCTCGCTGGCATAGGCTGGCATCTCCGCCGCGGAGCGCCGGTAGACCATGGTCACCTGCTGCGCCCCCTGCTGCGTGCAGAGCAGGGCCGCGTCGGTGGCGGTGTTGCCCCCGCCGATCACCACCACGTCCCGATCCTGCAGCTCCACCGGCAGCGGGCGGCCCGAGCGGAGGGCGGTGATGATGTCCATGGCGTCCACCACGCCGGGCAGATCCTCGCCGTCCACCTCCAGCCGGCGAGCGTGGCCGAGGCCGAGGCCGAGGAACACCGCGTCGTGGTCCCGTCCCAGGTCAGCGGGAGACACCTGCTGGCCCAGGTGCAGCTCGAATCCGGTGTGCGCCAGCCACTGCACCTCGTGGACGGCGACCTCGGGCGTGATCTTGTGCGTCGCGATGGCGTGGGTCACCAGGCCCCCGGGCTGCTGGCGGCTGTCGTACACGCTGACCCGATGGCCGAGCCGGCGCAGCTCGACGGCGCAGGCGATCCCGGCCGGACCGGCGCCCACCACCGCGACGTGCTTGCCGGTGTCGGAGGCGAGCGGCATGGCGGGCGGCCCCTGCTCCATGGCCCACTCCATCACGAAGCGCTGGAGCTGGCCGATGTCGATGGCGCGCACGCCCATCCCGGGCAGCACGCAGCGCCCGCTGCATAGCTCCTCGGTGGGGCAGACCCGGGCGCAGCTCGCCGACAGGACGTTGGCCTCGAGCAGCACGCGGGCCGCGCCGCGCAGGTTGCCGGTGTGAATCTTGCGGATGAAGCTCGCGACGTCGATACCGGCCGGGCAGCCCCGGGCACAGGGAGCATCCTCACAGTAGATGCAACGGGCTGCTTCTGCCACCGCCTCGTGAGGCTCCATCGCCGGCCGCAGCTCCTCCCCCGAACCGGTGCCACCCGGGCGCCGTGCGAAGGTCATGGTTCCCTCGTTTTGAAAGATTCAGTGCGCGATTGTGGATCACGGGGGCGGGATGTGCAACGGCGGG
>Ga0210044_10002424_pt1 | contig 27803 bp, 27 predicted proteins | sample CryGey13umfilter_2_FD_183959 | JGI IMG/M metagenome (GOLD analysis project Ga0210044, IMG submission 183959) | Groundwater microbial communities from aquifer in Utah, USA - Crystal Geyser 4/9/14 3 um filter (SPAdes) (version 2) | ecosystem: Environmental > Aquatic > Deep subsurface >... | reverse complement strand
CTCCAATGCAACCTTGGCTTTGAATGCAGGAGAGTGATTTCTTCTTTTTGTCATATCGGTAGATCCCTTTCGTTTTAATGTCAGAATTCCACCTTAGCAACATGTCCGATTTTCTGGGACCACCTCTCAGAGCGCCCCAGAAAAAGAGCCATGCCGGGGCGATATGACCCTCCAGCATCAGGAACGGCATGACAATGGCGATCAGTTTCGGCGTATCGTTCAGCCCCCGCGAAAAGGACAGCAGGCCGCTGGTCAGCCAGTGCATGCTATCGACGGACAGGGTGAGGCCGTGTGTCAGGCCCGCCTGCGGGCTGTCGCAGGCGCAGACAAGACAGTCTTTCAACGGCTCCTGCGCTCCCGTACTGGCATTGACAAGCGCGAGTTTCGGCACCGGGGTTAAACACAGCCTGATCCGGTTTGCCGTACGGGCGGTTTTTTCCAGCGCCGGGGTCAGAAACCACGCCAGCACAATCGCCATGAACGGACTGGCCAGCAGCGGCAGGGCGATTTTTGAAAAGATCGTCGGCCAGTTGATCCCCGCCGATCCATAAGCGAGAAGCCCCGTCCCGACCAGACCGCCGACGACAGCATGGGTCGTAGATACCGGCCATTTGCGCCACGTTGCCAGCGCGACCCAGAGAATAGGCGCAATGGCCACCGCCAGCGCGGCGGGCATATAAAAATCATGGGCATCAACATAAATGCTGCTGCTGATATTTTTGATCATCGCGCCGCCCCAGAGCAAGCCAGCCAGCGCCCCGGCCACCGTCCAGAGCGTTCCCCATGCAATCGCGCCTTTTACGGACGCCAGTCCCGCCCCCGCCAGCGTGGCAATAGCCTTGGACACATCATTCGCGCCATTGGCAAAACAGAGAAAAAACAACAGGCCGATGGCCAGAAAAACAGGCAAAAATTCCATTATCATAATCCTTTAAAAAACGGTCTTGTAACGGAGAAGTTCGCCGGATTCAGGGGGAAAGTTACATTATGCCATGATGCTTTTTATGAACGGCTTTAAGGCTCTAAATGAATTAATAAACAACTCATCAGCATTTCGTGATTTTAACTCAGGACACAAATCGTATGGAAATACGACGCCAATCTGAAATTGGATATTCGAGCGTTTATTGCTCAAAAGTTCATAAACAGCTCTCAGCCACTGTTCCTGGGGTTTTATAGGACGACCCATATGATGATCCTCGCCGCCAAAACAGGCTCGTAGATCGACTGTCATTTCTCCATCAATTACTGCGCTCGATCTTTGACTTTTGTAATGTCTTTGTACCATTCTGATTACAGGCTTGTAACCTTTGACCGCGTGAAGATTTTTTGTGATGGATGAGAGGGCATCCTTCAACCGCAAAGAAAAATCGTCATGAGAAGGGCCAATAAGATTTTTCAGAAGGGGACGTTCCATTGCATTGGGGCATGTAATCATGCCGCTGGCATGCCTGTCTTTGTCTGAGAATCCAAAAGTGCAATGCGGATGGCTTGTGAAGTTTTTATCGCTTGATGCATTGGCGTTAAAGGAAACAAAGTCCCATACTCCCCAAGGATCGTTTGTTATGGCGGGCCTTTTTGAATTTTGATCAAGATCCATTTCCCTTACAAAGGATTTGTTATTTCTGATTTTATTCGTCAAAAGGCGTAAGACTCTTTTACCTTCCAGATATGTATAGGGATCAAAGTTTATTCCAGAAAACTCTGTTATGGTTCCTTCTACCAGATATTCATTTTGTGCCATTTTGTTCTCCGCTATATTAAAATATTCCACCATGTGTTTTGCCCACGCGGATTGCGGAGTATGTTCATTTGCCCAGGAATAAACATCCTTCCATGTTGTCATTTGCCAACCCGTGAGTGAAAACGGCGAAGGAGCCACCGTAATTGCCAGACCGTAAATTTTATCAATCCCGCATTTCTGAATTGTTCTGGAATGTCTTTGCAGTTGGTCTTTGGTAAGGGATGAACTGACCTTGCTCTCAATAAGCAGCGCCCAACCTTTTTCATTAAAAATGACCATATCAGGCAATCCGCGTCGCTCAGCCTCATTCTCGTCATCAACAATCACGCTTCCTGGTAATCCCTGTTCTATAACCTGAAGCGTCTTTACATCGGGGATATCATTGGGGCCAAAACGGCTCAAAAAATTCTTTAGAAGGCTTTTGTCCTGATTTAAAGCTGTTGCCAAGCTGTGTGTGAGTCTGTTTTCCGGCTGATTATATTGGTCGAATATATTTCTCATTACCTACCGCCACCGCAGGGCGTATTTCCCCATCATCATCCCGGCCACGCACATCAGCACAATCGGCAGGGCGTGCCAGACGATCAGGTGCGCCGGGTTGTCGTTCTGCTCGATCAGGCGCATGCACAGATAGCCGAAAGCCGTGACCGACCATGTCGCCATGCTGCCCGCCCAGCAGCACTGGATAGGCGCGCCTTTCCTGACGATCAGGAACATGGCGATGCCGGGCGGCGTGCCGAACAGCAGGGCCAGTTCCGCGACATAGAAGGGATCGGCCAGCTTGTCCGCCATATCGGCACGGAAGCCGTTATATCCCGATAGCGCCGCCAGCCAGACCATCGTCCCCGCCAGCCAGAACATGGCCTGCTTCATGGGATGCGGCAGGGGTTTTTGCGCCCCTTCGGCAACCAGCTTATCGATGAGTTGCTCCGTGTTCATTTACTCTCTGTCTTCCTCTTCCACTTTCAAAGCCAGCGATTTATAAGCCCGGTGCGCGCTGACTTTGACGGCAGAGACACTCATATTCATGGCTTGAGCTGTCTCAATGGCGGAATATCCTTCTATTTTCATCAGGGTGACGATTTTCTTTTGTTTTTCCGGCAGGGAACTTAATGCCTTGTTCAGGTATTCGTATCTATCCCGCTGTTCGGTTACATCGGCAGCGGAAATTTCATGCGTCATGTCATCGATGCTGATTTCAGGAAAACCGCCTTTTTTATAGAGTTTGCGCAGGTGGTCGTTCAGGCGGTAACGGGCGATAGTGAACATCCAGATTTTGAAAGGGCGGTCGGTGTCATAGGTATGGCTGGCGCGGTGGATAGACAGCAAAATATCCTGCACCACGTCATCCACGTCCGAAGACGCCGACAGACGCCGGGATATAAAAGCCCGCAGCAGCGGCGTGATGGCCCGAAACAGGGCCGCGTAAGCCCGTTTGTCGCCTTGCTGGGCAAGGCGCATCAGGTCTTCAAGGGATTGTTTTTCTTCCGTTCCGCTCACGCTAAATCTTTAATTCCTGTAACTTTTCCGCAATCATGGCGAATATCTGTATGGAACATAGCCACCCTGCAACATATTGGAAAACCGATGAATATTAAAGTCTTAAAACGCTGGTTGCCTTTGATCCTGATCGTCCTGTTGATCGGCGCGGCCCGGGCGTCCGGCCTTATGGATATGGTCAATCTTGAGGCCGTTAAGGCACAGCGCGGGCAGTTGCTGGACATGGTTGCCGCGCATCCGGTTCTGAGCGTAGCGGGTTTCATGGCGCTCTACGCCGCTGCTGTAGCGCTGTCATTGCCGATTGCCACACTGCTAACGCTGCTGGGCGGTTTTCTGTTCGGGCGCTGGATCGGCACGGCAGCGATTGTCATCGGTGCAACGGCGGGGGCTACGATCCTGTTCCTGATCGCGCGCAGCACGCTGGGCGATACGCTGCGTGAAAAGGCCGGGCCGCTTTATAACAAGGTTGCCGCGAACATGGAGCGCAACGCCGTCGGCTATATGCTGTTCATGCGCCTTGTGCCGCTGTTTCCATTCTTTCTGGTGAACATTGTCCCGGCACTATTCAATGTCCGGCTTTTACCTTACGTGCTGACGACGTTTTTCGGCATCATCCCCGGCACATTCGTTTACGCCAATGTCGGGCGGGAGTTGGGGGCGATTGAGTCTTTAGGCGATCTGGCCTCGCCGCAAACCCTGACCGCTTTTACCCTGCTGGGCCTGTTTGCCCTGATCCCGACGCTTTACAGGCAGTTCAAGGGCCGCAAAAAAGCGGCGGCCGCACTTCTGGCCGTCATGCTGGCCACGGCGCAGCCCGCGCAGGCCGGGGAAAATTATGAGCGCTTCCTGTCCCTATACGAAGGTCTGCTGCAAGCGCATGTCCGGCCCGCCGAAAAAGACGGCATCGCCTATAATGGCGTCGATTACGATAGCTGGGCCGCCGATCCAAGGCATGGACAAGCCCTGAAACTCCTGCTGGCGGAAAATCCGCAATCTTACGCGGGCGATGAAAAAACGGCATTCTGGATCAACGCCTATAATTTCCTGACCCTTGAACTGATCGTCCGCGAAGGCGAGCGGCAAAGCATCAAAAACCTCGGCGGAACATTCACCAGCCCGTGGACGCGTTATGCCTGGCCGCTAGCCGGAATGGATTACACGCTGGATTACATCGAGCATAAAATTCTGCGCCCGATGGGTGATGCACGCGTTCATTTCGCCATCAACTGCGCATCCGTTTCTTGCCCGGATTTGCGGACGGAAAGCTATCGCTCCGGAAAACTGGGTAGCCAACTGAACGAACAAACGATACTCACCTTTGACAATCCGAACAAGGGATTGCATACCGAGAATGGAACCTTGTACGTCAGCAGAGTGTTTGATTGGTTTGCGGCAGATTTTAATGACGGGGATGTTAAGGGATGGTTGCGGCCCTATGTTCCTGCCGATGAAAACGCACCTCTGCGTTATCTGGATTACGACTGGTCGCTGAATAAAACACGTTAAACGAAAGAGATATTGAGATGACACTTAAAGGAAAAACGGCCCTGATTACGGGATCGACAAGCGGGATTGGCCTTGGTATCGCGCAAGGCTTTGCAGCAGAAGGGATCAATCTCGTCATCAACGGCTTCGGCAAGCCGAAGGACATTGAGAAAGAGCGGGCCGGACTGGAAGCCGCAGGCGTCAAAGTTGTTTATAACGCCGCCGACATGACCAAACCGGACGAAATAGCGGCGATGATCGAAGATACGGTGCGGGAATTCGGCTCCCTCGATATTCTCGTCAATAACGCGGGCATCCAGAATGTCGCCCCGGTCGAGGAGTTTCCGCCTGAAAAATGGGATGCGATTGTCGCGATCAATATGTCATCCAGCTTTCACACCATCCGCACCGCCATCCCCCACATGAAGAAACAGGGATGGGGGCGGATCATCAATATCGCCTCGGCACACGCCCTTGTCGCCTCCCCGTTCAAAAGTGCCTATGTCACGGCCAAACACGGTCTTCTGGGTTTGACCAAGACCGTTGCACTGGAAGTCGCGCAGAATAACATCACCTGCAACGCAATCTGCCCCGGCTATGTACTGACACCGCTGGTCGAAAAGCAAATTCCCGATACGGCCAAAGCGCGCGGGATGACCGAGGAACAGGTCAAGCATGACGTATTGCTTGCCGCGCAATGGACAAAAAAATTCGTGACCGTGGAACAGATTGCCGGAACGGCCATTTTTCTCTGTTCGAATCACGCCGAAAATATCACCGGCACGCATATTTCAATTGATGGCGGCTGGACAGCAGCCTGATTTTTATGGGGAGTTAAAATGAAAAAAGATGATATTTTACGGTTGCCCTCAATGCCCCTGGCCTCGCCGAGCTACCCCAAGGGGCCGTACCGCTTTATCGACCGGGAATATCTGACTATCACTTATGAATCCGACCCCGGTGCCATACGCGCGCAATTGCCAGAGCCGTTGGAACCGGATGGATCGAACACTGTTCTTTATGAATTTATCAAGATGCCGGACAGCTCCGGTTTTGGCAGCTACACCGAAAGCGGCATTGTCATTCCAGCAAAATACAATGGGGAGAGTGTTAATTTCACATCACAGATGTATCTGGACATCGAGACACCGATTTCCGGCGGGCGAGAAATATGGGGTTTTCCGAAAAAACTAGCCCAGCCTACGCTTGATGTCCGTGAGGATACTCTGACTGGTACATTATATTATGCAGGAGAACGCGTGGCGCTCGGCACTATGCGCTATAAGCAGGAACAGGTCACCTATGACATTAAAGGAGAGACGGTCTGCACGTCCTGCGTAGAGACGCTGGCTAAAAAAATGGGCAAGACGCAGGTCAATCTGAAATTCATTCCGGATGTGGACGGCAGCCCTGCCATAGCCCAGCTTGTCGCCTATAATTTGAGCGATATTGACATCAAAGGAGCATGGTCTGGCCCGGCGCGTCTGCATCTGGTACCGCACGTCAACGCGCCCGTTGCCGATCTGCCTGTAAAAAAAGTGATTGGCGGGATGCATTTTATCGCTGACCTGACACTGCCTTATGGGCGCATACTGTATGACTATCTGGACGCATCTCAAGAGGAGAAAAAAGTTGCCTAAACACAATCATACGAAGAGCCAGAAAACCGTTAATCTTGCCCTGCAGGGCGGCGGGGCGCACGGCGCATTTGCATGGGGGGCGCTGGATAAATTGCTGGAAGACGGGCGCATTGATATTGACGGCATCTGCGCCACCAGCGCTGGAACGATGAATGCCTGTGCCCTGGCCTGGGGTATGCATAAAGGAGGGCCGGACAAAGCACGGGAGGCTTTGCAGGATTTCTGGCAGAATATCTCCCGCGCCGGACAAAAATTCAGCCCCGTTCAAAAAATGCCGTGGGAAAAATTCATGCCGTGGAAGGCGGATGATTCATTGTCCTATTTTTTGTTCGATTCCATGACGCGGCTTTTCTCACCCTATCAGTTCAATCCGTTCGATTTCAACCCGCTGCGTGATATTCTCGCGGAATCGATTAATTTTGATGAACTCCGCGAATGCGATTGCGTCAAGCTGTTCATCAGCGCCACCCATGTTCACAGCGGCAAGGTCAAGGTTTTTAATACCGATGAAATAACGCTGGATGTGGTTATGGCATCGGCTTGTCTGCCATTCATGTTTAAGGCTGTGAAGGTTGACGGCGAGGATTACTGGGACGGCGGCTATATAGGCAACCCTGCGCTATTCCCGCTATTTTATGAGACGGACACTCGCGATGTGGTGATCGTCCATATCAACCCGATGGAACGTACCAAAACCCCGCAAAGCGCCCATGAAATCATGAACCGTATCAATGAGATCAGCTTTAATTCTTCGCTTCTGAAGGAATTGCGAGCCATAGCCTTTGTTAAAAAGCTGATTGAGCACGATATGTTGAAGGAGGAACACAGGAAAAACTTCACGGATGTTCTTGTTCACTCGATCCGCGCCGATGAGGTGATGGTGGATTTAAGTGTTTCCAGCAAATTTTCTTCAGATTGGGATTTTCTAACCGGCTTGCGCGATAAAGGGCAGGCGGTCATGGGATCGTGGCTTGCCGAGCATTTTGATGATATTGGCGTAAGAGACACGGTTGATCTTCATGAGGAATTTCTCAGCTCAAACACAAAAATATTTGAAAACTATCACGGTAATCACAAATACAGCCGTAAAGAAACCGGACCGAAAAGGAAAACGGCATGAACGATCAAGTTATAAAGGTCGATATCTGCATCATCGGCGCGGGATCAGGGGGATTGTCCGTCGCGGCGGGCGCGGCGCAACTGGGACTGAAAACCGTCCTGATCGAGCGCGCCGAGATGGGCGGGGATTGCCTGAACACCGGCTGCGTCCCCTCCAAGGCTTTGCTGGCAGCCGCCAAGCGGGCGCAGATGCACCGCAAGGATGACATTAAGGGCATCAAGGCACATGAGCCGGAGATCGACTTCGCCGCCGTCAAGGATCATGTCTTCGATACGATCAAAACGATTGAACCAAACGATTCACAGGAACGGTTCGAAAAGATGGGCGTAACTGTCATTCGTGAACATGCACGGTTCACAGGGTCGGACACGGTGCAGGCCGGGGAGCATGTCATCAAAGCGCAGCATTTCGTGGTCGCCACAGGATCGCGGGCCGTCGTTCCGCCTATTTCCGGTCTTGATAAAGATAAGGTCTTTACCAATGAAACGATATTTGCCCTGCGCGAAAAACCAGAGCACTTGCTGATTATCGGCGGTGGCCCCATCGGCATGGAAATGGCGCAGGCGCACCGGAGGCTGGGTTGCAAGGTCAGTGTTTTCGACATAGGGCCAATTTTGCCCCGCGACGATCATGGCAATGTCGAATTCGTGCGGCAGGCGCTTCTCAATGAAGGCGTGGGACTGTATGAAAAAGTATCCATCAAACAGGTCGGGCACACGGAAACAGGCATGATCCTGACCATCGAAAAGGATAGGAAAACGCAAGAGATCTCTGGCTCCCATCTTCTCGTCGCGGCGGGCCGTGCGCCAAACACCGACGGGCTTGATCTTGAAAAGGCGGGCGTAAAATACGACAAGAAGGGTATTGCGGTGGACACGCATCTGCGCACATCCAACAGGAAAATCTTCGCCATCGGCGATGTCGCGGGCGGGCCGCAATTCACCCATGTTGCGGGCTATCATGCCGGGATCGTTATCCGGCAGATTTGTTTTAAAATGTTCTGGGCAAAGGTCGATTACAAAGCCCTGCCGTGGGTAACTTACACTGACCCGGAACTGGCGCAGGTCGGTCTGACCGAAGCCGATGCCCGCAAACAGTATGGCGATGATATAAAAATCGCAGAATGGCATTTCGGTGAAAACGACCGCGCCGTGGCCGAGCGCACCACCAAAGGCCAAATCCGCATTGTCACAGACAGGAAAGGACTGATCCTCGGCGCGTCCATCGTCGGGCCGCAAGCGGGAGAGCTGATCGGTCTGTGGGCACTGGCGATTTCATCAGGGCTTAAAATCGGTGCCGTCACCGGCATGATCGCGCCTTATCCGACGCTGGGCGAAGTCAGCAAACGCGCTGCCGGGGCCTGGTACACACCCAGCCTGTTCAGCGATAAAACCCGCCGGGTCGTCCGGTTCTTGCAAAAACTGCCCTTTTAACCCATTAAGAATAGATGCAGGACATACTGGAATATAAAGGCTGGATTGTCGCCGGGGCGTTTGTGCTTCTTTTTACCCTGGAGCATCTGCGGCCTGCCGTGACAGCGGGCTTGCATCCTATTCGCCGCATCCTCAAAAACCTGTCTTTCTGGCCGGTCAATATCGGACTGTCGCTGGCAATCATCCTGCCTGTCAGCTATTTTGCCGCGAAGCACGCGCTTTGGGAACGACCAGACTGGCTGTCAGGGCTACTCGGCCTCGCGCTGGACATTGTTCTGCTCGATCTGTTTATCTTCTGGTGGCACCGCGCCCTGCATGAAATGTCGTTTTTCTGGCGGTTCCACGAGGTGCATCATCTGGATGAGCATCTGGACACGACCTCGGCGATCCGTTTTCATTTCGGCGAGATTTTTTTGGGCGCTGTCATCCGTGCCGCCGTGATCGTTCTCTTCGCCGTGCCGTTTTCATCCGTCGTACTGTTTGAAACATTGGTGCTGGTTTTTACCTTTTTCCATCATTCCAACACCGCCCTGCCGCCACGTTTTGAAAATGTTCTTTCGAAAATCATCATCACCCCGTCGATCCATTGGGTGCATCACCACGCCATCCGCAAGGACACGGATTCCAATTATGGCACGATTTTCAGTTTCTGGGACAGGTTATTCAGCACAAAAAGCATCACCCAACGCTTCAGAACCATGAAGATCGGAGTCGAAGGCGGCAAAGATATTAATTTTTTAGGGCTTCTGATTAAGCCCTTTGCTCATAGAAAGTAGCAACAGCCATGCTTGATTCTTATATAAGGCCGTTGATAGACCCGCCGCTGAATGCCGCCGCCGCCGCGCTGGCAAAAACAGGCATCGGGGCAAACACTTTGACCGGCATCGGTTTTGTCTTTTCGCTATGCGCATTCGCCGCGCTTGCATTTGCGCAATACGGCCTCGCCATCCTGTTCATCGTTTTAAGCCGCCTGATGGATGGCCTTGACGAGCCGCTGGCACGCCAATCGCAGGTCACCGATCTCGGCGGCTATTTCGACATCGTCAGCGATTTTATCTTCTATTCCGGAACCGTCTTTTTCTTCGCCGTCGGACGGCCTGAGATGGCCTTGCCCGCCGCGTTCCTGATTTTCAGCTTTATCGGCACAGGCAGTTCATTTCTGACCTACGCGATTTTTGCCACGAAACGGGGTGTCAACCATGAGCGGCAGGGAAGGAACGGAGAGTATCGCTGCCCTGATCCTGATTTGCCTAATCCCTGATTATTTTTCGTGGATCGCCTTTATATTCGGCGGCCTGTGCTGGTTCACCACGCTGGGCAGGACAACACAGGCCGTCAGGGATTTTGGCGGCAAGAAATAAATCAGGCCGCTTTGGCCGCCGTCCATTCTACTTTCTTAAATGCTTCGTCCAGCGGTGTTTGCGCGATATGGTTTGTGTAGTTGGACAGGGTTTTCATACCAACGCCCAGAATCACTTCCAGAAACTGCGCCTGCGTGTACCCGGCATCAAGGAAGTTTTTCACGGCGCTTTCGGACGGATAACCGCGTGTCTCGGCAATATTGTGAGCAAGCCGCCGTAACGTTTCCAGTTTTTGATCCCTGATCGGCGTGTCTTCGCGCAGCGCCTGGATAACGTCTTCCGGCACACCCTGCATCCCGGCGATGGCGCTGTGCGCAGCCATGCAGTAACTGCAGCCATTGGCAAGACTGACCGCCAGCAAGACGATCTGTTTTTCCGTGGCGCTGAAAGACGTTTCATCGAAAATCCCGGCCAGCGTCATATAAGCCTTGAGCAGGGCGGGAGCTTCCGCCATCGTGCCCAGAAGGTTCGGCACGAAGCCGTATTTTTCTTTCGCTTTTTTCAGAAGTTCAGCGGCGGGTGTAGAAGCTGTATTTTCATTATGGATTTTGAAAGCCACGATAGTCCTCCTTTTGGTTGATGCCCTTTGTTATTCGCTGCCTCTGTCTGAAAAGTTACAAACAGCCGGTTTGATTTTATTCTTCGGAGGTAAACCGGATATCGCGGTAATAACCCGTGGCCGTGCCGCCACCATTGTCGCAATCGGTCATGACGGCGACCCCATCAATGCGGGTGATATCCCGGCCAAAATAGCGCTTGAAATCCTCACGGACATTGCGTGATTCCCCGATCCAGACGCTGCTATCCTCCGGCGTGCCTGATTCCTGCGCGACCATAATGGCACGCCCAGTATAGGCGTTGGGCCATGACCGGCCTTGTGGCTGCTTGTTTGCCCAAACATAGTCCACGGCATTGACATCCCACGGCATTGCTCCTTTATAGACGACATAGACGCGGGCCGCGTAATCATCGCCTTCCTTGCTGACATCATCAAGTCCGGCATGAATTCCATCGATTTTCCATGCCCAGCGCAGGATGGGCGTTTTCGTCAGATCCACCTTCAAGCGTCTGTAAAACGCCGAGGCTGTGCCATCACAATGCGCTTTCAATGAAAATCCGTCTTTCTCCGGAATAGCCTGATAATCTGTATGGCCTTTGAACGATTCTTCCCGCCATAAGGGGCGTTCGGCGGGAGAGAACGACCCGGCTGAAACGCTGTTATCCGTTTCAGCCGCCGCTGTGGCCGTTATCGCCAGACACAACGCCAGAACAACGGCCAGCCTCATGATTTTTTCAGCGTGAATTTCGTATCCAGATCACGCAGAAGATAGAGCGCAATGCACGCCGCCAGCATCGGCCAAGCGGCAAAGAACAGGAGGTTAATATCGGTCGTATATTGTTTCCATGATGAGAATGTGGAAACGCCGTGGACGATCATCACAAATCCGTAGGTGAACCGTTTCCACAGACCCGTCATGAACGCCAGAATGATAAGCATTTCGATTCCGCCGACAATCATCATGACGGCAGGGCCAAGGCCGCCGATGAAATAGAAGTTCTCAAAGACTTTTGCGGCGTGGCCTGGATTGAGAAACTTATCCAGTGTCCATGCGAACATGACGATAAATACGCCAAGGCGCAGCAAAAACAAAGCCCATTCAATCCGGTTTTCTTTTGTCATTTTCTCTCCTTTAGCACCCGTCATGCGCAACATTTACGGCGATCTGCGAAGGCGGATAGCACGTCGCCTCCTTGCAAGCCTGTACTTGCAGTAATAATCGCATCTTCGCTTCGTCAATCGGCTGTTTCGCCGTGACAGTGGCCGTGATTTTGGCCTGTCCGGCATAAACGGAGATCTCGCCCAGCGGCGTCGTGTATTCCTCTGCCTCCGGATAAGTGATTTTTACTTCCGACGGTTCACCGGTTTGAATATCCGCCACGGTGGGAATGAGAAAATCAAGACTGGCCGGATTGGCGTTCAGGTGCCAGCCGTTTTCTATGTCCACCGTGATCTCGACGATCTTTTCTGTTTCCGTGGATTGATCGTGCAGGATATGCGTGTGGATTTCTACCTTGTCCTTCGACTCTTCCTGCGCGGGCGCTGCCGGAGCGGGTTTTCCCGGGGCGGCGGAAACAGGTTCTATCCATTGCACATCTGCCGGCCCGTTCAGCCGCATCAGGGCATGGATCATGTGGCCGTACGAGCCGGTCTGTTCCGCAAAACCTTGCGAAAAGGCGCTGACCAGTGTTTCCGCCCGGTCTTTCCATTGCGGATCATTTGTAGCCCGGTACAGGTCAACGAACACCTGCGCCATGACGGCATTGTCGGAGGGCAGAGCGCCTGTATCCATGCCTTGCCTGATCCGCACCGGCAGTTTGTCGCCGCCGTCCGTCAGGTAATAGCTGCCGCTCTCTTTATCCAGCAGGTGTTTATCCGCCGCCTCTAACAGAGACAGGGTCTGATCCTTGTAATACGCATCGCCGGTGGCGCGGTACAAGGCCATCAACCCTTTGGCCAGCCATGCGTAATCATCGAGAAAGGCGCTCTGGTGCGGCTGGCCGTCCATATATATGCGGGACAACCTGCCGTCCTGCCCGCGCATCCTGCCGAGAATGAACCGCGCCGCCTTGTCCGCCCTTTGAATATAGGACGGATCATCAAGAATGCGTCCGGCATCGGCCAGCCCCGCGATCATCATGCCGTTCCACGCCGCAACGATTTTCTCATCGCGCAGCGGCTTATCCCGTTTTGAGCGGACGGCAAGAATCTTTGCGAATATTTCGTCCAGCCTGTTCCAGTCCGCCTGATCTTTTATATCGGCTTTTTGATACAGCACTTCGCCGTCCGGGTGTTTGTGGCCGGGAAAATGCGGCAGCGGCGCAAGACCGTAACGGGCCGTCAGGAAACCGTCATCCTCCGCGCCCAGAACCTGCTGCAGTTCGCTGCCACTCCAGACATAGAAATCGCCTTCCCCGGCGTCCGTTTCGGCGTCCCATGCGCTGTAAAACGCGCCGTCCTCCGCCGTCATGTCACGCGCCACGAAATCCAGCAGCCTTGTTAAAGCGCGTTTGTATTCCGGTTTGCTGGCGCGCTCGTAAAGCCCGGCCAGAACACTGGCCAGCAGACCCTGATTATAAAGCATCTTCTCAAAATGCGGCACTTTCCATTCCCGTTCGGTGGCATAGCGGTGGAATCCGCCGCCGACATGATCGTGGATGCCGCCTTCCATCATGTGGACGACTGTATTTTCAACCATCGCCAGCGCCTGATTGTCAGTCCTGGCGTAATCAAGCAGGAACAGAAAATTCGGCTCCTGCGGGAACTTGGTGCCCGCGCCGAAACCCCCGTAACGGCTGTCATAGCCTCTTTGCAAATTCAAGAAATACTCCCCGGCAATCCGGTCGGCGGGCATACTGGCCAGCATAGGTTTTCCACCGGAAAAGAACTGCCGCAGATAGGCCGTGACCTGATCGGCCTGTTGTTCGAGTTGCGGACGTTTATTCGCCCAGAGATCGACCGTGTTTTCTACTAAATTCATCCACTGATCTTTGGGCAGATACGTCACGGCGAAGAATGGCTTGAGATCGGGCGTCAGCAGCACATTGTTCGGCCAGCCGCCCCGGCTTGTGAGAAGGTGCGTGGCGAACATATAGATTTCGTCGATGTCAGGGCGTACCTCGCGGTCAACCTTGATGTTGACGAAATGCTCGTTCATCGCCCTGGCGACATCTTCTTGCGAAAACACTTCACGTTCCAGTACATGGCACCAGTAGCAGGTGGAATAGCCGATGCTGATCAGAATGGGTTTATTTTCGGTTTTCGCCTTTTCCAGCGCCTCGGCACCCCACGGATACCAGTCCACCGGATTATGCGCGTGCTGGCGCAGATAGGGGCTGAACGAGTTTGCGAGGCGGTTGGTGTGCTCTTCCGTTTGTGCGGAAGCCGCCTTGTTGTTTTTTATGGTATTTGAGTTTTGTGCTTTTGCCATGATTAATCCTGTCGCCGTGATGCCGAGGACAACGAATATAACGAACAAAACGGCCTTTTTCATTTCAGTATCCCTGCTTTTTATAATAACAACCCGAATTCAGGTATTCGCTGTAAAACAGTTTCGGTTACAACGAGATCAAGTGTTTCCGTCAATGTAACTTTCTCGGCCATTATACGAACATACTCTGTGGGGGAGAACCCTTTAACGCAAAACAGGAGTAAAAATATGAAAACAATCACACGCGACCAGATCAAGCAGCATCTCGACAAGGGGGACAAGATCGCCCTGATCGAGGCTTTGCCGGAAAAATATTACGAGGACGGGCATCTGCCCGGCGCGATCCAGTTGCTGCCGGATCAGGTCAAGGAGAGCGCCGCCGGCCTCTTTCCCGACAAAAGCCAGTTGATTGTCACTTATTGCGCCAACACCGCCTGCCAGAATTCAAAACACGCGGCGGAGGCGCTGACCGGCCTCGGCTACACGAACGTTGCCGAGTATGTCGAAGGCAAGCAGGACTGGGTAGAAGCCGGTCTTCCCGTCGAGAAGGGTACTTGCTGCCCCTCGATGAAAGAGAAGAAAGCCGCAAGCTCAGGCGGCTGTTGCGGTTGACGCGACCGCCGTTTGTTTGCAGGGAAAGCCGGTGGACACTCTCCCTCCGGCTTTCTTTTTGCGCCCGATTACCGGGAAGCAGGTTTGTGTATGATGCCGTCCGGATGAAACGCCTTGAAGGCAAAGGCGAAGGTCGTGTCGTAGGGAATATCTTCATAGCCCGACCCTGTTTTTCTCCGGACAGTCACAAAACCGATATCGCGGCCCTGATCGACGCGGTTTGTATCCAGCGCTGAACTCATGCCTTCCTGCCATTCAAGCCGCATATTGCCGTGCTCTATGACACCTTTTTTTCTTAAATCATCCAGAAGCCAGGCGTCTTTGCCGACAGCGACGACATAGGATAAAGGCTGGCCCGGCCCGTCATAACGGCCCCGGTAGAGGAACGGATTTTCGGCGCTGTCATATTTTACATACGGGTTTTCGCCGTAACGGCGACTATCCGGGTTTGAAGCGACCATAACTTTGCCGTCCGGATAGCTGGCTTTGAAAGCCGAAAAGGGGATGACGCGGGCGGGCAGGCGCGTCAGTTCCACGCCGGTCATCGCGCCGACAATGCCGCGCCCGATGAATTGCTGCCACCAGCTTTCGGTCTGCCGGTCGTACATGACCATGTCCGAATAGCGCAGTTTGCCCGATACGCCGAAATCCAGCACCTGTCCGTTTACGCGCCGGTCAAAAACGACGGCCGCATTGCATAGGGGGCAATAAGTCACCGTCACCGGTACACCGCCAATCTCATCATTGGCGATTTCATGCCACATCAGGATGCGCAGGGGATAGGCTTTGGCCTCACCGCTGAGTTTCAGGGCAATGACGGGTTCCTGCTCGCCCAGATCGCTGATTTGCGAAACGGCCCTGAATTGCGGATTATCAACCGCCGGAATGCCGTCTTTCGGCGGGCCGCCGGACATGATTTCGGAAAAATCGATGTTTGATTTACCAAAATCCGTGCGCGGCCATTCGCGCTTCCAGCCGGAAGGCGCTTGTTCAGCAAAAGCGGTTATCCCCCATAGGGTCAAAACCACCAGTAAAACGGCGAATATCGTAACTTTCATACCCTGAAGTTCGAATACCGTAAGGAAAGGGTTACAAAATCCGGGAAAATTTTAATGAATCTGTTTCTTGAAAAAACAAGTTTTTGGCTGGCGCGGTATCTGCAAAAGGAATTGCCGGGTTACAAACCGCCCGCGACGACGAAAACGGAAAATCTGCGCGCCTGCCTTCAGCCCGGCGACATCTTGCTGGTCGAGGGTAACTTACGGATCAGCACCGCCATCAAATACCTGACGCAATCGACATGGTCGCACGCGGCTTTTTTTGCCGGGCCTCTGGATGAAAGCGATGATCCGCCCTGCCTGATCGAGGCTGACGTCATCGAAGGCGTGCGCGCCGTGCCTTTGTCCAAATATGCGGGCCAGCACACACGCATCTGCCGTCCGGTGAATTTGAGCGGGGAAGACAGGGGAAAATTGGTGTCATTTATGACCGGGAAGATCGGCATGCATTACGACATCAAGAACGCCATCGATCTTATCCGCTATCTCTTTCCGCAACCGCCCGTGCCGATACGCTGGCGGCGGCGGATGCTGGCGCTCGGTAGCGGCGACCCGACGCGGGCGATCTGCTCGACCCTGGTCGCGCAGGCCTTTCAGTCTATCCGATATCCCATTCTTCCGGACGTAAAAATAAAGGAAGATTGTGAAGATGGAGAAGACTGCACACAATCCGAAATCATGCATATCCGGCATCATAGTCTATTTACCCCGCGTGATTTTGACATCTCGCCTTATTTCCGGGTAATAAAACCAACGCTGGAAGCCGGGTTTTATTATAAAAACATAGAATGGGGGAAAACGACCTGATTTTACCCCGCACAGCAGGAAAGCTTGCTGACATCCTTGCCGAAGGTTTGTGCGGCTAGTTTTAGTCCTTCTACGCCTGTCAGATAGGGGAAGATGGTATCCGCCAGATCTTCCACGCTCATGCCCGCTTTCAGGGCTATCACCATCGTCTGGACGATCTCGCCGCCATCCGGGGCCAGAATATGCGCGCCCAGCAGCTTGCCGGTTTTGTTGTCGGCCACTAGCTTGATAAGCCCGCGCGTGTCCCGTGCGGCGATATAGCGCGGCACATGCTCAAGTGTGAGTACGCTGACTTTAACGTCATGGCCCTTGGCTTTGGCCTGCGTTTCCGTTAAGCCTACCATTGCCGCTTGCGGGTCGGTGAAAACGACGGCGGGCATATTGGCGTTGCTGTATTTATGGCTGTTGCCTTGCAGCGCGTTTTTCGCCGCCAGCTTGCCACCGTAGGCCGCCATATAGACGAACATATCCCGGCCTGTCACGTCCCCGGCGGCATAAATATCGGGATTTGAAGATTGCATATATTCATTGACTTCGATACCACCGTTTTTAGTCAGTTTGATTCCGGCCTTGTCCGCCTCCAGTTCTGCCGTGTTGGCCTTGCGGCCTGTTGCCGCGAGAAGTTGCTGCGCCTCTATAGTTTCCACGCCCTTATCGGTCTGACAGGTGAGTTTGATGCCCTTGACCGTTTTTTCAATCTTCTGGTAGCCGATCCCGTCACAGACTCTTACGCCTTCCGCCCGCAAATAGTCGGCCAGGGCTTGCGAGATTTCAGGCTCGGCTTCGGGCAAGAGCCGCGAGCGGCAGCATATCGTAACCTGGACGCCTGCGCGGGCGAACATCTGCCCCAGCTCCACGCCGATCACGCCGCCGCCGATCACCAGCAGTGATTGCGGCAGCGTTTCCAGTTTAAGGGCGGACGTGCTATCCAGCGCGAGCACGCTTTGAATACCGTTGATCGGGGGCAGCACGGAAGACGACCCCGTGGCAATCACGATCTTTTTTGGATGATAGAGAATGCCGTCAACGTCAACTTCCGTGCCGCCTCCCGTAAAGCGGGCCTTGCCCTTCATATCGATGTAGGTGACATTCGGATAGGATGGCAGAATATCTTCATATCTGGCCTTGCGCAGTTCCTCGACAAGGCTTTGCTTCTGGGCAACCAGCGCTTTCCAGTTGAAGACATCCGCCATGCCTTTTACCCCGTCAAAGCGCTCCGCCGCCTTTGCCTGATGCACAGCCTCCATCGCCCGGATCAGGGTCTTGGACGGAACACAGCCAACATTGACGCAGGTGCCGCCGATAGTGCCGTTTCCGGCAATCACGACTTTGGCCCCGCTTTCCGCCGCGGTGATGGCGGCGGAAAAAGCGGCAGACCCGCCGCCGATCACCAGCAGATCGGGCGCGGTGTTTTTTTCTTTCACACTATCGCAGGAGTTTTCTTTTGAACAGCAATCGGACATTATCTTAACTTCCCTTCTTTTTTAGTTTTGCATTCTTTTTTCGTTTCACACCGCTGTTTTCTCCACAGCGCATAGCCTGTGAGCGCCACAAAGAAAGCAAGCGCAGGAAAAAGCACGTAATCAAGGTATCCGGTCAGGGCGGCTAACCCGACAATGCCCAGAAGCACGACCAGAACAGGCGTAAAACAGCAAAGCGCCAATATGATGGTGCCGAATATGCCCAGCCTGAGAAGGGAACGGTCATCCATAATATGTCCTCCCTAACACGGCATGATTCCTTCCGCGCCGCATTGCTTTTCCGCCACGGTCGAGGGATAACCTCTGTTTTTCAAGGCTTGCAGCAACGCATCAATATTTGTTTTGCTTTCATCGAACGTCACAGTGGTGCTCATGGTTTCAAAGGAGGCTTCGGCTGCGCTGACGCCTTCCACGCTTTTCAGGGTCTTTTTGATGATGAACGGGCACGAGGCGCAGGTCATGCCCGGCACATCCAACCGGACGGTTTTAAGCGTGTTTCCCGCGCCGGAAGTTTCTGCTGCCGTTGTCGCCGTTACCTGAGACGTTTCAGCCTTCACGTTATGAAGCCCGAAAACCGTGCAGCACAGAAAAAGCAACACGGCAATAATCGCCAGAAAGGGTATTAAAAATTTGTCATTCATCTTGCTTGTCTCCTTTTTCATTTATCCGATCCATTCCAGCAGCGGCGGGGCAATATACGGCCACACGGCGGCAAGGCCGACCAGAACCGCCGCCGTCCAGAGAGATATCTTGTTGATCCTGCCGGAATCAGGGCGGGCGCAGAAACTGCCCTCCGCACATTCTTCCGTCTTGGGCTTGCTGTAAACTTTATAGAATCCGATTCCCACGAACAGGAATGCAGTGGCAATAAAATACGGTCTGAAAGGATGTAGCGCCGTCAGGTAAGAAACCCACGCCCCGCCGATTCCCAGGGCGAACAAGGCAAGCGGCAGGATGCAGCAGGCCGATGCGCCAAGCGCCGCCACGATGCCACCGATACTCAAGATGTTGTCGGTTGTCTTTGACTTCATGCTTTTTTCCTTATATTTTCAGTTTATCATCTGTAGTCGCTACAGATTCAAGCGTTATTTTGAAAGTCGGTAAAAAAATGAAAAAAGTTAAGGATATAAAGGTCTTAACCATCGGCGCGCTATCGAAAAAGACCGGTGTGAATATCGAGACAATCCGCTATTACGAGAAAATCGGCATCATGCCGAAATCACAGCGCAGTGAAGGCGGCAACCGACTTTATGACGGGCAGCAAGTCAAACGGCTGTCCTTTATCCGCCGCAGCCGTGAACTGGGGTTTTCCCTCGATGAAATCCGGGAGCTTTTAAAGATGGTCGATGAAAGAACATTTACCTGCGCCGAAATCGCGGCGTTGTCGCAAAAACATCTGGACGACATACGGGCCAAAATCAGGGATCTAAAAAAGATCGAACGGCATATGAAGGAGATGCTCTCGCAATGCCGCCGGGACAATACTCCTGAATGCGCAATTCTGGATGTTTTATTTCAGGCTTGATTCTGAAATCATGTAGTTTAGCCCCGGTGATTTGGTATTCTCTGTTTTCATAAAAAATACAGATTTAAATCCTCAAAATTCTCAGACGCAAAGCATTCATAACGACACTGACTGAGCTAAACGACATCGCGGCAGCCGCGATGATCGGGCTTAAAAGAATGCCGAAGACCGGATAGAGAACGCCTGCTGCGATGGGGACGCCCGCCGCGTTGTAAATGAATGCAAAAAACAGGTTCTGGCGGATGTTGCGCATGACGGCTGCGGAAAGGCGGCGGGCGCGGACGATGCCGGTAAGATCGCCTTTCAACAAGGTTACTCCCGCGCTTTCCATCGCCACATCTGTTCCCGTACCCATCGCAATGCCAATATCGGCGGCGGCCAGCGCAGGGGCGTCGTTCGTGCCGTCCCCGGCCATGGCGACGACGCGGCCCTGTTCCCGCAGCTTTTTAACGATCCGTGCTTTGTCTTCGGGCAGGATTTCGGCTTCGACCTCGTCTATGCCCAGCGTTTTGGCTACGGCTTCCGCTGTGCGCCGGTTGTCGCCGGTCAGCATAACAACGTGAATACCAAGCGCCTGGATCTGGCTTATGGCTTCCGGGGTGGTTTGCTTGATCGGATCGGCAATCGCCAGAATTCCTGCTGCCTTTCCATCGACAGCCATGAAAATAACGGTCGCGCCGCTGGTCCTTAACTCATCCGCCTGCGGGGACAGCGCGGCAATATCTATTTTTGATTCCTCCATCAGGAACGCATTGCCGAGCGCAACGGCCTTTCCGCCGATGCTGCCGGTTACGCCCTTGCCGGTGGGAGAGTCGAAATCCTGCGCCGGGGGCAGGGACATAGATTTTTCCTTCGCCGCCAGAACAATTGCGTTGGTCAGCGGATGTTCGCTGCCCTGCTCAAGGGACGCTGCCAGAAGCAGCAATTCATCTTCAGAAAATCCATTTGCCGGAACGATTTTGGTAACCTTCGGTTTCCCTTCCGTCAGTGTACCGGTCTTGTCGATAACCAGAGTATCGATCTTCTCCATGCGCTCCAGCACCTCGGCATTGCGGATAAGAACGCCCGCCTGCGCGCCGCGTCCGACGCCGACCATGATCGACATCGGTGTTGCCAGACCGAGGGCGCAGGGACAGGCGATAATGAGAACGCTCACCGCCGCAATAAGCGCGTAGGTAAAAGCCGGGCTTGGCCCGTAAACCAGCCACACAATAAAGGCTATGACGGCGATCAGGATGACAGCGGGAACAAACCAGCCAGAAACAACATCGGCCAGCCGCTGGATGGGCGCGTGGCTGCGCTGGGCCTCGGCCACCATCTTGACGATCTGCGCCAGCATGGTTTCCTGCCCGACGCGCTGCGCCTGCATGATGAAGCTGCCGGTCTGGTTGATCGTGCCGCCAATAACCTTTCTGCCTGCTTCTTTCTTCGCGGGCATGGATTCGCCGGTGACCATCGACTCATCGACCGCGCTTTTTCCTTCCACTATGATTCCATCCACCGGGATCTTATCGCCGGGGCGCACCCGCAGGCGGTCGCCCTGATGAACATGGGACAGCGGGATTTCCTCATCCCCGTTATCCGTGATGCGTCGCGCCGTGGCCGGGGCAAGATTGAGCAGCGCCTTGATCGCGCCGCTCGTCTGTTCGCGGGCTTTGAGTTCCAGAACCTGTCCCAGCAGGACAAGAACGGTAATAACGGCGGCGGCTTCGAAATAAACGCTGACCTCGCCATGCGCTCCCCTGAACGTATCGGGGAAAATGCCCGGCGCGATAGTGGCGACAAGGCTGTAAACCCAGGCAACGCCCGTGCCCATGGCGATAAGCGTGAACATATTCAGGCTGCGATTGACGAGGGAAGCCCAAGCCCGGTGAAAAAACGGCCATCCGGCCCACAGGACAACCGGCGTTCCGAAAGCCATTTGCAGCCAGTTGGACAGTTGCGGGTCCACGATATGGAAGTTAAAGACATGCGCCCCCATCTCCAGAAACAGCACGGGCAATGTCAATAAAAGCCCGATCCAGAACCGGCGCTTCATATCGGCCAGTTCCGGGCTTGGCCCTTCTTCGCCGGTTACTGTTTCCGGCTCCAGCGCCATGCCGCAGATCGGACAGTTTCCCGGCCCTTCCTGCCGGACTTGCGGGTGCATGGGGCAGGTGTAAATCGCACCACTGTCATTGGCGGCGGCAGGTTTGGGCATTTCCTTATGGTCGTGCCCGTGATCGTGTCCCTGATGACAGCGGTGCGCTTTATCTTTTTTCATTTTTTGTCGCTTTCTTCGTGATTATGTTGGTGATGGCCGTGTCCATGTCCGAAGATATGCATAAGCGGACAGGCCAGCAGGATCAGGTAAGGCAGGGCTACCGCCAGATGTTCCCGGTGGACGGTCAGCAGATAGTAGCTGATCCCCGCCAGAACCAGAGTAAAGACAATACCTTTCCATGATAGAAAATGGCACATCATATTTTTTCGTTCATATTTTTTATCGTTCTTCATTGCGGTCATCCTCTCTGGTTTGGTGTCTTGGGTATCATATACAACGCATATAAAACTGGGATCAAAACAAGTGTTAGAATCGTAGTGGAAATCATCCCGCCAACCATCGGCAGGGCAATCCGGCGCATAACGTCCGATCCCGGCCCTTCGGTCAGGAAAATCGGAATGAGGCCAAGGATGATAACGGATACAGTCATCAGCTTGGGCCGCACCCGCTGCACCGCGCCGTGTTTGATATTTTCAATCAGGGCGGCATAGTCGGCGGGCGGGTGGTCGCGCATCTGGTGATCGATATAGATCAGCATGACAATGGCGGTTTCCACGGCTATGCCCGCCAGCGCGATGAAGCCCACGGCCACCGCGACAGACATATTGTAACCGGCCAGCCAGACCCACCAGAATCCGCCCGTCACGCCGAACGGCACGGCCAGCATGATTAAAAGCGTCCTGTCCCACCGCCCAAAATGCAGATAAAGCAGCGTCAGAATAATCAGCAGCGTCGCGGGGATAGCTATTGAAAGCCTACTTCTCGCTTCCTGCATTTGCTCGAACTGGCCGGAAAGTCTCAGGCTGTAACCAACGGGCAGTTTCATGGTTTTCAGCTTGGTCTGCAAATCGGAAATATATGAGCCTATGTCCCTGTCCTGAATATCGACGAATACCCAGCCTTGCAGCCTTGCATCCTCGGACGTAATCATGGCCGGGCCTTCCGCGACACGAATATCAGCAAGGTTGGCCAGCGGAATTGATGCGCCGGAAGACGATGGCACCAGAATATCATCAAGATCGTTGATATGCTCTCGATACGGCCTGTCATAGCGCAGCATGATGGGATAGCGTTCCCGGCCTTCCACGGCCTCGCTGAGTTGCATCCCGCCAAGCGCGGTCTGGATCACCATCTGAACGGTCGCAAGGTCTATGCCGTAACGGGAAATCCTTTCGCGGTCGGGGACAATTTCAATATATTTACCGCCCTGCACCCGGTCGGCCACGGCGCTGCGCGTTCCCGGCACTTGCCGCGCCAGTTGCTCAACGTCTTTTGCAAGCCCGTCTATGACATTCAAATCAGGCCCGGCAATCTTGATCCCGACCGGCGTCCGGATTCCGGTCGTTAGCATGTCGATACGGATTTTAATGGGATAGCCCCAAATATTCCGCAAGCCCGGAAGGTTGACGCTTTTATCCATTTCGGCAATCAGCTTTTCCGGCGTCATGCCATGCCGCCACTGGTCGCGGGGTTTCAGTTCCACCCATGTTTCAATCATGTTGAGGGGTGCGGGATCGGTAGCGGAATTGGAACGCCCGGCCTTGCCGAAGACATGGCTGACTTCAGGGATCGCCATAAGCTGGCGATTTGTCACTTGCAGAATTTCCCGCATTTTGGCGGGAGAGGCTCCCGGCAGCGTCATCGGCATATAGAGGAGGCTGCCCTCATACAGCGGCGGCATGAATTCCGATCCCAGCCTGCTGACCGGCAAAGCCGTACTTAAAAGGGTGATGAAAGCCAGCAACACTGTTATCTTCGGAAATTTCAGGGCCGCGTTCAAAACGGGTTTATAAAGACCGATGAAAAAGCGATTGATGATGTTTTCATCTTCACGCTTTATTTTCCCGCGCACCAGCCAGAGCATTAGCACCGGCACCAGCGTTACGGATAGCAGCGCCGCGCCCGCCATCGCATAGGTCTTGGTATAGGCGAGCGGCGCGAACAGCCGGTGCGATTGCCCGGTCAGGGCAAACACCGGCAGGAAAGACACTGTTATAATCAGCAGCGAAAAGAACAGTCCCGGCCCGACTTCCTTCGCTGCCAGCAAAAGCGCCGCCTGTCGTTCCGCTTTGAGTGTGTCCGGGGAAAGGCTTGATAGCTTTCTATGCGCGTTTTCCACCATGACGATGGAGGCGTCCACCATCGCACCTATCGCAATCGCAATACCGCCGAGCGACATAATGTTAGCAGTGATTCCTTGCACCTGCATGATGATGAATGCCGCCAGTATGCCCAGCGGCAGCGTGATAATAGCGACAAAAGCACTACGGACATGTAGCAGAAAAATAAACGTCACCAGCGCCACCATCAGGCTTTCTTCCAGCAGCTTGTGTTCAAGATATCTGACCGATCCCTCGATCAGGGTGCTGCGGTCGTAAACGACCTGTATCTCCACGCCATCCGGCAGTCCTTTTTTGATGAATTCCAGCCGCCCCTTAACATTTTGAATGACAGTGTCGGCATTCGCACCGGGCCGCATGACGACGAAGCCACCCACGGCCTCACCTTCGCCGTTGAGTTCAGTAATGCCTCGCCGGATCGCCGGGCCTTCAACGACATTGGCCACATTGCCTATGGTTACAGGCGTACCGTCGCTGCCGGCCTTCAAAACGACTTTCTTTAAATCCTCGATGCTTTTGACGTAGCCGAAAGAGCGGATCATATATTCCGTTTCCGCCATTTCCAGCGTCCGCCCGCCCGTTTCCTGGTTGGCGGCGCGCACGGCTTCGATCACGCGAGACAGGGGAATATCGTAGGCGTGTAAATCGTGCGGCCTGACCAGCACCTGATATTCCTTCACAAACCCGCCGACGGATGCGATTTCCGCCACACCGTCCACGGTCGCCAGTTCAAAGCGAACAAACCAGTCCTGCAAACTCCGCAATTCCTGTAAATCGTGCTTTCCGGTGCGGTCGATCAGCGCGTATTGAAACACCCACCCGACGCCGGTTGCATCCGGCCCCAGTTGCGGCCGTACGCCTTCCGGCAATTGCCCGGCGACTTGCGAAAGCGCCTCAAGTACGCGGCTGCGTGCCCAATACATATCCACGCCGTCTTCAAATACAATATAAATGAAACTGTCGCCAAACATCGAGAACGCGCGCACGGCCTTTGTCTTGGGCAAACTCAACATGCGGGTGGAAAGCGGAAAGGTGACTTGATCCTCGATTACCTGCGGCGCTTGCCCCGGCCAGTCGGTGCGGACGATGACTTGCGTATCGGACAGGTCGGGAATGGCGTCCAGCGGTGTATTCTTTACAGCGATAATCCCCGCCACCAGCAGCGCCAGCGCGCCCAGCACAACAAAGAACCTGTTTGCCGCCGACCAGTCGATAATGCGGGCTACAAAGGATTTTGCAGGATCGTGCAGCGTATCATTGAGCATGACCACCTCCCATATCCATGTCCGGCATATCTTTTTTCTCAGGCGCGGACGCATCCTTCATATCCATATCAGCCCCCATGTTGTTTAGGCCGCCGCGCAGATTGCTTTCCGCGTCGATCATAAACTGGCCTGATGTAACGATGCTCTGGCCTTCCTTCAAACCGGAAACAATCTCTGTCATGCCGTACGCGGTTATGCCGGTTTTCACTATGACAGGGCGGAAATATCCATTACCCAAATCTTCGATCACATGGCCGCCGTCCTTGCCGTACAGAATTGCTTCCGCCGGGACCGCAAGCCGCTTCTGGCTGCCCGCTTCAAACATGACGTCGACGAGGCTGCCGGTTTTTAGCTTGCCGTCCGGGTTGTCCACAACCAGCCGCACTATGCCCTTGCGGCTTTCTGTGTCAGTCATCGGATAAATGAAATCCGTGACAGCTTTGATTGTTTCGCCGGTTTCATCAATCGTGATCTTCGCGGGTGTTCCCACGGATATAAATTGCAAATCTTTTATTGGGACATGCGCCTCGACCCAGACCTGCGAGAAATCCTGCAAGGACAAAATTATGCCGCCTTCCTCGATATACGCGCCCTTGCGGACGTTCAGCGCCGCGACCGTGCCGTCCGCAGGAACATAGAAGGGCGTTTTCTCCATGAAACGGCCCTGGGCTTTAAGTTCGGCAATCGCCTTGTCGTCCATGCCATATAGATACAAACGCTGTTCAGCATTGCCCACGCGGCTGCCAATCAGGAAGTCAGACTGCGCCGCCATCAGATCGGGGCTGTAGAAGGTGAACAGCAAGTCACCTTTCTTCACCGTGTCGCCCACCGCATCGGTCTTCAGATCAACGATCCAGCCCGCAGTGCGGACGGCGATTGTATATTCCTTGCGCGTGCTGGGGGCGATGTTGCCAAAGGAATGGATGGATTTGCCGAATTCCTGCGTCTGTGCAGGAACTGTTTTGACGCCAAGCGCCTGCCGGTAAATAGTGTCAATTTTTATGGCATTTTCAGGAACATCCTGCCCGCCGCCTGTCCGGTCTTCATAGAAGGGAACCAGATCCATGTCCATGTAGGGCGACTTGCCGGGTTTGTCGAATTTCTGTCCCGGCACCATCGGATCGTACCAGTAGAGAATTTTCCGCTCACTCTCATCAGCCGCCAGGATGGGCGGCGCGAAAGCCAGAAACAGCAAAATGAAGAATAAAATACGCATGACAAAGCTCCTTTTTCAGCTTGGAAAAATCCAAAAACAGAAAAAAGCTTCCTATTCGCGGAAGCGCTGCGTTGTCAGGAGAATGGGGGGTTGGGTTTGGGAAAGGCCGGGCCAGTCAGGCGGCGGGCCGCGTATGGCATTGGCCCCGGCGGGTGTATAGCTGTATTCTGGTGTCTTTGTCGCCCATGCTACAAAGAAAACCTTGCCATCCAAATCCGGCTTTTCAAGGTTGGCATGATCGGCACCAAACAGGTCGGTTTTTGAACAATCCTTGAAAAATACATGATCGCCATCCGGGACTTTTTTCTGGCTATCCATTCCCATGCCCTTGCAATCGGGCATGGCAGCTTGTGCCGCCTGCGCCTTAGCCGCGCCCAAAATCGGGCCGCACGCCAAACTTGGCGTGAGCATCAGGAGCATGAGCAGATGGATCAGAAGCTTTCTCATATATAGCTCACATTACACTATCTGCTTAAATAAACTATAAATTTCCGTGTTGTGACTGTTCCACTTGCCTTGGCATGGCATCCGCAAACTGGTTAACGGTGCGTTTTCCTCAAACGGCTGAAAACAAACGAAAGTTTCACCTTACAAAAATCACTTTCGAGGTGAGGGTGTCCGCCGGAGAAAAAGGCCGGTTTCGAGACAAAAATGCGGTAGGAGCGGAGCATATATTTGTCAGTTTAGTGAGGTGAAATTCAGCGGCGAAGCCCACGGCTTCTCGGTTTTTCAGGCTGCTCATCAAAGCGGGGACTTTTGTTTGAATTTGTTGGCTGGCGCGCCAGCCCCATACCGATCGAAGTTTTGAAGTTTTTTGATTTTATGAGATAAATTTAATCTGTTAACATCTCGCAAATCACAGAATATTACATAACCATATATAACGAAAGTAACTTAATTTGTTGTTATATATATTAAATATTTTCATTAATTACCATAAGAAACATTATCACATTAATCAACATATTGATTTAATTTTATAATTTATAATTTTATTACCGTAATATATTTTCTAGGTTCCCTCTTCTTTCAACAGTTTTAGAAACTCTACTATGCCTATAGAACCCTCTGCAAAAGTTTGAAGTAACGGTGGTGGAGCGCCATTTTGGACAATTTGAGGAGAGGATTTTTGAGTTTTATATCCTGAAGCGCATTTTCTGGTTCGTTTCAGGCGCAATTATCCT